>LNFM01004312.1_pt1 | contig 26417 bp, 31 predicted proteins | sample 596031 | NCBI WGS metagenome assembly LNFM01 (sample SAMN04254537, study PRJNA301005) | activated carbon metagenome | isolation source: dual media filters at the Ann Arbor, Michigan drinking water treatment plant | place: USA: Ann Arbor | reverse complement strand
CGCAAGTACCGGATTCTCTTCTCGTCCACAGGCCATCGCCGTAAGCCCGGTCCGAAAGGCCCCTCCCCTGAGCTCATTGCCGCAATCGTCGAGATGAAGGTGCGCAACCCGCGATTCGGTTGCGTGCGCATTGCTCAGCAGATCTCTCTGGCCTTCGGCGTCGAGCTCGACAAGGATGTCGTTCGGCGCGTCCTGGCAAAGCACTACCGGCCCGGTGGTGGTAGTTCGAGTGGCTCATCCTGGTTGACGTTGATTGCCCAATCCAAGGACAGTCTCTGGAGCGTGGATCTGTTTCGCTGCGAATCGATCCTGCTTCGAAGCTACTGGGTGCTCGTGGTCATGGACGTCTTCACCCGCCGAATCATCGGCTTTGGCGTCGCCCGAGAGCACATCGACGGCGTGACCGTATGTCGGATGTTCAATCAAGCTGTTTCTGGCCAACCCCGCCCAAAACACCTCAGCACCGATCACGACCCACTCTTCCGCTTCCACCGCTGGCTCGCCAACTTGCGCGTCCTCGAGATCGATGAGATCAAGTCGGTACCCTATGAACCGACTTCCCATCCTTTCATCGAACGGCTGATCGGCACTATCCGCCGCGAGTATCTCGATCGGCTGTTCTTCTGGAACTCGGTCGACCTGACGCGCAAGCTCGACGCATTCCGGGATTATTACAACGAATTCCGCGTCCAACGCTCGCTCGACGGCGCCATGCCGGCGCAATGCGCTGGCATTGCGCCACCCGCCCCCGCCGTGCTCAGCTCCTACGTATGGCGCCCGCATTGTCACGGACTATTCCAAACTCCGATCGCCGCTTGACTACGAATTCGCCACCCACAGCCTCTAGTTTGTTGTATTCATCGATCGTAGCTCGAAAATCGTGCCTTATCGTCTCCAGGCCGCCCGGGGTGGCAATGAATACTCTGTATTTAGTGATACGCGACGGCATGCGAGTATCCGTTTCCTGCGTGCCAGCAATGACTGAAGTTTAGAGGAGCAGGAGAATCCTTAAAACCAGAGATAGCTTTGCTGGTCAACACACCCGGTGACCCCGAAGCCACGATCCAGAAGTAGAAGTACCCACCCCAAATCGCACGGACCTGATTGGGCGGCCCCCGTAATCACGCAAGCACGGGCAATGAAGGATTTCGCTTCAAACTACCGCTCGTACGGACCGCATCGTCTACATGCGGTCTACACAAAACGATAAGGGCTTAGGGATATTACCCTAAGCCCTTGATTTTTTGGTGCTGTTGGCGGGACTCGAACTCGCGACCTACTGATTACGAAATATCACCAAAATCATTAGCAATCAGCGCCTTAGTGCGTTTCGGTCCCGAACTATGGCGCGAAAAAACGGCCTCGCTTCCCAGGGAGCGCGGCGAATTTGGGACCGGCTTTTCGACGGATTTGAGCGCCGACGCGATCACTTCGGCGGCCACTTCAAGCCGCGGCGATCGAGCCACTCGACGACATGCAGCGCGACCAGAAAACCGCCGACCAGGCCGGCGCCCGCGCCAATGCCGAAACACAACCCGGCCCGAAACGCACGAACCTTCATTGATCCACCGGCAGCCGGCGACAGGCCTCGAGCTGCGCTCGCAGCTCGTCGACGGCGACGATCAACCGGGCGCGATCGACAATCAACCCGCGAACCTGGTCGAACACGGGCGCCGCGGCGAGCTCCTCGAACGTCAGCATCGGCCGCGCCGGCAGAACGTCGACGCACGGGACCGGGACCGGAACCCGAACCTCGTCAGGCACCCGCGGCGAGCTCGAGCAGCCCGCCACTAGGCCGGCGCAGCTTACGATCATTCGTAAGCTACGACATTTCGTAAGATCCGGCCGCCTGGTCACCGCCGCGCCTCGCGCAGTAACAGCGCGATCGATTCGAGCTGCTCCTCGGCCGAGGCTTGCGCCGGCGGCCCCTGTAAGCCCGCCAGGCGCCCGGCGAGCTGCTCGGCGCGGCGAGAGGCTTCCGCCGCCGTCGCGCGCGCCGTAGCGGCGTTCCTGGCGGCCGCATTCGCCGTTTTCCGCCAGGCCTCGACGGCGGCGTTCTGGTCCTTCACCTTTTCAGCGAGCAGCAAGTATGCCGCGCGAAACTCCGCGAGCTCGGCGCGCGCGCCGGCAGCGTTGCCGCGCTCCCATAAGCCCCAACCCCCCAGGGCCAGGACCAGCCCTAAGACTAAGAGCGGCCGCCAGTTTGCGGCACCCCAGGCGAGCACGTTCATTGACAAATCCCGACCCGAACGCCGGCCGTATCGATCGTGATAACCCGATTGATCGGATTCGGCACCGGCAGCCGACTGATATGCACCCACCGCCCAAACTCGTAAATAAGCTGCCCGACGCCCAGGCGATCGACCGCGGATGCGAGCTGCCGTGCCACAACATAAGGAGAGCCAAAGCCGGGGCAAATAAAGTCGACAGCACCGCCCCGCGGATGATGACCAGATAGCGGCCGACCTGGCGCGATGTTCGCGACAACGCGCTCGAGCTCCGGGCAGCGATACCAGCTCGTAACGAGGATCGGCTTTCCAAGCATCGCCCGGACGCCTTCCATAAAAGCCGCGGTCTTGCGCAGCTCCTCGAGCATCGCCTCGTCTGGCGAATTGTCGATGCCCATTCGGGCGGCCGTCTCCGATACGGTCGCCTCCTCAAGCGTGAAATGCTCCGAGAGTTTCATCGCGCGCCACACCTCCCCGTTTTCAATTGACGCCAACGCACCAGGCCGAGCACGGCGACGAGCGCCACATGCACGGCCCCGTTTACGACGTCGGCGCCCGGCCCAGGTATCCAAGGCAGGAACGCCGCCGCGAGCAGGCTTGCCGCGAGCGCCTTCACGGCCCAGCGAAACGGCATCGAAGAACGTCGAAACTCGACCTGCAGCATGCAAACGAGCAGGATCGCGGCGATCGCGCTCGTCGCCGCCGTCAATAGGTCGACAATCATTGCTTCCCCCATCGGTTCGCGAGCGCTTCGCGCGCCGCCGGCACAAGCTTTTGCACTTCACCGCACGCCGATAGGCCGAACAATCCGAGACAGAATGCGACGCCGGCCTCGCCGCGCGTTGTCTTGAGGAACTGCCAGCCCGTAAAAGCGTGCAGCCAATCGACACAAAGCCCGGTTAGAAACACGGCGCACACGAAGCCGCCCAGGACCGCAGCGACGCGGCCCCGCGGCGTGAGCGCCTCGAGGGAACGAAGCGACAGAATCGCACCGACGGCGCCAGCAAGCGCCGCGACGGGCGAAATCACGATCCAGTCGGGCAACGGTTGCGACATGGTCAAACGTCCGGCGTCACGCGGACGACGTTCGTCCCGTCGCACTCGAGGATCGCGCGCTTACCGTCGGCAACCGTGATGCCGGAACCGGCCGACGTCTTGACCCGAACCCCGAAGCCGCCCGTCGTGTTCGCGAATATCGTCCACTGACGACGCACGGTCGGCACGATCACATCCCGCAAAGCCGTAAGCGCCCCGGTCAACTCGACGCTATGGCAAAGCGCCTGCGCGAGCGTGAGCGTCTTGTTCGCGTCGGCCATGGCCTGCGCCGCCTGCGCGAAGAACAACCGCGCGAGCACCATCGGGTCGCGATGGTCCTCGTAACTCGTGACAGCGCCGCCGGACGCGACGAGCTTCCATAGCGGCGCCTTGTCGGCACTAAAGCCGGTCGTGTTCTTCGAGACGACGCCGGCGCGATCGACCTCGACGTAATTCGTCGCCGCGTCGGTGAGGGCGATCGACCCGCGAAAGGTCGCGTCGGGAATGTTCGTAGCCGCGCCGTTGATGTAAATCCGGTCGCCGTAGTAATGCAGCGTAAGCGCGACGATCGTCCGAATCCCGAATAGCGCGCCTTTCGACATCGCAGCGAACAAGGCATTCGCGGTAACTTCCTTGCTCGCCTGGTTCGCCGTGAGCGTTGCAAGGTGTTGCGTCGAGTCCGACATTAGATAGCCCCCTGGCATGCAAAGCCGCGGCCGACGACCGCGGAAACTTGATACACCCGCACATAGACGACGGACTGGTTCAACCCGAAGTCGCTCACCTGCTGCGCGCTCGTGTACGTGAACGCCGGCGAGCTCAAGCCGGTTAGCGTTCGCTTCACCGTCGAATAGGTCGAATTCGTATAGATATCGACCTCGTATGCCTCCGAGGCCTCGCCGAGCTGCGCGTCGACATAGTCCCGCCACTCGCCACCGATCCGGGTCCGACGGACAAAGGTCCCGAGCACATCCCCCGACGCATTGCGACCGCCGGCCAAGTGAACCGGCGCGAGCGGCTTTAGGCTCACGCCCGAGTCGGTGAACTCGATCGCGCTCGCATCGACGAGCGCCTGCCCGAAGCCGGGCGCCTTATACGTGCGCTCGAGCCCAATTTCGCCAGCCGTCGACCCGACGCGCTTGAGCGCATCGAGCGAGAGCACGACGACGGCTTCGCCGATCGCATGCGTCGAAAGGTATTGCTCCGTCCCGCCTCGAGCGCGGAGGAACGTCGAAAGGCGATACTTTCCCGGCGCCGTCAACGTGGCATCGCGACAAAGCAGGATCTCGCCGCCGACCAGGATCGCGAACGACCCGGCGAGAAACTGCTCGTCGCTGATACTTGCAAGCGCCCCGCCGAATACCTGGACGTCGAGCGTCGAGAGCTCGTCGACGACATTCCCGCCGAGGAAGTTCGGCAGCACCGAGAGCGCCGAGCCCATGACGGACGCAGCGAGGAATGCGGTTTGCGATCGCGTGTACGTCGCGCCCTGGTCGACGCTGTACCAAAGCTCGGCGCCGCGCCATCCCGAGTAGTAACCGGCCGCGGCCGCATAGAAGCCCGGCCCCTCGTCCGCATCACGCAATAGCGGAATGTCGAGCAGCCGGAGCTCGGTCGGGCCAGCCGGCCCGACGTCGGCCGATGGCGTCGGAAGTCCCGCACCTACGGCCGCCGACGTGTAGACGTCGACGTCCTGCGTTTCCGTGTGGATCTTGAGCACGCCGCCCGAATAGTTCGCGTCGGCGAGCCGAAGCGTATAGGTCGCCGCCGCGGCTTCGACCTGGATCACGTCGGCCGGATCGAGCCATGCATACTTGCGAGAAAGGACCAAGTCTTGCGCGGTCCGGCTTACCCACGATTCATAGAGCACACGCTCGGCGATCGCCGCGGCTTCCTGCGCCGTTAGCACGACCGGAAGGTCGATCGTCTGTACGTTCTGACTCTGCCCCGTGAGGCGCCGCGCATACTGCGTGCCGATGGCATAGTCGGCGTCCGCATCGATGTATCGAACGGAAACCTCCCGAGGCAGCTCGGTTTCCAACCGCCGCACATTGGGCACCGTTGGCGGCGGATCGGCGCCGAACGAACGCGCGGCGAGGTCGCCCTCGGGAATCACGACCACCGGCGCCCCGCCTCGAGCGACTGCGCGAATTTTGTCGTCGCTTTCGATCAAGTCGACGCCCGCGGCCAATAGTAGCGGCTGCACGCCATTGCGCACCGAATCGCGCCGCGCGATCGCGTACCCGCGCAGCTCGCCGGCCAGGTCGGCGAGGTCGACGTCGCCGGCGCCAATCCCGACGCGCTCTAGCAGCGACTCGACGAAGTCGGCCCGATCGACACTGCCCGCGGTCACACGCGGCAACCGCTCCATTTCGTGAAAGTAGATCGTCCCGCCCGACGAGGAAATAAGAACGAGCCGATTGTCGTCGGTGAAGCCGAGCGGCGTCGCCGTCCCGGTATTCTCGGACGTGTACTCGATCTCGCCCGTCGCCGGGTGAATTCCGTATATCGCGCCGGCACTCACCCATGCCCATATATACCCGTCGGCGCCCTCGAACAGCCTTGCGGCCGCACCGACCGGAATAGGCACCGAAAAGACGAGGACCCCGTCGGCCGTGCGCTTCTCGACGTCCGTCCCGGTCGATTCGCGCGCCATCCATAGATAGCCGTCGCTCGACACGAGAAGCCCGGCCGCGGCGTACTGCGTGCCTGAGAAAAGCAGGACCTTTGCGTTCCCGCTCGTGACGTACCCGACCTCGTGCCCGAATGTCGACGCGCCGTATACGTAGCATCGCCCGGCGATGCCACATGCATTCGAGAAAAGACGAACCGAACGCGCAGCGGTTAGCAGCGTTTCGCTAACCGTCATCGAATTTTGATCGAGGCCGAAGCGATAGAAGTTCGCACCCGACGAGCTGTCCCCCTGCGCGAACCCGGTCGTCGCAGAATCGAACGCGACGCCATTGCTCCCCAAAATGCCAGGCGCCCCGCTGTACTCGGTCACGGACCCGTCATCACGAAGGAATCCGAAGTATCCGCCATAGTTCCCGTATACCGCCTCGCCCGTCGGACCGATCCCGAACGGGATATAACCCCAGGTCGGGCGCGTGTAGGTGTTACGCACGCCATTCGAATAGAAGCCGAGTCGAACGGCCGTATTCGAAACCGCCCCCTGCGCCCAGACGTTACCGCCGCGGCCGAGCACCGGCAGCGGCGACATTGTGACGACGGACGTAGTCGAAGCGGCCGCGCCCGACGTGACCTCGAGCGTCGGCGACGTCGTGCCATCGACAACGATCTCAAATTCCATCTGCGGCGGCCGGCCGCTGTATTGCGTAACGTCCATGCCCTCGACGACCAGGTACGCATAACCGCGGTACGCGGGACAATGGTCGACGCCGACGTCGGCCGCTATGAGCGCGTCTTGCTCCTGCAGCTCGTCGCCCACATACAGCCGGACCGACGTCGCCGTGAGCGCCGACGCGAAGATCGTTTCGGCGCTTGCATCCGCGGCGACGTTGTATTTCAGCTCGCCGTTAATCCAAATCTTCCGAACCGCGGCGATCGGCCCTTCGCAAAGAAGCACCGCAAAGTCGGCGAAATACGAATATGTCGTTTGATTGACCGTCTGCCCGCCGCCGCCGCCCTTTCCGCCGCCGCCGACGTTCTGCGACTGCGTCTTCGTCACCTCGCGGACCGGCTTCGCCCATATGAGATTCCCGGCGATTCGCATCGTCCCGCCGACGATCGGCACCATCTGACCATAAGCCGACGTCTGCACTCTAAGATCGGATAGCCGCGGCCCCTCGACGTTCTGGTCGGGAAGCTTCGTCGGGAATAGCGTCTGCCCGACAAGCGCACCGATCGACCAGCCGATCGCCGCATAGCCCGCCGGCGCGATCAATGCGCCCGCTGCGGCAAACGCCAGGACGGCCATTTACTCGCCCCCCGGAAAGGCGAAGCAGCCCCGCACGCGGGCGCGCCATACGCGATCGAGGACATGCTCGACGACCTGGCCGGCGCTTTCCCACGCGTGAATCAACGTTAGCGGCTCGAGCGCCGTCACGATCCCGATATGCTGCTCTTTCACGAACGCGAACGAGAGCACGTCACCAGGCGCCGCCGACGCGAAGGCCTTTTCGGCCATCTGCTCGCGCAGATGCCGACGGAACTCGGCCGGGTTCGGCTGCCGCGAATAACCCCGGATATCGAACGACGAAAGCCCGAGCTCGCGCGCGACGCATATCACCAGGCCGGCGCAGTCGACGCCGACGCCCTTGCATCGCCCCTCATGTTCGAACGGCGTCCCGAGGTACTCTCGCGCCCGCTCGAGGATCATTGCGCGATCGGTGCTCATGTCCCGCTTATCATCCTGTCGATTCCCGGCAAGTGAGGAAAGCCGCGGAAGTTGATCGCGTTCGCGAATTTCGCCTTGCAGGTCGCGAGCGTCTTATCGCAGCCGGCCGTGATCGTGAACGCATCGCCCGGCGCGATCGCACCAGGCATCGGCAGGACGAGCTCGACGACGCCGCCGGCAAAGGTCTTTACTTCCATGGCGACGCCGTCGTTCGCACCGCTGGAAAACAGGACCTTTCCGCCGTTGAACCAGCCGGCGGCCTGCGAGAGCGCCGAGGCCGTGAAAACGCGTTGACTCGCCGCGCTTGTAACAGTCGTCGCGACCGTGCCATTCGGGAACGTCGATAGATCAACACCGCATCGCGCGTCGCCGACGTCCGCATCGCAGGCCGGCGCGACGATGCGGCCGATCGACTGCTGCAACGCCTGCATCATGCCGCGGAGCTCGGCGGTAAACCCGCCGCGCGTCGTGCGGATCTCACCAAGCCAACCGCGCCGAAGCTTGAGCGTGCCTTGCGTGAGGTCCGAATAGTTGACCTGGAACACGTCGACGCGCGCGAAGTCCCATTTGCCCGCGAGCAGGTCGGCCTCGTTCAGGCTCGACGAGTCGAGGACGCCCTCGACCTCGCCGTTCGGCACGGCGAGCGACGCCGAGGACTCGACCGCGCTTGCCGTCATGCCCGACGCCGCCTCGTAAGTCACCCCGTCGAGCTCGAGCGCGCGATCGTGATCGGTGAAGCCGTATACGGCTCCGTCGGTGCGCGTGACCTTCCAAAGCGTCGCGATCGTCGTCACTTCGCCGGCGAGGTGCGCCTTTAGGGCCGCGCCGATCGTTTTCATACGCGGACCTCGATCAACGGAATCGACTCGAATTGATAGGCCGGCCCCTTGTCGACGATCCGAACCATGAACTCGTCAGAGTCGAACCGCACCGGCACGTCGAATTGCCCCGCCCAGGTCAACACGTCGTCGGCCTGCGGATACTTCTTCCCCTTGCCGCTGCCGAGCGTGATCGTCTTACCGGCCGTGTTCGTGTCGAGCGTCAACGTTAACGGCCCCGAGCCCGATATGCCGAGGATCGTATGCGCGCGGCCGTTCACCAGCGCCGCGTCGGCGCCGGCGAAGTCGGCGAGGTAAAGCTTTTTGCCGGCGATCAATCCGCCCGGACTTGTCGCGAATTGCACTTGCGTCGAGGCGCCGACGGTGATGCTCACGGCGTTCTGCGTTGCATCCGGCTCAAACGTGACGAGCCCCGTCGTCGTGTCGAGCGCGATCTGCCCCGCCAGGCTTCCATACGTTAGCGCGCCGGCGTTTCGGTACGCCGTGACACTGCTCGGAACCGGCTTATTGATGACGCGATCGTGATACGTGGCGCCGGACGTGTAGCGCTTCACGAGCTGATAGGTCGGGAGCCCCGTCCCGACACCCGCCCCGAGAAGCCCGTCGGTCGTGTTCGCCAGGTAGTCGGCCCAATCGCGAAACCGGAAACCGTAGGCACGGCCCTTCGCGATCGCCAGAAAGAACGCGCGCATTTCGGCGAGCTGCGTCGCCGTCTTCGCCGCGTGGACCAGGTCGTACCGCCTGCGCTCGATCGACCAGGTCGGATTGCGCGACTCGTGTCCGCTTTCGAGAATCACGATATCGGTTAGGAATTGCGGCCCACCGAGGGCGCCATAGCCCAGTCGATCGGGGAACCTCGGAGACTCGATAAAGCTCATCGGTTGCGCCTCAAGGCAAGTTGCGCGACCTGGCCGAACCGGGCGGCGGCCTGCATGACCGTATCGCGCGTGACGTTCGGCGGCATGTTGATGATGACGTTAACCGGCGAACCCCCGCCGGCGGCCCGGCCTGGCGGCGTGACGTCGACGCGCTCGCCTGGCGTCGCGCGAAAGGCGACGACCTGCGAGTCGACGCCGCCGGCGCCGCCGACCGTGAAGCTCCCCCCGTTCGCAAACCCGAGGAGGTTTGCGATCCCCGAAAAGAGCCCCGAGAAAAGGCCGCCACTACCGCCACCGCCGCCGGTCAACGGATTGTCGAAACTGTTTTGATACCCGACCGAGCTCGCGCTATTGCCACCGCCGAACAGGCCGCCGGCACTCCCGAGCAGCCCCTCGAACCACTTCCCGACCGGCTCGGTAATAAGCTTGCGTGTGCCGAGCCGTAGCAGGTCCTTTTCGATACCTCCGAGGATGTCGCGGAAGCTCGCGCCCGCCGTGACGGCATCTTCGAACGCGCTCGAGAAAGTCAACCCAAGATCGCGCGCGAGCGACTGCTGCTCTTTGATGTCGTCGTTGATGCCGTCGATCTGTTTCTGCAGCGCCTCGAACGCCCTGAAGGCCTGGTCGTCCGAAAGCAGCCCCTTTCCGAGCAGCGTCCTGACCTCCTCGAGTTGCTGGCGGTATTTCTGAACGGGATCGATCAAGTCGAGATAGCGATCGCGCGCAGCGTTGAGCGCCTCGGCTTCCCTGCGTTGCGTTTCGGCCTGCGCCTTGGCGTTCTCCTCGAGGACGCGCGCGACCTCTTCGCGTAGCGCTTTGTCCTCGCGCACGAGGTCGAGCTGCGCGGCCGCCCGCTCGAGCTGCTCGCGCTGGCTTTGCGCGATCGCCGGATCGGCCGCGAGCTTGATCCGCCCCGACTCGATCCCCGCGAGGATGCGCTCGAACTCGGTGAGCGCTTCCGTCGCTTCGATCTGCTGCTTCAAACCCTTTAGCGTCGACTCGAAATCGTCGTTCGGCTTGTCGCCCGACGGTTTCTTCGGCAGCGCCGGCGCCTGCGGCTTGATCTGCGGAATGCCGGCGTTCAACCCGCCCGGCGTCTCGAACCGCAATAGTTCCTGCAGCTCGAGCGATCGCTGCTTGAGCTGGTCGATCGTCTCACGGACGCGCGCGAGCTCCTCGTCGCGCGGCAACAGCAATCGCAAGCTTCCCCGACGCCGCGGCTTCGATGTTTCGGCCTCGAGCTCGGCCGCGCGCGTTGTCGCCTGCGCGATCGCGCGCGTGACCTGGTCGAGCTCCTGCGCGGTACTGGTGCCGAACGTCTGGATCAACGATTCGCGCAGTCCAGCGAGGATGCCGGCGAAGAATCCGCCCTGCTGCGCGCCGAGCCGCATTTGATCGGTAATCCGAACCAGGGCCGGCAGCAAGGCCTCGACGAGCTGGTTCGTCGTGCGCTTGGCCGACTCGGCGAGAATGTCGATATTGTCTTTTAGTTGCCCGGCCGCGGCCGCCGTGTCGCTGCTGATGACAAGCCCGAGGCGCTTCGCCTCCTCGCGTAGCGCCGCGATCCCCTCGCGCCCTTGATTGAGAAACGGCACCAGGTCGGCGCCCGCCTTCCCGAAGATCGCAACGGCCAGCGCGGTTTTATTCGCCCCGTCTGCCGTCTGGTCGAACTTCTCTGCAATCTCGAGCAGCACATCGTCGACCGATTTGAGCTGCCCCGGACTACTCTCGACATTGACGCCCAGCGCCTTGAACGCGTCGGCGGCGTCGCCGGCGCCGCGCTGCGCCTCGACCATGTTGATCGACAGCTTTTTAAGCCCGGATGTAAACCCCTCGAGGTCGGTCCCGCCGAGCTTGATCGCCAGGCCGAGCGACGAAATCGTTTCGGCGCTAATCCCGACTTTCTGCGAGAGCTCGTCGAGCTGGTCCGCGGCGTCGATCGCCGCGCGGAATTGCTGGACGATGGCGAGCCCCGCGATCGACGTCGCGAGGCCGGCGATTCCAGCTTTCAGTGTAAGCGCCGAACCCTTGAGTCGATCGAGGTTCGACGCAACGGACGCGAACGCCGCGCGCGTCTCATCGGTCGCCGTTATTTTAAGTTTGGGGTCGCTCATCGGCTCGCCGCTCCCGTTCCTGCTCTGCTATTTCCGCTCGGATGGCGAGCAATCGATCGAGGAGCCCGTCGACACGCTCCACGCCGAGCAGCGCCAGCACGACCGGGAGCCGCTCCGGGAACCAGCCCCCCATAACCGACCACACGGTCAACGCCTCGTCGCATGATTCGTTGAGGTCGGGCGCCATTGCGTCGACCGACTCCTCGGGCAACCCGATTCCGACGAGCGACTCGCGCGCATACTCGTGCGCGAGCCGCTCGCTTAGTTTTTTCGGTCGGCCTGCAGCGCTGCATTTCGCTCGACGATCCGCTTTGAGAGCACACCGGCGAGGAGCGCGGCATGCTCGAGCTTCTCCGAAAGCACCAGGCGCGCCGATGCCGCGGAGTCCTCGAGCGGCAGCGGCTCGCCGGAAATGCAGACGTCTGCACTCGTCGCGCCGACGATGCCGACGACGTGCGGCGCGACGACCTCGAGAAGCTTCTCGCCCGACTCGGGCGCACCATCGCCGAGCTGCACCAGCTCGCGCATAGCGGCCAGCGCTCGCCCCTGGTGAATGCGCGGCGGCATCCGCATTCGATACGTAACGCTCCCGATCGAATGATCGAAGGTCCGCGCCTCTTCGAGCCGGCGCTCGAGTTCTTTTGCGTCCACGCGCGCGCCTCTCAGCTCGTGAACACTTTGGAGCGACCGAACGCCGTGAACGTCACCGACGTTTTTACCGCGTCCTGCGCCTGGCCGGTCGGGGTCAACGTGGCGCCGACATAGCCGAGCAGCAAGTATTTCGCGCCACCCTTGAACGTGATCCGCATCGCGAGCTGCGTTTGATTGTCCGACGCCTCTTTCAGCGCCACGAGCGCCGGATCGGCCGGGTCCCAGAAGCATTCGAACGAGAAATTCAACGCCGACGCCAGGCCGGGCAATTGAATTTCCTGGTCGTCGTGAATGGTCGTGAAGTCGACGAAGCGAAAGTCGCCGCCCGAAACCGTCACGTTCGCGCCCGACTGCATGGAAATGTTGAAGGTAATCGGCTGCAGGTTCCCCGATACGAACGTATCGTATGCGGACGTGTTCTCGGCCTCGAGCTCGAGCGTATTTCCCGCACTGTTGACGTTCGCAGCTCGGCCGATCTTGTTGTTAAGCTGGATCATGCCTTGCACGTCAGTAAGGGCGAAATAGTCGCCGTTCGCCGGATCGGTGCCCGCGTAGGTCGCGACGCCGGGGTTTGCCTTCGTAACCGCCGATACGGCCTGCGCCGCCCCCAACGCGCCCAGCGCAACCGCGACACCCTTCCAGATATAACGAGCCATGGTACGAACCTCCTATGAAAGCGGCGTATCGACCGCGGATTGAGAAACGACGAGCTCGGCAATGCATCGAAGCGTTGCCCGAACGACAGGCACTTCCGCCCCGGCCTCACGCTCCCAGGTCACGCCGACGGGCGCGCAGTCGACGGCGACACCGTCGAGCGTCGAGTCGGACGCGATAAGGTGCTCGATCTGCAAAAGCAGTGCGTAGGCGGCCGCGTCGTATCCGTCGAGCTCCTCGACGTGGCACTCGATATCGACCGAAGCGCGGCGCGTGATCTGCGGCGGATCGTGAAACGTTGCCGTCTCGAGCTCCTCATCGCCGCCCATAACCTTGACGCCCGGCAGCTCGCCCGCAGCGAGCGGCGTCACGCGCCCGACGAAAACGTTTGCGCCGGCATCGGTCGAACCGCCGGCGATCAATGCGCCGATTCGGTCGATCGCCTGCTTTGTGATGTGATCGGCCATTACGTCGACCTGTGAAGCCGCCAGGTCACGACGGCGCGATCGCCGGCGAGCCGCTCGGCGACCCGATACGTCGTGCCATCGATCACGATCGAGTCGCCTTGCTCGAGCGCATCCTCGACGCGGCAGGTCCAACCGATGCCAGCCGCATCGAAGCCGAGCGCCTGGCCGACCTCGAGGTCGAGAAGGCCGTTCACCGTGCGCGAGCCGTTGACGGTCGCGACGTCGGCGAACTCGTCAACGATAAAGAACTCCGCGGCGTCAAAGGCGGCCATCGTCTTACGTCGTCGTCGACTTTGTGAGCGTAGTCCCCGACCCCGCGATGACGATGTTCCCGCCGTCGTGATCTGGAGTGAATCCCGAATACAACGCGTCGCAGTTGTCGATGACGTTCTGCCCCACGACCGACCCGTATACATTCCCAGCAATCGACCCAAGAATGAAGTACGTATAGCGACCGCTCGCCGCGGAATGAAACGAGCCGCGGCCGTTATTGCCAGTAATCACAACGGCCCGCAGAGCGCTGCCAGCCTCGACAGAAAGCTCCAAGAACGGGTAAGTCGCGCTCGGAACTGCAGCATTCTGGAATCCGAGATTCCCGATAATCTGCAGCCCTCGACCGATCGAGTTGCCAGTCGCAGATACTCGGATATGCGGTCCGTAACTTGTATCGCATTTGTTGCCGATGACGGCGACAGACCCGGACAGCACGTTGCCGGAGTTGAAGCTTAACCAGATGCCCCCGCCGAGCATTGAGCTTGCAACCGAGTCTTTCCAAACGTGATTGAAGCCGATCAATATGTCGTCCGGATTCGACGCCTTGATCGCGTAATACCCGTTGCCCGCGCCGGTAACGTTATTCGCCACGACGCGGGAGTCGCCTCCGACTTGAACAACGTTATAGTTATTCTGTCCGAGTATGCAATTGTCGTGCAAATTGAGCGTCGCGCCCCCTTGCACGGTCGCCTGGACCCCTCGCACCAACGTACACGCGTAAACGTGAGCCGTTCGACCGCCGCCCGTGTCGACGTTATGGTTCGAGAGGTTAAAGCAGTCGACGTTAAGATGCCGTAGCGTCACCCCCCGCGGATCGGCGCCCCCGGTATCCCCGAGCGTCAAGAAGTTGTTAGCGATTCGGCTTCGGAGCAATACGAGATTCGCCCCGTAGTGCTTGAAGTCCTTCGCCTTACCACCGGTCGGGAAACTCGCGGCCCCCTCGAATGTAACCCCCGTCGGCACGACATGGACGCCGGTCGTACAAGTAATGCCAATCGGAAAGAACACCGACCCGAATATGAGCTTCGCCGCTGCGAGCGCCGCATCGATCGCCGCAGCGTCGTCGGTCCCATATACGAACGTCGCCCCGGACAGCGCCCCAGGCGCCGCGCTTAACGATGTCGTACAGTTGTTCGCGCCCGTAACGCCCGTGATCGTTCCCCATCGCGGGGTCAATCCGGTATCTGTATATGGAATGATCGCGCACGCCTTACCAATATCCGCCGCTGTAAACACGGCAGACGCCGAGCTAATTGCGGATGCCGCCGCATTGGTTGCCGTCACGTCGTAAAGCGCTTTGCCGTCGCACTTGGCGCCGAAGTTCCGCACGTCAAGGGCACCGTTTAGAACGGTCGGCCGATCGTTGACCCCGAGCAGACCGAGCAAATGCCCATGCTGATTGAGCGCGAATCTCGGATTAGCGATCGGCAATCCGCTAAATGCCTCGGGATTGATAAGCCGAGCGACCGAACGGCCGACAAGCTCGGCCTCTAAGCCCGGATCAAGCGTGAAGGACGCGCCCGCCGAGTGCGAAACACCGGCCAGCCTCAATGCGGTTAAAAGCTCTATGGTCATAGCTTCCCGTTCCTTTGTTCACACAATCGGCGGCGCGTCGTTAAAGTTCCCCTCTTATGCTGACGCGTCTACGGACTTCGACTCGGCCGGCGCCGGGTTCGGCTTGTCGGGCGCCTGGCGCAGCTTCTCGTCGGTCGCTTCGGCCTTGCCGGAATTCCGGAGCTCGAGCGCGAGCGTTTGATCGACGGAAATCACGCTATCGACGGTCACGCGTTCGCCGTTGTGAATGAAAGGCCGCAGGACCTTTACCTTTTCCTTCGGCTGCGGCGCGCCTGGTGTTTGCACGTTGAGCATTTCGAACTCCTGAACGGTTGAAGGGATTCGGGGCCTCTGGCCCCCGTCACGCCTGGTTAGCCGGCGTTCGCGGCCCTCTCGGGCGCCGACACGGTATTAGGTGATCGAGCTCGCATAACTGAACGCGCCGGCCTGGCGCACGCCGACGTCGATCGACTGCATGCCACGCACGCCCGTGATGCCGGCGGCGAAGTTGGCATACGGGTTCGTCGCGATCTCGAACATGCCCCATTCGCCGATAATGAGCTGCGCGAAGTCGCCGAAAAGCATCGTCGCGGCGGCCATCTGCGCCGACGCTGCAGCTCGCAGGCCACCCATAAGGCCATCGAGAAGCGAGCCCACCCACAAGGGCGAGTCGGTGCTCGAGAAGCGCTGCCGCTGCATCATCAAGCCAGCGACAGCCGGCGTCGTCAGGTACGCGCAATCGTTCGTGAGCGCGTTCGCCGTGCCGACGTCGGTTTGGAACTCGACGATCCCGGCCCAGCCGAGCGAGGTCCCGGTTACGGAACCGATCCCGCTCGTTCCGACGATGCCGGTCGGCTCGCCGCCAGAACCAGACCCACGGATGCCGGCGACATCGATCGCGAGGGCGATCACGCGAGCGAAGTCGTCCGAAATGAACTGCTCGACGTCGACCGACGCCTGCAGCAGCAGTTGCCGGGAAAACTCGGTATAGCAACCGAGCGTCTTCGGCGACATCGTCACTTGCGCGATCGTCTGTTGGCTTTCCGTGACGGCTGTCGCCTCGTTCGTGAGCCAATATCCGGTCGCGGCGCCGGACTGCTTCGGAATCGCGACGTTCCCGACCAGGCCGGACAGGAAGCGCGCGCCGAGCTGCAACAGGACGGCGCGATTGCGAAGGATCTCGATCATTGATCCCGTGAGGAGGTTCGTCGCGACCAGGTTCCCGCCGGCGGTTGCCGTGCCGACCGTCAAGTCGCGACGGCCGTATTGCGCGAGCAGCGCGCGAACGGCTTCCATGTTCACGAAGTCGCGGCGCACGAGCTGCACGTCGTTCGGGACAAAAATCGCGTTTTCCATCCGCGGGTCGACGCCGATCCGCTTATGGATCTCGGTATGCGCCTCGAGCTCGAGCCCGGCGCCCTTCCAATCGCGCGTCGCGAGGGCGAGGATCGCCTTTCGCATCGAGTAGGCTTGCGCCTCTTTCTTCGGCATGTCGAGCGTCGCCGGCGACTGCTCTTGCCGCGCGAGCACGGCGTTAAAGCATTCGGTACGGAACTCCTCGAGCGAGCGGCCGGCGATGATCGCTTCTTCGGCCTTCGTTACGTCGACCTTCGCCTGCACGGCAACGGCGCGAAACTCGGCGTAGCGCTTGCGCTCCTCGGCTCGGATCTTCTCGAGGTCGACGGTTACTTCGGGTGCTTTTTCCATGGTCGGATTCTCCTGTCGGATGACAATGTCACGCGGTTGCGGTAGATCGCTGCGGTTCGTGCCGACGGTCGTGTCGGCCGGGACTGAAACGATCGAAATTTCGTACGGCTCCCAATCCGTGATACGCACGACGGGCCGGTCGTTCTCCACGCCGGCCTCGACTGCGTCATGGATCAAATACCCGACCGAGACATTCGTTCGAATGCTGTCGAGCACATCGCGAAAGACTTCCGAGGCGCGCGCGCTTTGACTGAAGCGCACGATTGCCCGACCTCGCCGATCGGGGCCGATGGAAACCTCATCGATTACGCCGACCTGGTCGCGCAGGTCGTGATTCATGAGCAGCGGCGCCGATGTGCGCAGCCGGTCGAGGCGCACGGACTGTTGCCCGTGATCGAGGACCTCGAAGCCGTAATAGCGCGGGACCCGCGCTTCGCTCGAGAAAGTGATTTCGACTGTCCGCTTTTCCTCGTCGACGAGGGCGCGATCGATCTGTACGGCTCGGTACTGCATGCCGAGCTTGAGTGATTTCGTTCCGTCAGGCATTCGGATCGCCCTCCTTCGCTGGGTTCACGGTTGCCGAGGTCTTCGCATCGGCGAGCTTGTAGGAAGTGAGCAGCGCCTCCTCGGCCGCGCGCTCGGCGAGGACCTCGTCGAGGTCTTCGCCGCGTTCGGCCAGGATTCGCCGCCGGGTCGTGAGATTGCGATCGAGCTCGAGCGCTTTCGCTTGCGCGTCTTTCAACGGGTCGACCCATTGCCAACCGCGCGCGCGCCATTGCGGCGCGTTGAACTTGTCGAACTTGGATAGCGGCAACGTGATTGCGCCGGCGAGCATCGAATTACGCAGCCACACCGGGAAGATTCGGTCGAGGACGTGCTCGATCACGCGACGCTGCCATCGCGACCATAGGTCACGGTCGGACAACGTCGCCGAGCGCAAGCTCGAATAGTTGACGCCCTCGAGGTCGTTCGCCAGTTCGTTGTAATTGATCCCCAGGCCGGCCGACGCACCGCGCAGGAACATTTTCCCCGCGCTCGCGTAGTTGGCGGCCGGATGTTGCGGATCGAACGATACGAAGTCGTAACCCTCGGGCAGGACGCCGAACATGCCCGGCGTTGCCTCTTCAATGAACCGGCCCGGATTGTTCGGGTCGTTCGGATTCTCCGGCGTGACGCCTGGCGGCGGTTCCCCGTCGGGCGACTTGAAAAAGCCCATTTTCGAGGCCGCAACGCGCGACGCGACGACCTCGGCTTCCTCATACGCGCCGAAGTGATTTAGCCGAATCATCGCCGTATGCGCTTCGGGTACGCCGCGCGGCTGCGTCGGCCGGTGATACACCGCGACGAAATGCACGAGCTCGTCCATAGGCACGCGCACACGCTCGCGCGATCCGCCCGTCACGTCGCCGGGATGTCGAGTCAACAGCCACGCGGCAACCGGACGCCCTTCCGGCGTGAACTCGATCGACATCCGAACTTGATTGCCGTTCGGCAGGTCGGGATTGTGCGTCTCGTCGAGCTGGTCGGCCTCGATCACTTGCAACGCAAAGCCCCACCGATTGCGGGTCGTCGGGACCGTGACCATACGCACCAGGCATTCGCCGTCGCGCATCGCCGACTCGACGATCATGTCGAGCGCATCGATCAACGACAGGCGCCCGCAGACGGTCGCCGTTCCGACCTTCGACCAGCGCGCCCATTCGCGTTCGATGATCGCGTTCGCCGTCGCATCCTTCGTGCCGTCGTCCTGCCGCACGTTCATCTGCAGACGAATGCCGTCCGGTCCGACGATGTTCGCTTTCGACTTGCGCAGCCACGATTTCACATAGTCGTTATTCTGCGCGAGCGACCTCGAGCGCCCCCGCAGCGCGCGCAGGCCTCGGCGCAGCTCGGCCTCTTCGGTCAGGATCGCCGGCGACCAGTCGGCCGTAAGTCGATTGACGACTGCGGCCTGATAGGACCGAATCACGCCCTCGGCGACCGCGCGCGCTTCGGTCTTGCGGACAAAGCCGAATCGGGCAGCAATTCGATTGACGAGGCCGGCCACGGTCAGCCCCGAAAGGAAATGAACACGCCGCCGGCCGGCGTGTATCCGTTACGTCCCGCCTCGGCCGCCTCTTCGCGCTTGACCTCGAGCCGGTAAATGCTGCGCAGCTTGATAAGGTCGGCGATCGGCGTCCGCTGCAGCGATCGCCCGTTGATCGCGTACGCCTGTTGATCGAGCGTCGCGCGCTTCTCGATCACGGCCTCGATCGCCTCGAGCGTCTTGCGTGCGTGCGATCGCGCATCGAACGCGGCAGATGCGGCACCCGAGCGAAAGTCGGGTTTTACGGTGAGCTTCCCCTCGTCGACGGTTTTCTGCACGGCGCCCGACTGGACCCATGCATACCAGTCGTAAACGCCGGCGGCATAGCCGGCCGTTGTGGACGCGGCGACGGAAATCGCGAAGGCCGAGCCGTCGGCCGTTGCCGTGACCTCGAACCCGCCGGCGGCATTCTTAAATCGATACTTTAGCGACCAGGTCGGCGCCGGGTAGTCGGCCAGGTCATCGCGCCGCCATTCCCATGTATCGCCGGCGCGCAGCTCGATCGGTTCGTTCGTCGGGGTCGTCATGGACGCGCATCGTGCCCCCGACTTCGTCCGCGGTTAAGGCAAAACGCGGATTATTTTTTGCGCATGAGCTCGTATGCCTTCGTCCTGCCGATGCTGTATCGGCGCATGACCTCATGGACGCCGCCGCTCATGTCGAATTTGTGCTCGCCGAGCACGAAGCGCGAGCCCTTCGGGACATACACCCGCTCGCCGCCGAATGCTTCCATGATGGACCGCTCAACGGTCGCGCGTTGTTCCGGCTTAATCGTCGTCCCGAGCACCCGCTCGAATTCCTCTGCCATCTTGCGCACGATCATATCGACCCTCGTTTGCTTGTCGGTCATTTCCACCCCGTTGCGAATCCAGGCCGACGCGGCGCCATGATCGGGCGACGCGCCGGCGGTTGCGGCTTGTATGGTTTGGCCGGCGTCGGCTCTTGTACGAGTGCAGACGTCTGCACTTCGGCGACGGCCGCCGGCGGCGAGCTCGGCGCCTCCGAGCTCGGCGGCGGTTCATCATTTGCGACCGGCAAGGCCTCGACCTGGTCGCCTTCCTCGTTCTCCCGCTCGTCTTCCTGCGACGGACCGTCGGGGCCGAATAGCGACCCCTGCATAATCACGAGCTCGAGCGAGGTCCATCGCGCTTCCGTGTATTGATCGAGCCGCAGCGAACGCGCCGCGTGCAGCGCGTAAACCTCGCAGTCGAGCGCCTCGTTTCGCTTGCCCGCCTTCGCGAGCCATTTCTTTTTTCCCTGCTTCCCCGACGGAACCTTGACCTCGGCGAGGATCTGCTCGAAATAGTCCGGCCGGACGTCGCGATAGAAATGGATACGGCCCGGCCCGTTGCCGGATAGCTTCAATCGGCCGCCACCTTCGCCGCCGACGATTAGATCCTTCGCGCGCGATGCTCCGACCATGTAGATCGCCAGGCCGTACCGCGCGGCCTTGTGCTTGTGATTGACGTCGATCACGCGCGGCTTAGAGAAAATCTCTCGCGTATCGATGCTCGAGCCCTTGATCGCCATCACGCGCCGGGCGCCGAGCCGGCGGTTAAATTCGCGAACGGCTTTGTATACCGCGTCGTCCGTTTGCCCGTCCGACGCGTCGAACGACGCGGCCGCGATGTTGATCGAGGCGCCGCTCGCGGTTCGGTAGGTGCGCGCGAAGATCGTCGCCCATACGGCTTCCCATACTTCCCACTCGAGCACGTTCCCGAACAGCTCGCCCCAAAACACCAGCCAGGATTCTTCGCCGCGCCCCCATGCACGAACGACGATCGCGATCCGGTCGTGCTGGACATCGAGGCCGGCGGTTAGCACCAGGCCGCCGGCCGGCACCGTCCATTCCGGATAATCGAGCGCGCGATCGCGCAGGTCGTCCTCTTCGGGTACGTCGGCCTTCCATTCCCACGGGCGGCCGAGCGTGCCGTTCCAAAACGCGATTAGCGCGCCGATCTTGCCTTGGTCGGCCTCGTGTTTCGCGGCGAGATACTTCCCGACCAGGCGATCGAGGGCCGACTCGGCGAACGGCGACAGCAGCTCGGAGAAGTAATAACCGCGGATGCCATGGAACGGCGCCATCGGCCGCCACCCGCCGCCGTCGCGCTCGGCGCGCGCGACGTTCGCGTTCTTCTCCGAACTCGACCATTCGCCACCGCACAACGGGCACACGTAGCGCGCCGTTTCCGGGCGCGCGCGACCGTATACCGGATGCGCGGGCGCGTCCTCTTCGGTCGACCATCGAACGTTTTCCCATACGAGCGGCGCCGAATCGCCGCAGTGATGACACGGGACGAAGAATTCGCGCTGGTCCGACTTCGCGAGCTCGGCCTCGATCGACGATACGCCCTTGATCGTCGGCGTCCCGCCGACGAGCAATTTCGCGTCGGCGTATGTCTTGCCGCGATCGCGGAGCAGCTCGATCGAGTCGCCTTGCCCCTTGATGTTGACGTTGCAATCGTCGGGTTCCTCGACGATCAAGCGCTTCGCACTGGTCGACTTGACCGCGCCGGGCGAATTGGACCCGACCAGCTTGCAGAATCCGCCGGCGTAGGTCTTATGGTCCTGTCGATAGTCGCGCGAGCGGCTCTTAACCGTGATCTTCTCCGCGAGCGACGGCGAGGCCTCGACGACCGGCTCGAACTTCTCGATATTGAAATCGCGCGCCGTCTTATCGCGAGGGAACATGACGATCATCGAGGTCGGGTCATGGTCGATCGTGTAACCGATCCAGCCCATAACGAGCCCCATCGTCCAGCCGATTTGCGACGACTTTTGCCCGGCGACCTCGCGCACCGCCGGATCGGCGAGCGCCTCGAGCGGCTCGCGTAGATACGGCGTGACGGCGAGCGAGTAGCGGCCGGCGATCGCCGAGGTATCGGGCAACCGCATGTGCGCCTCGATCCACTGCGCCGGCGTCAGCTTCGCCGGCGGCGCCCATCGAGGCAGCACGCGCCCGAGCGCGTCAATCAGTTTCGACGAGGCTTCCGGGGTCATGATCCGCAAGTTCCTGCAGAGCCTCGCCAATGCGCGCAGCGATCACGGGCCGCAGCGCGTCGGGAATATCGGGCGAGGAGCTCACCGCGAGGAGCCGCGTCCGCGCGGCGTTGACCAGGTTCGACCAGGCAGTAACGACGGCCGCGAGCTCGACGAGCTCGCCCGACTCTTTCGCGAGGCGCAGCTCGGCTCGCTTCGCCTCGGCCAGCTCGCGACGCGTCTTCGCTTCGTTGAACGAGCGCGCCTCCTCTTCGGCCGAGGGCGCGACGGGCAACCCTGCAGCGCGAGCGGCCTCGAGGACCTTCGACGGCCGCGCCGGGTCGTGCGAGCGCGCGATCGCGGCGATCGCCGCGGCCTCGTCGACCAGTTCGTCGACGAGCTGGATCACGCCACGCGCGACCAGGTCGCCGACGGCCTGGCGCGTGACGCCGTAACGACGTGCGAATTCGGCCTGCGTGACGAGCCCCGGCCGGCTCGAGCGATCGCCGTCGGACTCGTCGGCCGAATTGCCGGGTGATGTGTCAAGCATCATGGCCCCCGGACATCTGGAGATTTTCCGCGCTCGTTTCGCTCCGCGTGGGTTTGACCCAGGAGGGACCCGCTACCATAGCCAGCCACGCATCCATGCAGGCCGCGCACACGTAGAACGAACGCCATTCCCCCTCGACTAGCGCGTGCTCGTATCGCGCCATGGTGCCCGCCGGCATCTCGTGCAGCGCGTCGCGGCCGATCGGCGATATGCAACGATGCACCCGCCGCGTGCGAACAATCTTCACCACGCGACACCGCACGTCGACGTCTCGATCGCCCTCGAACGGATCGAAGCGGACGTATGCGTCGCGCTGCTGCAGTGAAAGCCCACGCCGCGCCGCTGCCATTACTTGCCGCCTTCCTGCTGTGTATTGCGTTGCGCGCGACCCGGTCCGCGTGAGCTCCCCAAATCGAACGCCGAATATTCGAGGAACGAATGCAACGTCCACCCGGCCGCCGTCACCATCCACCCATGCCACACCATGAGCACGACAACCACGATGTCACAGCCGACAGCGACGGGCGCAGGCACACTTCGCCCCCGTGCGCGAAGCCTCTCGCATACGTCGTCGCATAGCAGGAAGAGGCCGAGGAAGATGTTTAGCCAAGCGACCCACAAAGCAACATTCGCAGCGCCTTTCACGTCGAACACCATCCCCGCGACTAGCACCGCCATGAACAGCGCATGCACGATCCCCCACTTAACCGCCCGCATCATTCGCCCCCCCTTCCTGTCGCGCCTTGCGTTGCGCGCGCTTCATGCGCTCAAGCTCGGCAACGATCAACGCCGCAGCACGCACTAGGTCGCGCTCTGGTGATCTCGGCTTGAACCATGAAGGATGAAACGGCCACGACACCGGCGGCCCGCTGGATACCAACGCGCGCCGCATGAAGTCCGCGGCTCGCTCGGCATATGCGCTCCCCGCGGCCGCCAGATCGCCCGCGAGGTGCTCGTCATCGTGCGCGCTATCGAACCCCTCGGCCTCGACCTGGCGCATGCGCTCGTCCTCGATCGCCGCCAGGACCTCGAGCCGGTCGAGCGCTTCCGATCGGCCTCGAGGATGGTCGGCCGGCAGGTCCTCGCGCGATCGCATATGCCAGTCGACGAACCCGAACCGATCGAAGGCCGGGCGAACGATCGGGATCAATTGCCCATCCCCCACGGGACCAAAGTCCGGGCCGCATAGGACCAGCATCAAGGCCGGCGGCTGCATGAAGTTGTCGACCTCACATCGGACGACCGACACGTTCGGCAGGTCGAGCAGCCCGACAAGTTGCTGCAGGTCGAACTCGGCAACACGCAAGCGCGGATCGCTCATTGCGGCAGCTCCCCGTCGAGCTGCTCGAAGTAGACCGCGCAGGCCTCGCCATAGTCCGCGACCGGGCGCCCGTCCTTGTCGAGAATGTCGAGCGTGAACTGCTCGGGATTGTCGGCATAGCGTCTCGCCCACTCATTGAAGATTGCCGCCATTCGTTCGCGTTTCATCGTCCGAACCTTTCCACATAGAAGCGCGTTTCACGCGCGAGGACCTCGGGGAACTTCTCCCGGATGACTTTCACGACGGCGGCGTTTATCCGCTTCGTGTTGAACATTTGCGGGACGTCGACCGTCGTTACGCCGCGGATCGGCAACCGATCGTCGCCCGTGCGGATGAACACCGTTCGCCCATCGTTCCCGATGAAGGCATGCGCGATCGTCTTCCGCCCGCCGCCTTTCTTGATGCGAACCGCCACGCCGCCGCCGACAGGAACGACGCGCTGCGCCCATCCCCTCGAGCCGCGGAACTTGACGAGCTTCCGGCCCCGACCTGGCGCCGGCCGCGCGCCGAACCGGATCACGTTCAATCCGCGCCCTCGTCGACCGCGCAAGGCCTCGAGCGTCGCCTCGAGAGCCGATCCGAATGCACCGCCTCGCGCCTGGCGGATCGAGAGCAGCGGCCGAACCTCCGAGGCCTTAATCGCGAATTCGCTCGTGATCGTGCGAACCATTGCGGTTTTTGCCTGCTCGGCCGTGCGGTTCAGTGCGCGCGCGATTGCCTTCTCGCGGATGTCCCGCTGCAGTCGATCAAGGTCGCCCTTTACCTGCGCGAAGTTGTCTCGAACGTCGATACGCATACCGCCCCCTTAGCCCGGCACACCCGGCACACAACCCGGCACAGCAAACCCGGTTGATTGCATGGAAGAATGTCGACCCTGTGCCGGGTGTGCCGGGTGAGTCGGGTAAAAGTAGGATCTATGGCGTACGCATGCGGGCGCGCGCGCGCGCATGTGCGCGCATGTGTGCATAGGTCCCGCCGCGAGCCCGGCACACCCGGCACACCCGGCACGGCGGCGCAATATCAACGGGTTAGGCTGTGCCGGGCTAATACGCGAACCCGGCACACCTGGCACAACATGCAAGCGGCGAGGCCACGCGAGGCCACGAGCGGCGATCATCGGCCACCCCCGAGCGCGTTTCGGAACGCCAGCAAGTTGTCTTTGATCCATTCGGCGAGGTCCTTTCCCTCGCTCGGCGCGCCGACCAGGAAGACGCGCCGCTGGCGCGCCCCGCCGGCACTCGACGGATCGGGATCAACGATCCGCATTCGGTCCTTTCGGGACGTCGGCTCGAGCGTCAGGATCTCAGGCCAAAAGCGATTGTCCTTGACCGGCATCCGCTCGCCGGCCCGCTCGCAAAACTTCCGATAGGCGGCGTACACGTCGTCGGCCAAGGCCGGGCCATAGGGATACGGTAGAAGCCCGTCCTTCCATTCCCGAAAGAACAGCTCGACCGACGAAAGCCCGAGCTCGATTAGATTCTCTTTCGCGTCCGTCATCGGCGGTTTAGACCAGGGCGCGAAGCCGCCGAGGTCAAGGCCGAGCAGGTACGCATGCAGCGCGTCAGCACCGCCGGCGTCGACCTCGGCGACGACATCGACGTATTCCGATTCGGGCATCGGTTCCGGCGTACGGATCACCAGGTATCGGCGATCGCCCTTCGGCACGAATAGCGGCTGCAGCTCGTTCGAGAAAAAACACAAATTGACGTGGTTCGCTTCGTACCGGAGCGGCATGTACTTTTCATCGATCGGCAGCTCGCCCTCGGTCACGAGGTTTTTCAGCTTGCCGACCTGGTGCCGCATTTCCTGGCGCGTGATGATTTCGTTCGCGATGATGAATAGCTTCCGCGAGCGCCAAGCCGTGTACGGCGATTCGATTTCGGTTTGCGTGATGATGGCGCCATAGCGCCCGTATATCGCCTTCACGGCCCCGAAGAAAATATTCTTCCCCGTGCCCTCGGGGCCAGCCATCACGAGCGCCGTCTGCATCTTGGCGCCGACATGCTGCAGCGGATACGCGAGCCACCGCAGCACCCAATCGGTTATCGGCGCCTGGTCCCGGTCGGCCTCGCCGCATAGGTATTGCAGCAACCGCAGCAACCGCGCGCAGTCGGCCGGACACGCGCCCGGCTTGCGGATCTCGTCGGGGTCGAAAAGGTTTATGTGCGTCTCGGGATCGACGCAGCAAGTCGGATCGAATACGACCCGCTCTTTCAACACCGTTCGCCGGCGATCATGTGCAAGCCAATACGACACCGACGGCGACCCCTCGGCGAGCTTGAGATTCGCGACGGTGAGAATGTCGCGATTTTCCCCGTCGTAAACCGTGTCGGTGCCACGTATCAGCGTGTAGTGATCGAGGAGCCGATCGACGATATCCCAATCGATCCGGCTTCGGCTGGCGCCGCCCTTACCCGCCGCCGCAGGCGCAGCCGGCGCGGCCTTTGGCGTAACCGCCTTCGACACTTGCCGCGCGACCGCCTCGAGGCCCTCTGCCTGGTGCAGGTCGTTAAAGTCGGTCAGCTTGTCGACCGGGCCGGCGAGCTGCTCATACAGCCCGCGCGCCGTCTTGAACGTCGGCCAGCACACGCGCGCATTGCCGAGCTCGCGCACGGCCTGCGCCGCCTTCGTGTGTCCCGCATTGAGCATGGAACCCTTGAACGTCAGCCCGCCGACCTCGATCGCATAGGCGAGACTGCGCACGCCGTCGCCGTCGAACTCAGG
>LNFM01005123.1_pt1 | contig 26430 bp, 30 predicted proteins | sample 596031 | NCBI WGS metagenome assembly LNFM01 (sample SAMN04254537, study PRJNA301005) | activated carbon metagenome | isolation source: dual media filters at the Ann Arbor, Michigan drinking water treatment plant | place: USA: Ann Arbor | reverse complement strand
CGACGCCGTCGAGCACCTGGCCCTCCGACAGCGCGCCCATCAGGCGCGTGCGGTCCTCGGCGCGGGTCTCTTCCATGACGGCGCGGCGCGACACGACGATGTTGCCGCGGCGACGGTCCATCTTGAGGATGGCGAACTGCTGGGCCTGGCCCATCAGCGGACCGACATCGCGCACCGGACGCACGTCGACCTGGCTGCCCGGCAGGAAGGCCACGGCGCCCGACAGGTCGACCGTGAAGCCGCCCTTAACACGGCCGAAGATCGTGCCCATGACACGCTCCTGGTCGGTGAACGCCTTCTCGAGAATGGTCCAGGCTTCCTCGCGGCGCGCCTTGTCGCGCGACAGGACGGCTTCGCCCTCCTTGTTCTCCATGCGGTCGACGAAGATGTCGACGACGTCGCCTTCCTTGACCTCGGGGGCCCCGGTGCCGTTGGCGAACTCACGCAGAGCAACGCGCCCTTCGGATTTCAAGCCCACGTCGATGGTAACGAAATCGTTGGCGATTCGAATGATGCGGCCTTTGACGACCTGACCTTCGAAGCTCGTCGAACCGCCCAGCGATTCGTCGAGAAGTGATGCGAACTCGTCGCTCGACGTGTCGTTCGCGGGTCTACGCAGGGCGCTGCCCTTTGCCATATGCAACTCTCCATCATCGATCCCGGGACACTTGCCCCGTCGGCCAACCGGTTAAGTCCGGCGGATCCAGTGCCTTTGAAACACCGACGCAGGGACGACACGTCCCGGCGCAGTCGCCGCTGGAAGTCTTCGATCCGCCGGCGGCGACTTACGGCCCGGTGGATCGAAAGCCCTTGCGCTCGATGAATGCCAAAGCGGCGGCGAAGGCCGCGTCGGCATCCATGTCGCTGGTATCGAGGTGGTAAGCATCGGGTGCGGCTTTGAGTGGTGCTGCCGCCCGTTCGCTGTCGCGACGGTCCCGCTCCGCCATCTCGGCAAGAACGCGCGGCTTTATAGTGTCGACACCCTTGGCGCGCAACTCCCGGTACCGCCGTTCCGCCCGCGCCTCGACGCTGGCCGTGACGAATAATTTCACGGGCGCATCGGGGCAAATGACGGTGCCGGTGTCCCGCCCGTCGAGCACCGCGCCCGTCGCCTGGGCTGCGAATTTCCGCTGGAAATCCAGCAGGTTGGCCCGAACCTGCTGGATTACGGCGACTTTCGACGCGGCCTGGCCCGCCTCGTCGGTCCGCAGCTCGGGATCGGCCAGGTCCGACGGCTCCAGGCCGGCCGAGATCTCGGCCGGCGAGCCGCCGGTCTTCTCCGCTTTCAGCCCGACGGCCCGGTAGAGCAGCCCGGTGTCGAGGTGCGGCAGGCCGAAATGGCTGGCCAGTCGGCGGGCGAGCGTGCCCTTGCCCGCCCCCGCGGGCCCGTCGATCGCGATGACCGGCCCTTTGGTCACGCCGCCTCGATCCTGGCCCCGAGCGCTTCCATCAGCCGGGCGAAGCCCGGGAAACTGGTGTCGATCGGCGATCCGTCGTCGACGGCGACCCCGTCACGCGAGGCCAGGCCCAGGACGAGGAACGACATGGCGATGCGATGGTCGAGGTGGGTGACGACCGTCCCGCCGCCGACCGGCACAGCCCCGGTGCCGTGCACAAAGAGCGTATCGGCGCCCATCTCATGGCGAACGCCGTTGGCCGCGAGACCGGCCGACACACTGGCCAGCCGGTCGCTCTCCTTGGCCCGCAGCTCGGCCAGGCCAAGCATGCGCGTGGTGCCGCGGGCACAGGCCGCAGCCACGGCCAGGATCGGATACTCGTCGATCATCGACGGCGCGCGCCCGGGCGGGACCTCGACACCGTGCAGTTCGCCGCCCTTGACCCGGAGGTCGGCCACCGGCTCGCCGCCGACCTCACGCTGGTTCTCGGCCGTGATGTCGGCGCCCATCTCGCGCAGCGTGTCGTAGAGGCCGGCGCGCAGCGGGTTGAGACCGACATTCTCGACCGTGACGTCGCTGCCCGGCCGGATGACCGCCGCCACGACGGCGAAAGCCGCCGACGAGGGATCGCCCGGCACCACGATGTCGCGCGCCTTGAGTTCGGGCCAGCCGACCACGGTGATGCGCTTGCCGCCGCCGTCCGCCGGCCCCACCCGCACCTCGGCGCCGAAATGGCGGAGCATGCGCTCGGTATGGTCGCGTGTGGCCTCGGGTTCGATCACGGTGGTCTCGCCCGCGGTATTCAGGCCCGCCAGCAGAATGGCGCTTTTCACCTGCGCCGAAGCGACCGGAAGGCGGTACTCGATCGGCACCATCTCGTCGGTACCGACGATGGCGAGCGGCATGCGACCGCCCTCTCGCGCCTCGAAGCGGGCGCCCATCTGCGACAGCGGCGCGATGACCCGCTGCATCGGCCGGCGGCGCAGCGAGGCGTCCCCGGTCATGAAGCTGGTGAAGCGATGGCTGGCCAGAATGCCTGACAGAAGACGCGCCGACGTCCCGGAATTGCCGAGGTCCAGCACATTGTCCGGCTCGCGTGCACCGCCGACGCCAAAGCCGCGCACGCGCCATGCACCGCCACCTTCGTGCTCGACCTGGGCGCCGAGCGCCCGCAAGGCGGCGGCCGTCGCCAGCACGTCCTCGCCCTCCAGCAGGCCGGTGATCCTGGTTTCGCCGAGCGCCAGGGCGCCGAACATCAGGGAGCGGTGGGAAACCGACTTGTCGCCGGGGGCCCGGACGCGGCCCTGCAACCGGTCCACGGGGCGGGCGATGAGCTTCGCCGGAGCGACATGAGCGGACAGGGCGGTCTCCACGGCGAAAGTGGGGCGGAAGGCGGTTGCGGCGCGGCGCCCTCCTAGCATGTCCGAATTTGGTTTTGACAGGGTGAAAGACGCGTGACATACGCGCTCCCTCGCGGCCCGTTCGGCCGATTCCAGCTTATTTGCAGGAGATTCAGCGTGGTCAAAGCGAGCTGGGGCACCAAACGCACCTGCCAGAGCTGTGCAGCGCGCTTTTACGACCTGGGAAAGAGCCCGATCAAATGCCCCAAGTGCGGGCGTGAGCATGATCGCGAAGACTTCGTGAAGGTTCGCCGGGGCCGCGGCGCGGCGGCCGCGACGGCGGCAGCGGCAGCGGCCGCAGCAGCCGCAGCAGCGAAGGCGGCGGCAGCCAAGAAGAAGGTGGACGACCTGGACGGCGACGAGTTGCCCGACGTGGACGGCGACGAGGCGCTGGCGGCGGACGATCTCGACGACGAGGACGATATCGAGGTCGATGTCGAAGTGGAGGACAAGGAGGAGGGCGACCGCTAGAGGCTGTTGCCAGCGCGCGAGGCATCCCAAGGATTTCGGGGCCATAGCTCAGCTGGGAGAGCGCTACAATGGCATTGTAGAGGTCAACGGTTCGATCCCGTTTGGCTCCACCAACTAAGACAAGGGCCTAGCCGGCAACGGCTGGGCCCTTTGTTTTGGGGGGCACAGCAAATGCCTGGATGGCCCAGACGCAGGAGCGGAAGATTTCCCTCTGGCGAGCCTGCCGCCCAGTGATCGCCTCTGAATTCCTAGGGGACGGGCTTGCCAGCGTCGATTGCAGCAAGCATTCGCCCCATCTCCTCGACGATCGTGGTGTTGTCGTAGGGTTTGGAGAAAAACTTCGACCCGGTCGGAAGCTGACTCTCATCGAGGATATCCCTCCCGGAGGCCACGATCAGATGAATGGGCGGCCAGCGGTTCCGGATGTAATGGGCGAGCTTCACCCCGTCGATTGTGCCGGGCATTTCAATGTCAGTGAAAACCAGTTTCACATCCGCCCGCTTTTCCAGGATGGCAATGGCCTCATCGGCGTTCGCGGCACCGACGCCTTCGTAACCAGCCGTCGCAACGAGATCGAGGGCACTCATCAGGATGAGATGGTTGTCTTCGACGACCAATACGACGGTGCCGCCAGCGGGCGGGGATGCGCTGTGAGCCATCAGGTGCTCTGCCCCGCCCCATCGGGCGCAGGCTCCACGTGGACGATCGAGACGAGAGTGCCCGGGTGTGCGTCCGAAATCTCGACTTCGGCTTCCAGACGCTTTGCCAGGGCCTCAACGATATTCGTGCCGAGGCCGGGCTTGCCGCTGTGCGGTTCGGCGGGCATTCCGACCCCGTTGTCGCCGACCGACAGCGTCCAGTTCGGCCCTTGAGAGCTGTATCGAACGACGATCGCCCCGGCGCGATGCCCCGGGAACGCGTGTTTGAGCGCGTTGATCACCAGCTCAGTGACCACCAACCCCAAACTGACCGAAACGTCGGCATTCGTGGTGCTTTCGTCGACGATGACTTCGATCGACAGTGCCTTGGGGTCGAAAATCATCGATGCGCCGAGGCTCTTGCACAGCTGGACGAGATAGGTGCGAATCTCGACTTCCCCCAACCGTGACGCCGCGAGATGCTTCTGGACGGCAGCAATGGACATCAGCCGGCTATGGGCGTCGTGGAGGTGTCCACGGGTTTCGTCCGATTGCACCTTCCGCGCACTCTGCATGAGGATGCTGGCAATGATCTGGAGACTGTTCGCGACGCGGTGCTGAACTTCCTGCAAGAGGATGGCCTTCTCGCGCAGAAGGTTGTCCTTGAGCTTTTCGCTGGCCCGAGCCTCGGTTACATCAGCCACCGCCAGCAGCAGACGGATCTGCTCCTTGTCGACGTAATCGAGCTTGTGAGCATTCATCACCAGCAGTCGGGGAGCCTGCCCCTCCCGTTTGAGATCGAAATCATATGCATGGACCTCCGCTGCTCCCGAAGCGGTTCCTTCGAGCAGAGACATGAGCTGGGGCACATTCCATTCGCCACGTCCCAAACGAGAGAACTGGCTTTTCGGAACGCTTGCGGGTTCGAGCTGGAAAGCTCGGCAAAAGGAAGTACTGGCGGCAATGACACGCAAGTCGCCATCGAGCAGTAGAAGTGGGGTATTGGAGGACGCGATCACCGCGAGCATCAGGCTGAGAGCCGTTGATTCCGGATCCAGACTACGCAACTCGACCATGAGGCATGCTCCGCTTTCGGGGTTCGCGTCCAAGAGGCCAACCCCAGGAAAAACAGACGATGCCGGAAGGCAGGGTCACCGTACGAAGGGGACAGCGGGTAAAAGGTTCCGGGGGGCGCGCAAATTCGTGAAACGGGACGTAGCCGAACGGCCCGCTCTTGCTGTTCGGTCGCTTCAACCGCACACTCTCGACGTCGCAGCTTTAACGCTCCGGGACCCGTCCGACAAGGATAGACAATGGGCCTCAGCCCAGCAGTAGCGTAACCGAAAGGCATCCCATAACGGACGACCGCCGCGTACTTCACGACATTTCGGATCTCGCCGTCGCCAGCCCCCGCGCGGCAGCCAACGCATCCTGCTGGTTGAGATAGTCGCCGTAGAAGACACGGTTGAGCAGTACCTGCCAAACACCGCGACGCAGCGTGACGCTGATGGACGTTCGCTCGCATCCACGCGTTGGGGGCGGGAGATGTTCGATCATGCTGGCTCTTGGTCAAGGCTCGTTTCGGATGATGCACTTGCGGCTCTCTCGAGCGGCGCGGCCGCGGCCCGCACACCCCTCTACCGGAGTGGCTGGATTGTTCGAGGGTCGATGGCGGCATACGAAAACCACCTCCGGCCGACCTCAGCACCAACCTTTCGAAGTGCCACGTGCGATGCGACTCAGCATCTTGGTTTGGCCAAGAAATGAAGCGCCCTGATAGAAGCGTGCCTCGAGTGTATCGGGCGCCGTGAGTGTCATCTTCACGTCATAGGTTTGGCCGCTGTCGGGGTTGTAGAAGCGGCCGCCGTCCCAGTTGTCGGACCCGGTAGGCCGCAAACCCCAGATGACGTCAAGTCCGCAGAGTTCGCGCTCGCGCAGCGCCTGATCGGGATTTCTCTTGTCGCGCTTGAGTGCACCCTGAGGATCATGCGGCGCTTCCAAAAAGAGGACCCGGCCACAGAGCATCCCCTCACAATCGAATATCTGAACCGCGGCCTCCCCGTCGATCAGCCAGACACCTTGCGGCGCTCCGGCCATCGCGGCGGGAGCCAGGAGCCCGCCGCCCATGCCGCACGCGAGCAGAATCGCCTTAATTTTCATGATTAACCTGTGATGTAGGGAGTGCGTCACCACAGGAACGCCCGTGCCTGGTTGCGGTTGCCAGCAGGTGGGCGGAACAGTTCAGGGGAGATAACGCGGCGGCCTTGTGGGCCTCATCTCGGCAGTTCTCGCTCTTCGTTGTGCCGCCGGACTCGGCTTTCGACGGAATTACGTCTGACCACTCGAGCTCGAATCTAGGTCGCCGTACAAGCTTGTGCCTGGGGCATCGAGGATGCGGTCAGGCTTTCGATCCAGTGATCGCCATGCTCGTATCCAAGCATCTGCAAGGCGTCGGGAAAGCGGGAAAGGAAAGCCCGTGCCAGCTCGGGAGTAAACTCACGCTTCCACTGCGCCACCTCGCCGGAACGAGCATGACGCCGATTGGCCCAGGAAGCCTTGCCGAACAGGCTGTGCTCCCAGAAGCACTTCCGGCACACTTCCTGTTCAGCCCCTTCGAATCCAAGGAACGATGCAATGTCCGACCAGAGAGATAGAGATCGGTCGCTCCAGAGATCTTCGTAACGGACCTCCTGGCAGTTCGGCCTGTCGTATCGCCAATCGAGCATGGCTTCTATGGTGCTGCCGGTCGCGTTCTCCAACTCGAACAGATATTGCTCGTGGAGTGTGGCGAGCGAATTGAGCCTTTGCTGATACGGGGCATCCTTGCTGCCTGATACCTTTTCACGGAGCCAGGGTTCGTCGGCATTCTTATGGTAGTGCATGGCCGAAATAAGCACGTCGCGCGGGTCACGAATGAGATGGAGGATTCGGACATCTTCCCGGCGAAGCTCCTTCGCATGCTGCGAGAATATCGAGTTGTGATTCATGAGAATGAAGGGCGTCTTCAGGACGCGATCCAGCCGTCCATAGTGCGACCAGAAGTCGACGTAGTTTGCGTTCAGCCTGCGAGCAATCGCCTTGAACACTGTGGACATCCAAACGGTGCCGGTCTTGTGATGCGTCGCAACCACAATGTTCTGCTTCACGACATCCTCCCCACCCAGGCGACGAATCCGACCATGCCCCAGCGAAGGCCATGCCAGGATCGTGGCATCAGCCCCGCCAATGGACGATGGTGACCGGATTTCCAGCCTCGAGGCCTCTCATCCGTACGATGCAGTGATACACCATTGAACGTGACTATGCGCCACCACTGGCGGCGGCACCCGTTTGAAACGGCGATGGTAGCGTTTCTCGGAAGTACGCCGTGTTCACGCCCATCGAAGCCAGCAAGGTCAAGGCTTCGCGCCGCAGGCTCGGATCCCTGGCGGCCCTGACGACCGTCTCCGGCACGGACCATGTCGCCGTCTTGCGGCTGCCGCGGGAACGGATCAGGCTCAGCCCGAACTCACTCTCGATTGCCATGACGTGCTCGCGCCGCGACAGGTGGACAACGGCGTCGATCATGGCCGATTGCCAATGATCAAGGTTCAGGTGCGACAAGACGGAAGACAGGATGCGAGCGGGCTCCGCTCGCAACGCGTCTTCTCCCACGATGTGGACCGCACCTGGCACCGCCTGCGCCATGGCTTGATAGGAAACGAATATTTTGGCGTAAGAGGGTAGCGCACGCTGAAACAAATACTCATGGAACGGCCAATCTGCTGGCGGTCGTTCGCCGATTTGGCTGCGGGCCGAGCGCGCTTGATTCCGGATGTAGCTGAAACCACCCACGGCTTGCTCGATAGGGTCGCAGTAGACGAAGACCATGCGCTGCCCGGTGTGAGTCCACGCGGCGGCGTCCACATCGCCGACAGACACCGGAACAAAGGCGTGCGGCCCCAGATCGACCGGCACATGTCCGTAATTCACTCCATCGTGGAGATAGTCATAACCCGGTGCAGAGAACGCTGCGCTCGCCCACCAGTCGAATTCCGAGGAAATTCTGTTGAATCCAGGACAAACCGTATGTCCGATAAAAAGGTGGCGCGAGGGTACCAGATCGGGCGCCCAGAGAAGCGGTCCCCCGCTCACATGGTCGAAGTTGAACGATGGACCTGCAGGATCACCGATGCACTGTCCGCTCAGCCGGTCGACGACATGGCCACCCTGCCGGAGATGCGAGAGGAACGCGAACGTAAAGCGAAGAAACCAGACATCAGCGCCTGGCACGCAGGCCACGACTGGAAGTATCTTGACAGGACGATGAGCGTGTCGCGCTAAAGCTCGCAGCATCTGTTCGAACATTTACGCCGGCCACCACTTGTCAGACTTCAGACCAAATGCAGGATTTTGGGTAGACAAGCCATAAAAGCCACATCGTGGCGGCGGCTGCAATCGCGAACACCTCTCACTTTTGCGAGTTTCGAAGCTTTCGGTCGCCTTGAAATCAGCGGCGGGAAGGGCGTTATGCCTCGCGCCTCTCATGGCTCCTGCGGTCGCTCCGCGATGAAATCGATGCCACGAGAGTCACGATCCGCCGTCTGCGTCAGGAGCCGCCGGTTGACGAGTTCGCGCATCACGAGGTCCGCCACCACGCGATTGCCCTCGGCCGAATGGTGATCGGAGCGGTAGAGCGCGTCAGCACAGCCTGTGTCGACGGCCGCCTTCAACGTGTCTGCGAGATCGAACGGGATGAGCCCCGCCGCGGCCGCACACCCCAGCACCCTCCGGACGGCGCGGTGATCTGCCGTGCCGTACAGCCCATTGTCCTTCCAGTAACCGCGGCTGTACTGCGCCATGACGACCACCGGTACGCCGAGGGCAGCGAGCCGCGGCATCAGCTGACAGGCAATCGCCTCGCCGGTGCCGGCCGGGGCCCCCCGAACCTCACTGAAATACCAGCCCCGCTGCACCCCGAGCCGTTCCATCACGAGTTCCGCCAATGCCGAGCGCCCGAGCCACTCGGCCGCCACGGGGAAGCGGATCGGCTCGCCGGGCTTTCCGGGGACCGGCACGTTGTGCAGATCGAGCTTCCCGGCCTTCACCGTGAAGTAAGGCTTCTCGCTACTCCAGGCGACCTTCAGTTCGGCCCGCCTGATATCGCCGGGCGTGAAACTGGCGATGACGAAAAGCGGCTTTACCTTCGGGACGAGTTGCTCGGTGCTGAGCACCATCTGGTCGAACGCATATCCGCTGACGCCCGCGTTCACCACCTTCCGGCCGACCATGTCCTGCAGATAGGCGGGCCAGGCCTCGTTGTCGTTGACCTCGTCGCCCTTGGCGAACGACGAGCCGGTGACGAGGATGGAAGGTTGGGCGAGGGACGCCTGGGGAGATGAGCGGCGGAAACCGTCGGCATCGGAGTTGTAGGCGCCCGACACGCAGTTTGCCGGCGACGTCCACCCGATCTCCGCATTGTAGACGTACTGGCATCTTTCACCGCCGGGGCCGATCCCCATGCGCTGGTGAGCGAGGTTGGGCCAGTTCGCGAGCCCCTCGGGACCCCACAGCACCAGCCGGTACCCCCCTTCGAGCAGCGCCAGCGACACCAGGGCCGATGCCGTCACCAGGACGATGCGCGCCACCCAACCTGTCGTTTTCGAACGGAGCTCTCGCTCGCCTTTCGGGGCAGCGCCAGCTGCCTCTCGATCGACGTTCATTGCCTCACCTCCAGAACGATCAACCTAACATTCCACCGCCTGGAAAAGGAATGTGACGCCGCACCGTAGGATGCGGCGCGAAGCGCATGGCCGCCTGGAAAATGCCTCGCTTTCGTCAGGAAGCGGACGGAAACGCGAGACCCGCGGCCGCCCGCGCGAGCGCCCCGCCGCGCGCCTCGAGTTCATCCATGATGGAGAAGTGGTTGAGTCCGGCGAGCGGCAACAACTCGCTCGCGAGACCCGCCTCGCGACGCGCCTCGTGATAGGCCACCGACTGGCGCTGCAGTTCCGGCAGCTCGGCAGTGCCATACGCCAACACGACGGGGGCGCTCTTCTTCGGCAGATGCAGGAGCGGGCTCGTGCGCGCCGCTTCCTCCGCCGTGAGGTTCAGTTTTTCGTTGAGATAGTTCAGCCGGCAGGGCTCGACGTCGTAGACGCCGCTGATGGCAAGTCCGGCATCGACTTCGTCCATGGCCAACGTCGTCGCCGTGAGATGGCCGCCCGCCGACCAGCCCGACACGACCAGCCGATCCTGCGCCACACCATGACGCGGCCCTTCCCGGCGCAGCCAGCGCACCGCTTCGGCAATTTCCTCGACGATGGCCGACAGGGTGGCCTCGGGCGCCAGGGTGTAGCCCAGGAACGCGACGTCCATCCCGTTCGCGAGCGGTCCCTCGGCCATGCAGGCGAAGACCTCCTTGGCGTTGCGCTGCCAGTAGCCGCCATGGATGAAGGCGAACAGCGGCGCCTTGGCCGCGCCGCAGCGGTACAGGTCGAGCTTGTTGCGGGGCCGTGGGCCGTAGGCGAGGTCGAGCCCCTCGGCGTGGCACGCCCGGAAGCGTTCGCTGCGCTCGATCCAGCCGTCGCGGCGCAGGCCGGAATCGGCGACCGCATTGGTATTGTCGTAGGCCTTGTCGAGTTCAGCCCGCGTCATGCCGCGCCACACGATCTCACTCATCGCCGAATCTCCCGTTGCAGGCGTCCCCTGTAGCACAGCCCTTCCCCGCTTTGCCGTTCGGTGCGAACGTTGCCTCGATGTCTTCTGCTGCCCGACCGACCGCCCTGCGCGGCCCCGCCCTCACCTTCACCGGCGATCCGTTCCGCGACGGACTCGAGCGGACGCTCGTCCACGAGCCCGATGCGATCGTGGCGATGGAGGACGGGCGCATCACGCACTTCGGACCGGCCGCGCGCGTCGCCCCGCTGCTGGCGGCCGGAACGGAGATCCGGGACTTCGGCAGGGATGCGCTGATCTCCGCGGGCTTCATCGACACCCACGTGCATTTCCCGCAAACGCCGATGATCGCGAGTCACGGAGCGCAGCTCCTCGACTGGCTCGAACGCTACACCTTCCCGGCCGAGCTGAAGTTCGCCGACCGCGCCTACACGCGGCGCGTGGCGCGGGCCTTCCTGCAGGAGAACCTGCGCAACGGAATCACGACGAGCTGCGTCTACTGCTCCGTGCATCCCCACTCTGCTGACATCCTGTTCGAGGAGGCGGAAGCGCTCGGCCTGCGACTCGCGGCCGGCAAGGTGCTGATGGACCGCAATGCGCCGGACGGGCTGCGCGACAGCGCCCAGTCGGGTTACGACGACTCGTTGGCCCTGATCCGCAAATGGCACGGGCGCGGGCGCCTGCTCTATGCCATCACGCCGCGCTTCGCCGGCACGAGTTCGGCCGAGCAGCTCGCCGCCGCCGGCGCGCTGTGGCGCGAGCATCCCGACTGCCTGATGCAGACGCACATCGCGGAGACCGAGGCCGAGGTCGCCTGGATCAGGGAACTGTTCCCGGACCGCGGCAACTATCTCGACGTCTACGATCACCACGGGCTGTGTGGCCGGGGCGCAGTGTTCGGCCATGGCATCTGGCTGGGCGACGACGAGCTGCAGCGTCTGCATGCCGCCGATGCCGCGATCTCCCACTGCCCGACCTCGAACTTCTTCCTGGGCAGCGGCGTGTTCGACATTGCACGCGCCAAGCACGCCGACCGCCCCGTCCGCGTCGGTCTCGGGACCGATATCGGCGCCGGCACGTCCTTCTCGATCCTGCAGACGCTCAACGAGGCCTACAAGGCTTCGCAGCTCAATCGCCACCCCCTGTCGGCCGCCCATGCCTACTACCTCGCCACGCGAGGCTCGGCGGCGGCCATGCATCTCGAAGACAAGGTTGGCAGCATCGCCCCCGGCATGGAAGCCGATCTCGTGGTGCTCGACATGCGCTCCACGCCCCTGATCGCCTTCCGCATGGACGAGGCCCGCGACTTCGCCGAACAGCTCTTCGTCCAGATGATCCTGGGCGACGACCGGGCGGTCCAGGCCACCTATGTCGCCGGTCGCCTGGTCCACCGTCGTTGAAGACGGATTGCTTTCCCTGGGGTTAATTTTCGGCGACAGCCCATAAATATGGTGGCTGAAGGGCTGTATTGCGGCTACGCTTTCTTCGGTAACTGAGGGAGGGTTTTTATCCGTTCGAGGACATGTCCCCCGACGGAAACTGGTTCACCGGTGGAACATCCACCGCGTGCCCTATCGACCTCACCCTTCAGTCAGACCATCGATCGCCAACGCCTCCGCTCGCCGGGGGCGTTTTTGTTTTGGGCGATCGGTTCCACTCCCCTGACCATGACACCGGAGTATGAATATGGCCAAACGCGCCGCACGCCGAGCCAAGCTGCACGCCATCGACAGCGCCCGTATTCACAGCGTCGTCTTCGACCACACTCCGGCCAATGACCGAGACCAGAGCTACATCAAGAAGATCCGGCCGAGGAGCGACAACCAACGGGTCCTGATGGAGGCCATCGACAGCAAACCCCTTACCGTGGCGCTCGGTCCCGCCGGCACCGGCAAGACCTACCTGGCGATCGCCGCCGCCGTCGAAGCCCTGGAGAGCGGCACGGTCTCGCGGATCGTGCTGTCGCGGCCGGCCGTGGAAGCCGGCGAGAACCTGGGATTTCTCCCGGGCGACATGCGCGAGAAACTCGATCCCTACCTGCGCCCGCTGTGGGATGCGCTCAACGACCGGATGGGGCCCAAGCGTCTCGCCCAGCACCTCGAAGATGGCACGATCGAGATCGCCCCGGTGGCCTTCATGCGCGGGCGGACGCTGAACAATGCCTTCGTCCTGATCGACGAGGCCCAGAACTGTACCTATGGCCAGCTCAAGATGCTGCTGACCCGGCTGGGCTGGCACTCCACGATGGTGATGACCGGCGATCCGGACCAGACCGACCTGCTGCCGGAACTGTCCGGTCTGGCTTCGATCGGGACCCGGCTGGACGGGCTCGACGACGTCGCCGTGGTGCGGCTCACTCAGGAAGACGTGGTCCGCCATCCGCTCGTCGGGCGCATGTTGTCGGTGTTGTAAAGCCACCGAACTTATCCACATATCGAAGCGCTGCGGCCGATTGGATCGAAAAGGGAACAAAAGGGTTAGCCAGCGTTTTCTCACTCGAGCCAGAGCGGTCAAAAAGACAAATATAACATGGGGTTGAACGAGGGGTGGCGGGCGACTGCCACCCCTCCTACATTGAGTCAATACAGTGACGCTGGCGTAACGGCCGGAGGACGTACGGCTTCTGCACAGACTTCCCCACATGCGCCCGACTGCCTTGTGCAGACGACGGTGCGGGGCCATTTTCCGCGTCCCAGATGACCGACCAAACCGACATCGACCTGCCCCCCAGCGAGGGTTCGCTTTCTGACGGAATGCGGATCATCGCGGACTTCGTGCGGACCCTGCCGCGCAAGCCGGGCGTCTACCGCATGATCGCGGCCGACGGCGAGGTTCTGTACGTCGGGAAGGCGCGCTCGCTGCGCAGCCGGGTGGCCGCCTATACCCAGCCGACCCGGCTCGCGGCGCGCCTGATCCGCATGGTCTCGGCGACGCGGACCATGGAATTCGCCGTCACCGACAGCGAAGCCGAGGCGCTGCTTCTCGAGAACAACCTGATCAAGCGCTTCATGCCGCGCTTCAACGTGCTGCTGCGCGACGACAAGTCGTTCCCCTACATCGTGATCCGTCGCGACACCGAATGGCCGCAGCTCGCCAAGCACCGCGGGACGCGCGGTCCGGCCAACGAGTATTTCGGGCCGTTCGCGTCGGCCACCGCGGTCAACCGCACGCTCTACGCGCTGCAGCGCGCCTTTCCGCTGCGCTCCTGCTCGGATGGCGTCTTCTCGACCCGCACGCGCCCCTGTCTGCAGTATCAGATCAAGCGCTGTACGGCGCCCTGCGTCGGCCGCATCGAGAAGCCGGAATACGACGCCATCGTCGACGACGTCCGGGGTTTCCTGGGCGGGCGCAACCGCGAGGTCCAGCAGACCCTGTCGAAGCGCATGGAGCAGGCCTCGGCCAATCTCGAATTCGAAGGCGCCGCCATTCTGCGCGACCGCATTCGCGCGCTGGCCCAGATTCAGTCGCACCAGTCGATCAGCCTGCCGTCGATCGACGAAGCCGATATTTTCGCGGCCCACGCCGAAGGCGGGCAGATCTGCGTCCAGGTCTTCTTCCTGCGGGCCGGGCAGAATCTCGGCAACCGCGCCTATTTCCCCAGCCACGCCAGGGAACTCGACGAGGGCCCGGTGCTGGAGGCGTTCATGGGCCAGTTCTATGAGAACCGGCAGGCGCCGAAACTAATTCTGACCAGCCACGATGTCCCCGAGCGCGAACTCATGGAAAGCGCGCTGGCTCTGTCGGCCGGCCACAAGGTCGAGATCCGTCAGCCCAAGCGCGGCGACCAGAAGGATGCGCTCGACCAGGCGGTGAACAACGCCCGCGAGGCGCTGGGCCGCCGCATGGCCGAGCGCGGCACGCAGCGCACCCTGCTCGAGGGCGTGGCCCGCGTGTTCGGGCTCGACGCGCCGCCCGAGCGCATCGAAGTGTACGACAACAGTCACATTCAGGGGACCGCGGCGATCGGCGCGATGGTCGTCGCGGGACCGGAAGGCTTCAACAAGAACGCCTACCGCAAGTTCAACATCAAGACCGAAGGTGCTGCGGGCGACGACTTCGCGATGATGCGCGAGGTGATGACCCGCCGCTTCGGCCGCGCGCTGAAGGAGAACCCCGAGCGCGACGACGAGCATTGGCCGGACCTGCTCCTGATCGACGGCGGCCAGGGCCAGCTCGAAGCGGTCCGCCAGGTGATGACCGAACTAGGCCTCGAGGACATCGCCCTGGTGGGCATCGCCAAGGGGCCGGACCGCGATGCGGGCCGCGAGCGCTTCTTCATGGCCGGCAGGCCGCCCTTCTCGCTCGAGCCGCGCGATCCGGTTCTCTATTTCCTGCAACGGCTGCGGGACGAGGCGCATCGCTTCGCGATCGGCACTCACCGCACGCGCCGTGCGGCAGACATGACACGCTCGACGCTCGACGAGGTGCCGGGCATCGGCGCCGGCCGCAAGCGTGCGCTGCTCAATCATTTCGGCAGCGCCCGCGCCGTTTCGGGCGCGACCCTGGAGGACATCAAGTCGGTGCCGGGAATCTCCGGCGCGGTCGCCCAGAAAATCCATGACCACTTCCGGGGCGGCCGGTAATGTCAGGGTCGATGCTGTTCAACCTTCCCAACATGCTCACCCTGTCGCGCATCGTCGCGATTCCGCTGGTCGTGGCCTGCTTCTGGCTCGATCGTGGCTGGGCGCAGTGGCTGTCCATGGCGCTGTTTGTGGCCGCCGCGGTGACCGACTGGTTCGATGGCTATTTCGCGCGGCGCTATCACCAGATTTCGCGCTTCGGCCGTTTCCTCGATCCGATCGCCGACAAGCTGCTGGTCGCCGCCGCCCTGGTCATGCTGGTCGACAACAGCACGCTGACGGGCGTGAACGTGCTGGCAGCCCTCATCATCCTGGCGCGCGAGATCCTGGTCTCGGGCCTGCGCGAGTTCCTCGCGGAGCTGCGGGTCGGCCTGCCGGTCAGCGCGCTCGCCAAATGGAAGACGGCGGTGCAGATGGTGGCGATCGCCGCGCTGCTGGTCGGCGACTCCGCCGCGCACTGGGTCACGCAGGCCGGCATCGTGCTGATCTGGATCGCCGCGGCGCTCACGCTCATCACCGGCTACGACTATCTCCGCACCGGCCTGCGCCACATGGCGGAAGACCCCCCATCCTCGGGTGGGCAGAAGTGAAGATCCGCTATTTCGCCTGGATGAAGCGCACCGTCGGCGTTCCCGAAGAAGACGTGACTCCGCCCGACGGGATCGACACGGTGGGCGATCTGGTCGTCTGGCTGCGCAGCCGCAGCCCGGGCCATGCCGAGGCGCTCGCCGAAGGCGCGGCGTTCGGGGCCGCCGTCGATCAGCGCACCGCGACCTTCGACGTGAAGCTCGCCGGCGCGCGCGAAATCGCCTTCTTCCCGCCCTTCACCGGCGGCTGACGTCATGAGCGTGCGCGTCCAGGAAGCCGATTTCGATGTCGGCGCCGAGTTGGCCCGCCTCACCGACGGCAACAAGCGCATCGGCGGACTCGCGGTCTTCGTCGGTCTCGTGCGCGAGATGCATGTGCGCGAAGGCTATCACCGCGACAGGATCGATGCGCTGACGCTCGAACACTATCCCGGCATGACCGAAACGGCGCTTCAGGAGATCGAGGCCGAGGCGAGCCGGCGCTGGCCACTCGAGGCGAGCCTGATCGTGCATCGGTACGGCCGCATGGAGCCGGGCGAACGAATCGTGCTGGTGGCCGTCGGTTCGCCTCATCGCGAGGCCGCCTTCGAGGCCTGCGAATTCCTCGTCGATTGGCTGAAGACCAAGGCCCCCTTCTGGAAGCTGGAAGACACGCCGAAGGGCGAGCAATGGGTCGGCGCCCACGAAGGCGACGATGCAGCGGCGGCGCGCTGGGAGAAGACCTAGGCCACAGCCCTATTTCACCCCCGCTTCATCGGCGAGAGGATGCATGCCTTTTCCGATCAGGGCCGCTTCAGCCCAGGGCAACAAGGGCGAGATTCGTGACACCGCGCTCGCGCAATCGGTCGGCCGCCATCAGCGCCCGCTGGCCGCTGCGACACGCCAGGACGACACGTCCCGATGGCGTGCCCAAATCGTCGATCGTATCGACGACCAGCCGCCGCGCGCCGGCGAAGGGTGAGACCGGTGCCTCGTCGAGGCCGCGCAGGTCGACCACGATGTCGTCGGATCGCACCTGGTCGGGCGCGATGAACGCCACCTGGTCCTCGGGCTCGGGACTGCCGGCAAAGGAGAAGCCACCGAAGGCCACGCGCTTGGCGTCGAACGTGACCACGCGGCCCAGCACGCCGGGTTCGAGCCCGAGCAGATGATGCAGCGTGAGATGGGCCTGCAGGCTGCCCATCATCGCCACCGCGGTGCCGATCACGCCCACCGTGGCACAGGTGCCGCCGTCGACCGAAACCTCGGGAAACACCGCGCGGTAGCTCGGGCCGCCGCCGCAGAAGACGCCGGCATAGCCCGTCATGCCGATCACCGACGCACTCACCAGCGGCCTGGCCATCGCGAAGCAGACGTCGCTCAGCATGTAGGTCACGGCGAAGCTGTCGGCGGCATCGACCACGATATCCGCCTCGGCGACCAGACGCGCCGCATTCTGCGGCGTCAGCCGCTCGGCCACCGCATCGATGCGAACATGCGGATTGAACCGCTGAAGCGTGGCGCGCGCCGCCTCAGCCTTGAGCTTGCCGATGTCCGGCATGCCGTAGAGCGGCTGGCGGTGCAGGTTCGTCTCCTCGACCGTGTCGTGATCGACGATCGTGAGACGTCCGACGCCAGCACCGGCGAGATACTGCAGAACCGGGCAGCCGAGGCCGCCCGCACCGACCACCAGCACCGAGGCGGCGGCGAGACGCGCCTGCCCCGCTTCACCGATCTCGGGCAGCACGGCCTGGCGGGCGTAGCGGTCGGTCACGGCTTTCTCGTCGCGGCGATCCAGGCCTTGGCCTGACCGATCGGATCGGCATGGTTCACGATGTCGCCCACCACCGAGGCGATGTCGGCGCCCGACTTCAGGCACAGCAGCGCACGTTCGAGGGTAAGGCCACCGATAGCGACCAGCGGCCGGTCGCCGATGATCTTCTTCCATTCGGCCAGTCGCTCGGTGCCCTGCGGCGCCCACGGCATCTGCTTCAGCTTGGTCGGCCAGATCGGGCCCAGCGCGACATAGTCGGGATCGATGGCGAGGCCTTTGTCGAGCTCGGAATGGTCGTGCGTGCTGACGCCGATCTTGACGTTGGCGCGACGCAGCGCCTTCACGTCGGCATCGACCAGATCCTCCTGGCCGAGATGGACCCAGGTGCAGCCTTCGTCGATCGCGACCTGCCAGTAATCGTTCACGATCAGATCGGCGCCGTACTGCGCGCAGACGGCTTTCGCCTCGCGCACCTGCCGCCGGATCTCGGCCTCTTGCTGGTCCTTGATGCGCAGCTGGATGAGCTTCGTGCCAACGGGCACCAGCTTCAGCACCCAGTTCGAATCGGGCACCACGGGATAGAACGGATCGAGCATCTCTTTAATCTCCAAGAGCCGCTTTGCCGATCACAGGCGTCGACGGCACGGCCATGTCGCGCGGCTCCATCGGGCGCGCAAGATAGGCGGCACGACCGGCTTCGACGCCGAGCGCGAAGGCGCGCGCCATCTCGACCGGATCGCCCGCTTCGGCAACCGCCGTGTTGAGCAGCACGGCGTCGTAGCCCAGCTCCATCGCCGCCGCTGCATGCGAGGGCACGCCCAGTCCGGCATCGACCACCAGCGGGATCTCGGGGAAGTGCGCGCGCATCGAGCGCAGGCCGTAGACGTTGTTCAGGCCACGCGCCGAACCGATCGGCGCGCCCCACGGCATCAGCACCCGGCAGCCCGCCTCGACCAGCCGCTCGGCGACCACCAGATCCTCGGTCGTGTAGGGGAAGACCTCGAAACCCTCTTCGGAGAGAATGCGGGCCGCTTCGACCAGGCCGAACACGTCGGGCTGCAACGTGTCGGCCTCGCCGATCACTTCGAGCTTGATCCACGGCGTGTCGAACAGCTCGCGCGCCATGTGGGCGGTCGTCACCGCCTCCTTCACCGAATGACAGCCCGCCGTGTTCGGCAGCACGCGCACGCCCATCGACTGGATGAGCGACCAGAAGGCCTGGCCGGCGCGGCCCGTGCCGCTCTCGCGCCGCAGCGACACGGTCACGACTTCCGCGCCCGACGCCTTTACCGCACGTTCGAGGACCGCCGGCGAGGGATAGCGCGAGGTGCCGAGCAGCAACCTCGACTTCAGCTCGACGCCGTAGAACGAGGACATCGCCTATCCTCCCTGCATCGGCGCGACGACTTCGATCCTGTCGCCATCGGCCAGTTCGGTACGCGGACGCGCGGACGCGGCGACGAAGCGGCCGTTCACCGCGGTCGCGATCTTGCGGCCGCCGAAGCCCAGCGTTTCGAGCGCCGCCGCGAGCGTGCCGGGGGCAACCTCATGCATGTCGTCGTTCAGGTATATCCGCATCTCTCGTCTCCAGAAGCACAGCGTCGGCAACCTGACGCGCCAGCCACGGCGCGAGCAGGAAACCATGCCGGAAAAGTCCGTTGGCGTGCAGCACGCGGCCTGTGCGGCGGATGCACGGCAGGTTGTCGGGAAAGGTCGGCCGCAGATCGGCGCCCAGTTCGACGATCTCGGCCTCGCCGAAGGCCGGGTGCAGCGTGTAGGCCGCGTTCAGCAACTCCATGGCCGAACGCACGCTGACGGCGCGTCGTTCCTCGCTCTCGATCATCGTGGCACCGATCATGAATACCCCGTCGCCGCGCGGCACGATGTAGAGCGGAATGCGCGGATGCAGCAGCCGTACCGGACGCGACAACGAAACGTCGCGGGTCCGCACCACGAGCATCTCGCCGCGCACGCCGCGCAGGTCGGGAAGCTCGTCACGCGCCGCAAGGCCCCGGCAATCCACCACGAGGCCCGGCCCGGCTTCCGGCGGCTTTCCGCCGATGCCGAACCGGATCGGAACGCCGCGCGCTTCGAGGCCGGCGGCGAGCGACACCAGCGCCTTGCGTGGCTCGAGATGGGCTTCGTCGGGGAAGAACAGTGCACGGCGGAAGCGGCCGGCGAGATCGGGTTCGAGGGAAGCGAGACGGTCGCCGTCGATCCACTCGTAGCGCTCGGTCCGCGCCGCAAAGCGCGTGAGGTCGGCGGCATCGCGCGGCGGCGTGAGGACCAGGCTGCCCTGGCTGACGGTGCCGGGATAGTGCCGCCGCCACCAGTCGATCGACGGCTCGCCCAGACGGGCGACGATCTCGTCGGTGGTCGCCCGCTCGCACCACGGCGCCAGCATGCCGCCGGCCATCCAGGAACAGGCGCTTTCGCCCAGCCGGGCGCTGCGCTCCAGCAATTCGACGGCGACACCGCGGTCGGCAAGCTCCGTTGCGCAGGCCAGGCCCGCGACGCCAGCTCCGATGATCGATACGACAGGTGAACCCACAGCTGACTCCCGTTCCTTCGCCGGCATGACCCGGATCAGGTTCAAAGGGTTCAGCCGTTAAGGCTGTCTCAGCCCGCTTCCTACACGGAGGTCAGGCACCCCTCGGACGTCATCGAGAAAAGGGGATTGCAGACCCCAATGTCAAGCGGGCTCAGCATCGCCTATGATTCATGGCTGCCCATGGAGATTGTATGATTGGCTCGTTCTTTGAGGCCATCTTCACCGTCGTCGGCACCGTCATCGGCTGGCTGTTCCGCCCCCTGATCCGCGAGATCCGCACGGCCCTGGGTCTTGACCGTCCGAAGACCGCGCCAGCCGGGATCAAGCAGCGTGAGCTGCCTCAGGACGTGAAGAACGGCATTCTGGCAGCCCTGCAAGCCGACAAGGAAGCAAAGGCGGCGCTGCCGCCCGTCTGGCGCGGCTCCTATTCGGCCATCTCGAGCGACTCGGAGAAGATCGGCGACTTGGCCGTCGGAACCGAAATCCGCCTCGTCCTCGAACCCGACGATCCCGATCGCGAGGACGCGGTCCGCGCCGAAGCAGACTTACCCGACCGATCCACGGTGCGAATCGGCCATCTGCGGCGAGGCCATGAACTCAGCCGAAGCATTGCCTATGGCCGCGTCCGCTGCTGGTTTGCCGCCCGCCGCCGCACTTTGCGGGCCGACGCCTGGGAAACCGTCCTCTTCGTCGCCGTCTACGATCCCTGAAGCAACCTCACGCCGCCAGCGAGGATGCCGGCGTCATCAGATGCGTGGCCTCGCCGAAGCCTTCGCTGTCGGGCGCGCGCACCAGCTTCTGGAAGTCGGCCATCAGCGTCTTGGCGACCGGACCCGCCTGGAAGTGATGCTGGTCGATCGAGCCGACCGGCACGATCTCGGCCGCGCTGCCGCAGAGGAAAACCTCGCTCGCGTTGCCGAGTTCCTCCGGCATCACGTCGCGTTCCTCCACCGTCCAGCCGCGCGTCCGCGCCATGCCCATCACCGCACGGCGCGTGATGCCATCGAGGAAATTGTGCGGCGTCGGCGTGACGAGCTTTCCGTCGATCACCAGGAAGATGTTGGCGCCGGTCGTCTCCGCGATGCGGCCCTGCCAGTCGAGCATCAGCGCATCGTCGAAGCCGGCCTTGAGCGCGCGGTCCTTCTCGATTCCGCAGATCACGTAGAGTCCCGCCACCTTGGCATGCCCGGGTGCCGTCTCGGGCGACGGCCGGCGGTACTTCGCCATGGTCACGTTGATGCCGGTATCGCGCGCCTGCACCGAGAGGCGGCCTTCCTGGGCCCAGGGGGCAATGGCGAGATGGACCGTCGTGCCGATCGCCGACACGCCCAGCACTTCCGAGCCGCGCCAGGCGATGGGGCGGATGTAGCCCGCGGTGAGGTTGTTGGCCTTCACGACGGCACGGGTCGCCTCGTCGATCTCCTCGCGCGACCAGGGGATGTCGTAGTCGAGCAGGGTGGCCGACCGGATCAGGCGAGCGCTGTGGGCGGACAGGCGGAAGACGCGGCCGTCATAGATGCGCTCGCCCTCGAAGACGGCCGAGCCGTAGTGCAGCGCATGGGTGAGCACGTGCATGCGGCTGTCGCGCCACGGCACCAGCTTGCCGTCCAGCCAGATGAAACCGTCCCGGTCATCCATGGTTAAGGACATTGCTTTATCCTCCATCGATTGATTCCAAATAGGTCCCCGGGGAGACCCCCAGAACAACTATCGGGCTAGATAGGTCAATATTACTGACCTTGTCAATCACACTGACCCTACGCGATATTCGCCTTGTGCGGCGTCAGGTGAGGAGGAGCGGCATTCCCGGATCGCCCTTCTGCATCGCCCGCCGGTAGGCCGGACGGGCGGCAATGCGCTGCAGATAGGCGCGGATCGCAGGGTACGGCGCGAGATCGTAGGGCAGAAAGTAGCGCATGGTCGTCAGGGAGAAGACGGCCATGATGTCGGCCGTGGTGAGTTCATCCCCCGCCAGGTATTCCGCCGTCCCGAGCCGCGCCTCGACGAGGCCGAGGGCGAGGTCGAGACGGGCCTTCATGGCCTTCATCACGGCATTGTCCGCCGGAAGATCGAGCCGTCCCAGGATCATGTTGCGGCCCGTCGCCGGCTGGAGCGTGCCGTTGGCGAAGTGGAACCAGTAGAGGAACTGAGCGAAGTCGGGATGGTCGGGCGCCCGCACGAGCCGGCCCTTGCCGTACTTTGCGGCGATGTACTCGACGATGGCGCCGGACTCGGCCAGCAGCACGTCGCCGTCCTGGATCACCGGCGCCGCGCCGAGCGGGTGGAGCGCCTTGTAGTCCGGCGGAGCGAGCCGTGTGACCGCGTCACGGTCGTAGACCTTCAGCTCGTAGGAAAGGTCGAGTTCCTCGCAGAGCCAGACGATTCGTTCCGACTGCGACACGCCGAGATGGTGAACGGTCAGCATGGCGCCCTCTTGCGGTTCGGGAGGTTTCGGGATGGAGGGTCGCGCTAACATCCGCTTGCGCGGGGTGTCAACGCAGCCCGCCCGCACTATAAAGATGGCGTGGAATCCAGAGCCCCAGCCAATCCCCTTTTCCTCCGTGACGAAGAGCTGCGACAGGGCATCGAGCTGATGTTCTATGCCTATCGCGACTTCACCTTCGAATCCGACCAGCAGCTCCGGCGCTACCAGCTCGGCCGCGCCCATCACCGCGCGCTGTACTTCATCGGTCGCCATCCCGGCCAGACGGTCGGGCACCTCCTCTCGATCCTCAAGGTCACCAAACAGTCGATCAGCCGCGTGCTGAAGGACCTGATCGAGCAGGGCTATGTCGAACAGAAGAGCGGCGCGCGCGACCGCCGCGAGCGCCTGCTGTGGCTCTCGCCGAAGGGTCAGGAACTCGAGCGCGACCTGACGGACCGCCAGAGCCAGCGCTTCGCCCGGGCCTATCGCGAGACCGGCGCCGAGGCGGTGGAGGGCTTCCGCAAGGTCCTGCTGGGGCTGCTCGACCCGCCGGAGCGGCAGGTCGTCGACAAGCGATTGCGCGGCGGCGGCCGCTAGCGCGCCATGGATGCGTCGACCGACAAGCCTCACATCCTGGTCGTCGACGACGATACGCGCCTGCGCGAACTCCTGAAGTCGTTCCTGTCGCGCAACGACTTTCGCGTCTCGACCGCGGCCAGCGCCGCGGAGGCGCGCCAGCGGCTGAGTTCGCTCGATTTCGACCTGATCGTGCTCGACGTCATGATGCCCGGCGAGACCGGGCTCGAGTTCGCGACCGAGCTGCGCCGCACCGACGACGTGCCGATCCTGATGCTGACGGCGATGGTCGAGACGAAGGATCGCATCGCCGGCCTGGAGCGGGGCGTCGACGATTATCTCGGCAAGCCGTTCGAGCCGCGTGAACTCCTGCTGCGCATCCAGAGCGTGTTACGCCGAGGCCGGTCGGCCGGCACGGTCGCCGCCCCCGAAGCGCAGCGGCAGGTGACGTTCGGCCCCATGCAGTTCGACCTCGCACTGGGAGAACTCACCGACAAGGGCAACCGGGTGCCGCTGACCGACGCCGAGATCGCCCTGATGCGCGCCTTCACCGGCCGCATCGGCGAAGTGCTGAGCCGCGAGACGCTGTGCAGGATCATCGGCGCGTCCGTGAACGAGCGCGCCATCGACGTGCAGGTGACGCGGCTGCGGCGCAAGATCGAGCCCGACCCGTCGTTTCCGCGCTACCTGCGCACGGTGCGCGGCCAGGGCTACCGGCTGGTCGACGCATGAAGTGGAGCACCATCGGCGACATCTTCGAGCGCATCGCGCAATGGTCGGACAAGCATTCGCCGCAGACCCTGTTCGCGCGCGCTCTCCTCATCATCGTCGTGCCGATGCTGCTGCTGCAGGCCCTTTCGGCCTGGTGGTTCTACAGCCAGCGCGGCGACAACGTCACCAACCGCCTGGCCATCCTGCTGGTGCGCGACCTGCGCCTGCTGATCTCGTTGCGCTCGGACTTCCCCGACGACGAGCATCGCGACTGGATCCTGCGCCGCTCCGCCCAGGACCTGCTGCTGTTCGTGTCGTTCCGCAAGGGCATCGTGCGGCCCTTCAAGGAGCCGGAATATTTCGACATCGTGGCGCGCGAGGTGCAGGGCGCGCTCGAGGCCGACCTGAAGCGGCCCTTCTTCCTCGACAACAATATCGGCGGCGGCCAGCTCCTGGTCGAGATCCAGCTCTCGGACGGCGACGTGATGGACGTGCTGGTGCCGCATGTGCGCCTCACCTTCGGCTCGAGCTTCGCCTATGTCCTGGCCCAGCTCGGCCTTGCCCTGGTCCTGTTCGGCCTCGCCATCTGGTTCATGCGGCGCGAGCTCGTGCCCATCGAGCATCTCGGCGTGGCGGCCGACGCCTTGGGCAAGGGACGCGACGTGCCCGACTTCGCCTTCTCCGGCGGCACGCGCGAAGTCCGCAACGCCGCCACCGCCTTCCACACGATGCGCATCCGCCTGCGGCGCTCGATCCAGCAGCGCACCGAGATGCTGGCCGGCGTCAGCCACGACCTGCGCACCCCGCTCACCCGCATGAAGCTATCGCTGGCGCTGCTGCCGGACTCGCCCGAAACCCGCGAGCTTTCCGACGACGTCGACGACATGCAGCGCATGATCGAAGGGTACCTTGCCTTCGCGCGCGGCGAGGGGGACGAGGATCCGGTGATGTCCGACCTCTCGGAGATTCTCGAGGATGTCGCGGCCGGTGCGCGCCACGGCAAGGCCAGCCTCGAGCTCTCGTGGAAGGGCGACATGAACGTCGAGCTGCGTCCGATCGCCATCAAGCGCTGCCTGACCAACATCGTGTCCAATGCCCAGCGCTATGCCAGCGAGATCAGGATCGAGGCCGTGCGCGGCCGGACGTCCGTCGAGATCACAGTCGACGACAACGGACCCGGCATTCCGGCCGAGAACTACGAGGACGTGTTCCGGCCGTTCCTGCGGCTCGACCAGTCGCGCAATGCCGCGACCGGCGGGGTGGGGCTGGGCCTCAGCATCGCCCGCGACGTGGCGCGCAGTCACGGCGGCGACGTCACGCTGGCGGTCTCGCCGCTGGGCGGTTTGCGCGCGATCGTGCGAATTCCGCTGTGAGCAGCGCGCCGGCACTTGCGGCGCGGCCGCCTGTGATAGAGTGAAGGAAATACTTCAGAGAGAAATGCCCAAGACAATGTCCAAGACACCGCTCCAGTTCACGCACGTCGCCCATCCGTCGCCGCTTCCCGCCGAGAAGCGCGCAGAGCTGCTCAAGAATCCGGGCTTCGGCCGCGTCTTCTCCGACCACATGGTGACCATCCGCTACCATGAGTCCAAGGGCTGGCACGATGCGAAGGTCGAGCCGCGCGCGCCGATCCCGATGGATCCGGCCTCGGCCGTCCTGCACTACGCCCAGGAGATCTTCGAGGGTCTGAAGGCCTATCGCACGGCCGATGGCGGCGCGACGCTGTTCCGGCCGCTGGAGAACGCCCGCCGGTTCCAGCAGTCGGCCGAGCGGCTCGCCATGCCGGCCCTGCCGGAGGAGGTGTTCCTCGAAGCCGTCGACCAGCTGGTCAAGATCGATCGGGCGTGGATTCCCGAGGGCGACGGCAGCCTCTACATCCGCCCCTTCATGTTCGCGAACGAGATATTCCTCGGCGTGAAGCCCTCGTCGGACTATCTGTTCATCGTCATCGCCTCGTCGGTCGGTGCCTACTTCAAGACCGATGCGCCGGCGGTGTCGGTCTGGGTCTCCGACGATTTCACCCGCGCGGCACCGGGCGGCACCGGCGCCGCCAAGTGCGGCGGCAACTATGCCGCCAGCCTGCAGGCCCAGGCCGAGGCGACGCGCCACGGCTGCGACCAGGTCGTGTTCCTCGATGCCGTCGAACAGCGCTGGATCGAGGAGCTGGGCGGCATGAACATCTTCTTCGTGTTCGACGACGGCTCGATGATCACCCCGCCGCTCGGCGGCACGATCCTGCCCGGCATCACGCGCAGCTCGCTGCTCACGCTGGCGAGGGACAAGGGCATCAAGGCGAGCGAGGAGCGCTATTCGATCGAGCAGTGGCGCAAGGATGCGGCCAGCGGCCGGCTGCGCGAGGCCTTCGCCTGCGGCACCGCCGCCGTCGTCACGCCGATCGGCACAGTGCGCAGCAAGGGCGGCGAATTCAGGATCGGCAATGGCGGCTCCGGCGCCAGGACCGAGGAGCTGAAGGCCGCCCTCGTCGGCATCCAGCGCGGCCGCACGGCCGACCCGCACGGCTGGATCCACAAGGTTTTCTAGGCCGCCACCGACCTCATCCTGAGAGGCTGGCCGGGAATGAATTGAATCAATTCAAGCACTTACCTCATCCTTATATGAGCGCTGAACGGTCAAGGGGCTGGTTGGATATTTTTGTCCCTCAGTCATCGGGCCCTCTCGGGAAT
>LNFM01004311.1_pt1 | contig 26431 bp, 18 predicted proteins | sample 596031 | NCBI WGS metagenome assembly LNFM01 (sample SAMN04254537, study PRJNA301005) | activated carbon metagenome | isolation source: dual media filters at the Ann Arbor, Michigan drinking water treatment plant | place: USA: Ann Arbor | reverse complement strand
GCCCGGCCATTTCTTCAAAGTTCACGATCAATACGATCCGCAACTGCATACCCCGGCCAACACAAGCTTCGTCCTCTACCTCATCCGCAATCCATGGGATGTCGCCGTCTCTTACGCCGCCCATCGTGGAGGCTCCGTCGCCGACACCATCCCCGTCCTCGCCGACGAGACTTATGTCGCCTCCCGCTCCACGGCCGAACGCCAGCCTCAACTCCCCCAGTTCTATGGCTCCTGGTCGGGCCATGTCTCTTCCTGGGTCGACCAGAATGCAATCCCCGTACACGTCACCCGCTACGAAGACCTCTTAGCCAGCCCCTGCCCCACCTTCGCCGCCCTGCTCCAAGCCTGCGGCTACTCCATCGACGAAGCCCGTCTGCACGCCGCCATTGAAGCCTGCTCCTTTGCGAACCTGCGCGCGCAGGAAGACGCGACGGGCTTCCATGAGAAACCAGCCACCGCCGAGAAATTCTTCCGCCAAGGTCGCGTCGGCGCTTGGCGGGACGTCCTCACACCCGATCAATTCGGGCAGATCGCCCACGATCACGCCGCCACCATCGCCCGCTTCGGCTACACCCAATGAGCCCACTCTTCGCCCTTCTCGCCGCCGCGATCGCCGCGGGTGGTTTCTTCCATCCCGCTCGCCAAGCCGCCATTCTCCTGGTCTGGCTGCCCTTCTCCAACTTCGTCCCGCCCCTGCTCTACGCTCAGTTCGCTGTCGGAGCGGAAACGGTTCGCGGCCTCATCGCCATCAAGGACGGCCTCCTCGGCATGAGCCTGGCCGGCAATGCCCTCCGCCAACGCACCCGCCTCGGCGACTGGCAACTGGCCGATCTCTTTCTTTGCTGCTACACCGTCCTCCTCACTCTGTATTTCGCCCTCGGCATCGGCGACGGCGAAACGCAAATCGGCTTCGAGACGCAACTCGGCGCCTTTCGGAATTTGGCCACGCCGCCGCTGGCGTACTTCGCCGGCCGCCTGCTTCAAGTCGACGCCACGCCCTCCCTGCTCCGCGTCTTCCTCATCACCCATGCCGTCGTCTGCGCTTTCGGCTTCTTTGAACTCTTCTTCCTCCCCCTTGAGTTCTGGAGCCTCGTCGTCCAGATTGGCGGCTTCCTCGTCGATGTCAAAGGCCTTCAGCCTGATCAGAACAGCAACCATCTCGGCCTCTGGGCCAACCACATCATGCACGGCATGCGCCGCATGGTCTCCTTCTATGGCGACCCCCACTCGCTCGGCCAGGCCAGCGTTGTCCCGGTGGTCTATGTGTCGGCTTTGGTCGCTTCCGGCCGCCGCCAGTGGCTTCCCCTCCTCGCTCTATTCATGGGGGCTCTCGCGCTTTCCGTCCACCGCGAGTCCATCTTTGCCACGCTTCTCGCTCTCGGCTTACTCGCCTGGATTCGTCGCGATCACCATGCGCAGATAGGCTCTGTCGCTTTGTGGCTGCTCTTTGGGGGGCTAGTACTAAGTACTCTTGGCTCGGAGTTACTGACAAATACTGTAACTGGTCAAGAGAGTTCCGCCTCCGTCCGCACACAGTTCATGCAGGAGGCTGTGGAGAACTTGGATCAATACTGGTTAGGACGCGGCATCGGAAAGGCGGGCGGATACTCCAATAGCGAAGGCGTAGTCGCCGAGGGCGTGGGAGAAAACAGCTATATGGCCCTGATGGGCCAAGCGGGCCTTCTCTCCGTTCTTCTGTTCGCCGGCTTCCTTGGCAGCACGGTAGTTACCCTTGCCCGTGGCTCCATGTCCCTCCAGAACGTCTTTGCGGCCGCCGTAGCCGCCGCTCTCTTCGGCCGCTGCTGCGGGGCAATGTTCTCGGAAAGCCTCTTCGGCTTTACCGGCACTGCCCCACTCTTCCTCTTCGCGGGCCTCGCCATGCGGACGATTTCAATTTCCACGCAGGAGCCCCATGCGGATCGCCCTGGTAACCAGTAGTTTCTTCCCGCTTCGCGGAGGCCTCGAACAACACGTCGGTAATCTCGCCCGCGAACTGCGCGCCCACGGCGACGAGGTCTGCATCCTTACCCGCACCCCAGGGCCGGACCTTTGGAACGATGTCCCCGTTCACCGCCTTGGTTCGGCTTTCGCCCTGCCTTCGGCTCTGCGCCGATTTGCCCCCGACGTAGTCCACGCGCACGGCGCGCGCCGGCCCTTTGCCTCCTGCGCCCTTCTCGCTGCCCGCCAGCTCCACGTTCCCTCGGTCTTTACCGCCCACTGCTACTACCCCGCCCATTCTTGGGCATCGGCACTCAAGAAAGGATTGTTTGACTCGACGCTCGGCTGGCTCGGGCTCCACGCCGCCAGCACCTTGATCGCGCTGACCGACAACGACAAACGCGACGCCATCCTGCTCGGCGCCCCCGCCGATAACTTTCGTGTCATCCCCAACGCGCTCCGGCTGCCGGAAGCGGCGCCCTCGCCCCTTCCCGGCTCTCCGCAATCCCTGCTCTTCGTCGGCCGTCTCGACCCCGTCAAGCGCGTCGATTTCCTTCTCGCGGCCCTCGCCGAACTCCCTGGCTTTACCCTCACGCTCATCGGTCCCGACGGGGGCCACCGGGCCACCCTCGAAGCCCTCACCAAATCGCTCGGCCTCGCCGGTCGCGTCCATTTCCTGGGGGAGGTCGACGATGAGACTCTCGCCGCGGCCTATTCCCGCTGTGGCCTCTTCGTCCTGCCCTCCGCCTATGAAGGCTTGCCGACAGTGGCCCTCGAAGCCATGGCAGCCGGACGGCCCGTCCTCGCCGCCTCAAGCGGTGGCACCCGTTACCTCATTCGCCCTGGCGAAAACGGATTTCTCTTCGATCCTCACAATCTCCCCGAACTCATCTCGCTGATCCGCCGTTGCTCTTCGGCCGATCTCGCCCGCCTCGGCGCCGTCGCCCGCCAAACCATTCTTGAAAACTTTACGTGGGAGGTGAACGGTGCGCGCATCCGTTCCATCTATCACCACTTCCAATCCGGCGCGATCGGAAGCGGCACTGGCCGCACGGCTACTTGCTCCAGCAGTTGAACTCTTCGGCCTGCCCGTGGCAGCCATCTCGCTCAATGAAGCCTTAACGTACCTTGCCGGAGCCCTGCGCCGGCCCTTTCCGACGTTCGTCTGCACCTTGAACGCCGACCACATCACGCGCACCCGCCAGGATGCTGACTTCGCCAGCGCCTACGCCGCCGCGGACCTCATCGTCGCCGATGGCCAGTCGGTCGTCCTCGCCGCGCGAGCTCTCGGCAAACCGCTGCCCGGACGCGTCACCGGCATCGACCTCACCTGGGCCCTCCTAGCTCATTGCGCCTCCCAGGGCCACCGCGTCTTCCTCCTCGGCAGCACCGAGTCCACCGTCGCCCGCTGCGCGGCCGAGTTGAAAAAGCAAAACCCCGCCCTGCAGATCGTTGGCACCCATCACGGCTACTTTGCCGACCCGATGTTCATTCGCGCCGCCATTGCCGCCTCCGGCGCCGAACTTCTCATCGCGGGCCTAGGCTCACCGCGCCAGGAACTTTTCCTGGCCGAACACCTCCCGGCTACCGGATGCCGCGTCGGCATCGGCGTCGGCGGCGCCATGGACGTTTGGGCTGGCAACGTCGACCGCGCCCCCGTCTGGATGCAACGCGCCGGGCTCGAATGGTCCTGGCGTTTGATCCAGGAACCCCGCCGCCTTCTCTGGCGCTACATCGCCAGCAACAGCGCCTTTCTCTTCCTCCTCTTTCGTGAACTCCTCGGTGGGGCTCGCCGCGGATGATCGCTTCGGCCGGCATCTTCTGGTTGGCGGTCCGCTATGGCGGAGCCATGCTGGTGAATTTCATCGGCGGAGTGTTGCTACTCCGCCTCCTCACCCCGGAAGAATGGGGCCAGTTCGCCGTTCCGCTGCTCCTCTACGTCAGCGCTTCGGAATTGGCCACTCGCGGCTTTGCCACCTGGCTGGTCCGCGAGCCCGACGAATGGGACCTCGAAAGCCTCTTCGCCCTCCAACACTGTACCGCCATCGTCCTGGCGCTTCTCTTGTTCGCCCTCTCTCCCGGCGACATCGACTTGCGGCTCTCCTCCGCCGCCGCGGTCTACTTCCTCAGTTGGCGCGCCGTGCCCGTTGCCCTCCTCGAACGCGATCTGGCGTTCCAGCTTGTGATGCTGGTCGAACTCCTGGAAACGGTTCTGTTCACCGTCCTCGCCGTCGGCGGGGCCTGGTGGGGAGAGACGCGGCTGGCCGTCTCCTCCGCCCTGGTCCTCCGCGGAGCGTTGCCGAGCGCACTCGCCTTCCTGCTCCGCCCCGTACCCGTCAGCCTGGTATTTCGTTACGCGACCTGGCGCCGGGTTCGCGGCTTTGCCTTCGCGACAATCGGCAACAGTCTCCTCGGGGCGCTCTCCGGCTCCATCGCCTCCGTCATCGGCGCCCGGTTTTCGACTCCCGTCCATCTGGCCTTTGTCGAACTGGCTTTTCGGCTCTATCGGCAGGTCCTCTTTCTCACCGCCGCCATCCCGCGCCTCGGCCTCCCCCTCTATGGCCGCCAGCGGCAAGTCGATCCCGACCTTCTGCCCATCACTCTGACGCACGTCGAGCAGCTCACCCTGCTCACCGGCTTCCCGCTCGCGCTCTTTGCCGGGTGGAGCCCGCTCTGGCTCCCCGTCCTGTTCAGTGACGTCTGGAAAGATGCCTCCTGGACCATCATTCTCTTTCTGCCCGGCTTCCTCCTTTCGTCCTGTTGCTGGGGCATCATCTCGTCGGCGATGCTCGCCGCCCATCGCCATCGCGCGGTCTTCGGCTGGAAGCTCGCCTTCACGGTCCTGTACGCCGCCGCCACACCGCTGCTGGGCGTCGCGGGCGCTTGGTCCGTGGCCAACGTCGTTCTCTTTCCGTGGCTCCTGCAACTCTGGTTCGCGCGGATTCCTGCCGCCTTGGCCATGCGTCTACTCGCCTCGTGGATCATTGGCGTCGCCGTCTACGAACTCGTTCACCGCGGCTGGTATCCCGCCGCCCTTGGCACCAGCATCGTCATTGGGTTCGTTTGGTTCTGGCGTCCTCAGCTCTGGAGAAAGGCCTACTAATTTTATGTGTGGATTCGTTACTGTCAGCAGCGCCTGCCCGCTCGGCCGCGCCGACTACGCCCGCCTCGAGCGAGCCACCAACCTCCTGCGCCATCGCGGTCCGGACGACGAGGGCTACCTCGCCCTCTCTGCCACGGCCTCGCGTTTTCGTGGCCGCGACACCATCGCCTCTCTCGGCCATCTGCCTTTCGTCGCGACGGCTGATGAGCCGGCCGTGGCGGCCATGGGCTTCCGCCGCCTCTCCATCCTGGACCTCTCCGCCGCTGGCCATCAACCCATGGTCGATGCCGCTTCCGGCCACGCTCTCGTCTTCAATGGCGAGATTTACAACTACCAGGAGCTTCGCGAAACGCTCCCCGGCCCGTACCGTTCCGGCTTGGATACGGAGGTGCTGCTCCGCGCCGGCGCCATGTGGGCGGAGGACGCACTGCCCCGCCTCAACGGCATGTTCGGCTTCGCGCTTTGGGATCCCGCGTCCCAGTCGATGCTCCTCGCCCGCGACCGTTTCGGAGAAAAGCAGGTCTACCTTCGCAGTCTCCCCAACGGCCAACTTTGGGCCGCCTCCGAAATCCGTCCGCTCCTCTCCCTAGGCCCTCTGCCCGATGGCGACACCGACGCTCTCACCTGGGACTTTCTCCTGTTCGGCCTCGCCGACCATACCGAGGAAACGTTCTACCCCGGCATCCGCCAACTGCTGCCGGGCCATTGCGCCCGCGTACAAGCGGGGAAACTCCAAACGCCTCGCCGCTGGTATCGCATCCCGCGCCTCGCCGAAGCCGACCGCACGCAACTCGGCCACCACCTCGCCGAGTCCGTCCGCCTTCGGCTGCGCAGCGATGTGCCCGTGGCCAGTTTCCTCAGCGGGGGCCTCGACTCCTCCGCTATCGTTTCCTTCGCCGACGAGATGCTTGGCGCCCAGGGTCAGCGCCTCCGCACCTATTCGAGCGTCTATCCCGCCGGCCATCGCTACGACGAAACGCCCCGCATCCAAGCGATTCTCGCGAAGCTTCGCCACACCGAGCCTCACCTCATCCCCGCCGACCGGAACCGCTTTGAGTCCGGCCTCGCCGAACTCGTCCGCTGCCAGGAGCAGCCCTTCCACAACGCCTCCATCTTCGCTTCGTTCTCTCTGCTTGCCCACATTCGCGAGCGGGACGGCATCAAGGTGATCCTCACCGGCGAAGGCAGCGACGAACTCCTCGGCGGCTATATCCGTGTCCATCTCCCCGTCCTGCTGCGGAACGCCGGACCACTCGCTCTCTGGAACAACGCCCGTTCCCTGGGCCTCTCCTCTACCGTCCACCACCTCGCCAAAGGCGCCGCCGCGTGGCTCCCCGCGCCCCTCCGCTTCGGCCTGCTCCGGCGCCTGCGTCCCGTCGCCGGGCTCCTCCGTCCGGACTTCTTCCACGCCTACCGCGATCGCGCCGCCGCCTGGCACGAGCAGTGGACCGGCGGCTCGCTGCGAGATCGGCTGGAAGCCGACCTCACCCGCTTCAATCTCCCGCAACTGCTCCGCCATCTCGACCGTAACTCGATGCGCGTCTCGATGGAGGCCCGCGTCCCCTTCCTCGATCATCGGCTGGTCGAGTACGCCCTCAACCTGCCCGACACCCACCGCTTTCGCGACGGCTACAGCAAATACGCCCTCCGCGCTGCCATGGCCGGACGCCTGCCCGATGAGGTCGTCTGGAACCCCACGAAGCTTGGCTTCGGCATGGCCGAACAGACTTGGTTCGCTTCCGCCGCCCGGCAAGTGGAAGGCAACCCGCTCCTCCAACGCTACTTGCAGCCGGGGCCGTGGCGCGCCGTTCTGGGCGCGCCGATCACCGAACAGAGCTACTGGCTCCCCGTATCCCTGGCCCTTTGGCAGCAGCAACTCACCACCTACAAGGAACAAGCCGCATGACCTCCCGCTGGCAACCCATCCTCGAGACCACCGGCTGCAACGCTTGCGGCTCGCGCAAAGGCCGCACGCTCTTCCCGCAGGACCGCCACGGGCTGGGCCTGGCCACCGAACTTTGCCTTCGCTGCGGCCTCCTCTACCTCAACCCACGCCCCACCGCCGGGGCCTACGCCGATTTCTACCAACACGCCTACGAGAGCTACTTCCCTTCCCGCGCCCGCCTCATCTCCCAGCAGAGCATACCCACGGAGACCGCCAACCGCCGCATCGACGCCTACCGTACGCTGCTCCCTCCCGGCTCCCGCTTGCTCGAGCTCGGCGCAGGCGACGGGGCATTTCTCCGGGCTCTCACGTCGCTGCCGCAAGTCGAAGCCGCCGGCATCGAGCCGTCGACCCTCTGCCAGAGCGTCTGTGAGAAGCTGGGCGGCCACATCGTCGCCAACTCGCTCGAGGAGATGAAGGAGCCGGCCGTGCCGTACACCCACGCGGCCGCGTTCCACGTTCTCGAACACTGCGTCAACCCTGTCGAAACGCTGCGGGCCCTCGGTGCGCAACTCGCCGAAGGCGGCACTCTCTTTGTCGAGGTCCCCAACCTCCGCGGCCAGTGGCGCGGCCTGGGCATGATCCATTTGGCGCATCCCATGATGTTTCTGCCGGACTCGCTCCGTTACGTCGTCGAACGCGCCGGCTTTGCCGTCGAGAAGCTCGAAGAGCTGGAAACCCCGCTGCTCGAGTGCAGCCTCCGCGTCGTCGCCCGGAAGCAGCCCGGCATCGCTGCCGAGCCCACGGCGCCGGACCTCGCGACCCTCGAATCTCTCTTTCGCCAGCGTCTGCGCTGGTGGCGGCTGGAACGCTGCCGCTACCAAGTCCAGGCCTGGTTCATTGCCGTAAAGGAGCATTATGCGAATCATGATCACCGGGGGGGCCGGCTTCGTCGGCTCCCATCTGACCCACCGTCTGGCCGCAGCCGGGCACGAAGTGCTGGTCTATGACAATCTCTCCACCGGACGCCCCGGCCCCTTCTGCACGGTCGGCGACCTGCTCGACGCCCCGCTATTGAACACCACAATGCGCGGATTCCGTCCGGATGCCGTCGTGCATCTGGCGGCCCTGCACTTCATTCCGGACTGCGAACGCGAACCCTCGCGCACCCTTCGCATCAACGTCGAAGGGACCCAAAACGTGCTCGCCGCGGCAACACTTTGCGAAACGAAGCCAAACTTCGTCTTCGCCTCCACGGCCGCCGTGTATAACACCTCGGACCGCGTCCACCACGAAGAAGATCGTCCGGCGCCGAGCGAGATTTACGGCATCACGAAGCTCTTTGGCGAGCAACTGGTGCAGGCCTCCGGCCTCCGCTACTCCATCGCCCGCCTTTTCAACGTGTACGGACCCGGCGAAACGAACCCACACCTGATTCCGGTTCTCTGCGAGCAGCTCCGCGCGGGCGCCGACCGGATTCAACTCGGCAACACGTCCACCTATCGCAGCTACGTTTATGTCACCGACGTCGCCGAGGCGCTCGCGCGGATGGCGCTTTCGCCCGTCCCCGCCCGCATCTGCAACGTTCCCGGCCCGGACGAGTGGAACGCTGCCGACATCGTAAACACCCTCGCCCGGCTCACCGGCCGGGACATCACGGTGGAAGTCGACCCGGCCCGCGTTCGCGCCTCGGACCGTCCTCATCTCCGCGGTGATTTCACCGCCGCCCAGCGCCTGCTGGGCTGGCTGCCGGCCGTTTCACTCGACGAAGGCCTCTCCCGGCTGCTGGCCGTCGAACCGGTTCATTCTCCACTCGAGGTTCTCCATGCCACCGCTGCCATGGCAGCAAGCTAACGCCATCTTCGCCCCGTTCCGCGGCAGTGCGCTGTACTCCATCCGCCTGCCGCTGTTCTATCTCTGGAACAAAGTCCAAACCCGGCCATTGCACGCGGCGCTCCACCCGTTCGCCTTGGCCGGCCGCGGACTTTCTCTGGCCCGCTCCCTTCCCATCCCTCGAAACCTCCGCTACCTCTTCGTCACCGACTATGCCGCCGAGGGTGGCTACGGCACCCTCCGACCCCTCCTCCAGACCTGCCCCGAACCAGCACTGCTCGCCGTTCCCGAAGCGGTGGGCAAGCTGCACGCCGGTCCCTACCTCAACGTCGATCAGTTGGCTCTGCGCCTGCTTTCGCCCCGCGATTTATCCCGCGCCCGCGCGGATTGGAAAAAGCTCCACGGGCAGACGCCGGAGGCCCTTCGCGCCGGTCTTCTGCGCCTGGCGCCGTCCATTTGCGCGCTCCTGTGCCGGGCATATGCCTACGAGCGGTTGGCGCTGTCCATCCGCGACCAATGCTCCGGCCCGCTTACGGTTGTGACGCCGAACGATTTCTCGGGCCTGTGCCTCAACTTCGGGCAGGTGGCCGATCGCTGGATTACGCTGCAGCACGGCCTGCCAAGCCTGGAGTACTTCCCTACCAGCGCCACCGAGTATCTCCTCTGGGGCGAGGCTTTCCGGGAACGCTTCCTTGCCGAAGGGGCTGCTTCGGGCACCCTCCACGTTGTCGGGGCCCCGCGCCTCGACCGCTACGCTGTTCCTGTCCCTCCCCCACCGCCCGGCCGGACTCTACTCTTTCTCTCCCAAACGCACGCCGCCACGCTCTCCCCGGCCCAACACCGTCAAGTGGTCGCCCTTCTCCTTGCCGCCGCGCAAGCGACCGGACTCCCGCTTCGCATCCGGCTCCATCCGCTCGAGGATCGTTCCTGCTTCACCCAGTTCGGTGACGACGCAACGTTCACGCAACGGGGGGTCTCGCTCGCCGAGGATCTGGCCGGAGCTTCTTTAGTGGCTTCGTTTGGTTCTACAGCAATGCTCGAGGCCATGCTCGCGCAGCGCCCTGTGCTGCAGTTGCTCCCCCCCGGAATCGACCCGCCGGGCGGATTCTATGCCCGATGGACGCCGGCCACCCCCGAGGAGCTGGCCGAGTTGTGGCGGAACCTCGACCCCAACGAAGCTCTCGCCGAACAGCAGCCCTGGCTCGAACGGTACCTGGCCAACCCCGGCGAGGGATCCGCCGCCGCTTGGCGGCAGATCGATCGGCGGGAGGGGACTAGGCCGCCGCAGCCATCGCCGCGGGAGCCTCTGGCGCATGTGTAAGCGCGGCCGCTGGCCGGCGCCGCAGCAAACCGGCGGCCCCACCGCATACCGCTCCTGAAACCAGTCCCAGTAACGTGATAATTGTCCGCTGCGGTCCCGACTTCAAGTCGGGAGGGGTGGCCAGGTCCACCACTTGCAGCACCGGCGCCTGCTTGGCCTCATCCACCTTGGCGGCCTCATACTGCCGCGTCAGCAGGTCCAACAGCGTCTCGTGGTACTTCATCTCCCGCATCGTCCGCAGATAGTCAATCCCCGCGGCCGGCATGGAGCGCGCCGGAATCAAAGGATCTCCCGCGGAGCGGCTGCCGTCGTTTTGTTCAAGGCGGCGGAGTTGCCCGCGCAAGGCCTGCAGTTCGGTGGATACTCGAACGTAGTCGGGGTTCTGCTCCGTCACGCTCTCCGCCATACTCCGTAGCGCCACCTCGCGCCCGGCGATCTCCGCACGCACTTGGCCCATGGCCCGGATGCTGGCATCCATCTGGCTCGAGATTTGGACGACGCCGGTCCGCTCCTGCGTCTGGCGCAGGGAGCTTTCGGCCTGATTCAAGGCCTCCTTCTCACCCTCGAGTTGCTTCTCAAAGAAGAGCCGGCGGCTGGACGCTTCGGTCAATGCCAGCCGGCTGTTCTGCCGGTAAAGCTCATCGACGTAGGCGTTGGCCAGGGTCGCCGCCATCTGTGGGTCGGCGTCTTCGACGGCGATCCGGATGAGCGTATCCTTACCGGCGGAGAACCGCGACTTCGCCGCCAAGCGCTTCCGCGCGGCCGTCATCGTCTTCGCTTGGTAACGCTCCTGCAAGTGGTAGCGGGCGATCAAGGCGTCGGCGATTGTCCGGCTGGCCAGGATGCCAATGTACAAGTCGGCCGGACTCCGCAGGCCGAACTCCGGCATACTGATCCCGGTCGACGCCCCGACCTGGCCCAATGCGGCCAGCGCTGAAGAGCGGGCCTGCTGCGGGGCCATCACCACTGCCGTCGCCGTAAAGCTATCCTGGCGCGACAGGGCATATCCTGCCGCCAGGAGAGCGCCCAATAGGGCGCCGCCGGCGATCATCATCCATCGCTGCCGCAGGACACTCAGCAGCTCGCTCACCGAAAGCAATTCCGTCTTCTTCATGGTTCCTCTATTGCAAAATCCGGACCGCGGCCGCGCCCAACGCCAACTGCCCAAACACTTGGCTCCAATCCCGCAGTGACCGGACGAAGGAACCCTTGAGTGGTGTCTCGGGCACCACCAGCGCGTCTCCCGGCATTAGGGGAAGCCGTTCAAACCCGCCCCGCGCCAGCCGCACCGCCGATGCCTGATGCGGAACCACGGTGCCATCGGCGCGGACGAGAAACGCCCGTTTCCAGTCCGCATTTCTCGTTTGGCCCCCAACGCGGCGCAGATAGTCGCCCACCCGGAGATCCTTCTGGTACAGAATCGCGTTGGGGTTATAGACCGCGCCGACCACCGTTACCGTCGCTGGACGGGCCGGCACGTAGAGGGAGTCGCCATCTTCCAGTTCCTGGTCCAGCAGCAGTTCCAGGCCGCCTCCCTCTGGCGTCATCGACGCGACGATCCTCCCGCTCACCTCTAGATTCCGCATCGCCTCCAGTTGCTGCCGACTGGCCTCGACTTGCGCGGCAAATGCCGCACTGTCTGCCGGCTCGAGAGTGGACTGGCGGTTTTGCGCCGCGCGCGCGAGTTCCCGCTCGTACTCGTCCAAAAGCTGCTGTTTCCGGATCGCCTGCTCCCGCCGCGTCGATTCCCGGCGGAAGACGATGCCATAAAGATAGGCGTCCGAAGTGAATCCCCCGGCGCGGGCGATCAGTTGGCGGAGCGTCTCGCCCCGTTCCGGGGTATACGTGCCCGGCCCCTTCAATTCGCCTTCCAGCTTCACCTGCCGGGTCTGCTCTGCTCGTGGTACCCGCAGGTCTGTCTGCGAGTAGAACGTGACAACATCTCCCGCCTCGAGCGGCAGGTTCTCGCGCTCGTCGTTTTCGAGCAAGAGCCTTCCGGGATGAAACGGCACCAGCTTGACACTCAAATCCTTCGCGCTCCGCCGTTCAATGACAGCGTGCGACCAGTTGATAGGAACGCTGGCCGCATCCGGCCGCGTCTCGGCCGGCAGAGGAGTAGCCACCCCGGGTGCGCCGGGCGTGCGCTTGGCTGGCGCGGTGTATCCCACCTGGTTCCGGCGTTCCCAATCCCTCCGTGGGATGAGGGTATCGACCGATGGAACCACTTCCCGCAGCTTCATCCCGGCTCGCCAGGGTAAGCGGCCCGGGGTGGACACATGTCCGCGCAGCGTCACCACCCGGTCAAACTTCGGCGTGACGGTTGCCACGCGCACCAGGTCCCCATCGCGGAGCACGGTCTTCCGATACGCTCCGTCCAGCGCCAGCACCTCGCGTCCCGCCGGACCGGACACGCGTTCAATTTGCGTCTGGGCCGGATCCGCAGTTGGAGTCAACCCTCCGGCCAACTCCAACAGATCGCCTAGCTCATTTTCATCCCGCAGTTCGTACACCGCCGGCGTCTTAACGCTTCCTGTCAGAGCCACCTGGGGGCCGATCGGCGGGAAGTACAACACATCACCGGGTTCGAGCGCCGCATCGCCCACGGCGTCTCCGCGTAACAAGAGCTGATAGAGATCCAGCTCGCTGACGGTTCGTCCGCGCCGCCGCAGTTGAATCCGCCGTAGGGAACCTTGCGCATTTGGCCCTCCCGCGGCGAAGAGCGCATTCACCAACGTGCTGAGCGAACTCACCGTGAAGGCGCCGGGCCGCCGGGCGTGCCCCATGACAAAGATCTGGACGCTACGCAGTTGCCCCAGCGTCACATTCAAATCGAAATTCCGATAAACCCTGCCCAGCTGCGACCGCAGAAACTCCGGCATCTCCCGGTACGCCAGACCCGCCACGCGAATCGCCCCGGCCTGCGGCAGGTGGATGGAACCCGTGCGGTCCACCGTGAGGTCCTGATTCATCGTCACCTGGCCCCACATCCGCACCAGCAGCTCGTCGCCAGGGCCGACGACGTAGCCAGCCGGAACCGGCGCGCGGTCCGTTGGGGCGAACGTTGAAGGGACTTTTTCGAATAGACGCGCGCCGAATATGGGCAGGGTCTCACCCGTCGACGACAGGACAAACTTCTGGAACTCCGTCGGCGGCTCCGGCGGAAGCTCGACCAGCGGCGTCTCCCGCGGCAAATTCGCTGGCGGGGGCGCCGGTGCCTTGCGTTCGAGGAAGGCGGGCACTTGCCGGCACTCCGGCAGGGAGGCACCTAATGGCCCCCGGCAGCGGTCTGCCAACGCCGGCAAGCCCTCCGCCGCCTGCCCGAAGGCAGCCGCTGCGAAAATCAAAACTCCAACGAACATTCTTACTTGCGCCATGGTTGTATCTTCATCCGCGGCTCCCATTGCATCTGGAACCAGCCGCTCATATTTCTCTGCGGACCCCCGAGCACGGGAATCCAAAAACGTTCCGCTTGCAGGAAGACCGATGCGTGCCAGTTCTCTCCGATCGGCCGAGAGTACCGGATGGTCCCCGCCGTCTGGGTACCCCCGCCAGGCAGCATCCGGTTGCTGATTTTCAAGTGGCGGTAGCCGAACTCCCACCGCTCGCGCGGCGAGGCCCAGAAGGCCGTCCGCACTTGCATTTGCCGTCCGTTCCGGCCAACGGGCGAACCGAGGATTCGGCCCAAGTGCGTGTTCCCGCTCCGATACTGATTGTTGTAGTAGGTGTACTGCGGGCCCATGTCCAGGCCGATCGGCGTCGTCGACGTCGCCTCCAGCCGCAGGTCCATGCGACGCAGGCGCGGCAGCGACTCGAAGTAGAGGCCGGGGCTGATCGCTGCCCGCCGGGGCGCTGCGAGCGGATTCACGTCGTCATCGGCGTAAGAGTCGCTGTATAGCTGCACCCGACGCCCGAAAACAGGCAGCCGATAGCGGAAATCGAACCCCGTCTTCCGATCCCCCGGATCGCGCGCGTAACGAATCCCCACCGCGCTCCCGCTGCGGATGGAAGCGATATGCCGCCACAAGTTTTCGAAGGTCACCGGATGACCGGCGCCAAGAAAAAGCGACCACCGCGTCGCCCCGATTTCAAAGTTTTCGGTCAACTGCAGGGAGATCTTTTGCCCGTTGTAGTAGGGCCTCTCGGTATATTGATGGCCCAGCAGTTTTCCCACCACGAACTCGCCGCGAATCGTCCCGAGGAAACGGAACCATCCGCCTAAGCGGATCGGCTCCCGCAGCGATAGCTTCACATTGGCAGTGGGTGCGGCATTGGTCGAAAACGACAAAGGCGCATCGGCCGTGGGCCCCCAGAATAGCTCCTGCCGCCCTACCGAGATGGCCACATTCCGGATGCGCATGCCCGCATAGGCTTCGAGCGTTTTCCAACCGTTCGCGGGGGCAATCTCCGTTGACGGCAACGTGGGCCAGTCGTCTAACCGCGCCATTAACTGCCGCAGCTCCAGCGGATGCGCAGCCCGGCCCGGCGCTCGTTGATGCTCTCCGCGGATGGAGGCGAAAAAGCGGCCCGCTTCGGCCCGCATGCGGAATCCGAACACCGCATTGTAGCCCCGGCCAAAGGGCCGCCCGGAGTCGTTTTGCCAGGTCGTTCCAAAGTGATAGCTGTCGTTCAGGTAAGGCCCGGCCAGCCAGCCGTTCCTTCCGTAGATCGCCTCGAGCACAACGGTCGCTCCTTGACCCGGATCGGGTGCAAACTCCCGCTCCAGTTCGACGACCATCGCCTCTAGCGCCGCCCGCTCCGGGGCTTCCAGTCCTTCCGCGTCCTGCAACTGCCGGCGCGCTTCCCGCACCTGCGCCGTGCATTCGTGGCGGCTCCACGGCCGCAAGGTCAACCCCTGCAGCGTGACCAAGCCCCGCACGGCCAACCGCTCGAGCGCCGGGTAAACCCAGCTATCCATGGGTACGTAGGTCAATCCGGCGCCCGCCCGTTGCGCGAGAAGGTCCGCCGAGACCAGGCATAGAATCAGCGCACATCGAATTGGCAGGCTCCGCAAAGTGTTCCGCAAGTTCACTGAATTGGTGCGCCACCCTCGGATTTCTCTCAGGCTGGGACCAGCATTCCTGGGAGATTTATCTCATCCGGGCCCACTATCGTTCTGTCATCATGCCTGCCTTTTCCTTAGATACCGTCTTCACACAACGCCCCGGCTTGCTCACCAACATCGTCGACGGAGAAACCATTCTGATGCGGCTCGATCCGGCCGTTTACTACGGCCTCGCCGGCTCCGCCCATCAGATTTGGCAACTCCTCGCCGAGCCCCGCTCGGGCCGTGCCATCTGCACGCGGCTCGAATCCATGTACGCCGTCGATCCGGAAACCTGCCGCACCCAAGTCGGCCAGTTTCTCGAGACACTGGCCGACGAAGACTTGCTCTGCGTGGTCGCCCGTGCTGCCGCCTAACGCGCTGCTCTGCGGTGAGGCCATCCTCTTGCTAACCCTCGCCACCCTCGGCCAGCGTCTCGCGCCCTTCCGATACCTTGCCCTGACCCTCGGCGAAAGCCAGCGGGAACTCCCGGACACGCATCCTCCTCGCGCCGCTAATCTCAGCCTCCGGGTTTCGCGAGGAGTACAGCGCGCCGCAAACGGCCTCCCTTGGCACACCACTTGCCTCGAACGCGCCGTGGCCGCCAAATGGATGCTGCGCCGACGGCGGGTACCGAGCACGCTCTACCTGGGAGTCCGGCGTTCCGGCCCCGGACTCATCGCTCATGCCTGGCTCCGCAGCGGTCCCGCGATTGTTACCGGCGGGATCGAAGAGTCCGCCACCTATCCACCTATCGCCTGGTTCTCCTAACCTTCCATGGATCTCCTGCACCGTCTCACTACTACCTGCCACGACGCCACGGCCGTCGCCAAACTGCGCGCCGAGGGCCTGGCGCCGCTGGCGTTTCACTCGCTCACGAATCTGCCTCCGGTTGATCCCGCCATCCGCCAACTCCTGGCCCACGAACACCGGCGCAGTGCTCGCCTGAATCTATCGGCCCTGGCGGACCTTCATTCGCTGGTCCCCGCCCTCGCTGCCGCGCAGGTTCCCGTGCTGCTCATGAAAGGCGCCGCCTTGGCCACCCGCCTCTATCCCGCGCCGAGCTTGCGCCCCATGCGCGATCTTGACCTGCTCGTACGCCCGGAACACGCCACCCTCGCCCACGATGTGCTCATCGGCCTCGGATACACGCCTGCCGCGGAACGCCGCCCCGGTGCACAACTTGCCTTCGGCACCGAGCGATCCTACCGCCGGCCCGGCCATCTGCCGGTCGAGCTCCATTGGCACGTGCTCAACCTGACCAGCTATCAACAGCTCGCCCCCGCGGCTTGGTTCTGGCAACAGGCGGAACGTATCGAAATCGCCTCGGCTCCGGCCTTCGTTCTCCGGCCCACGGCACAACTGCTCCACCTCGCGGCGCACCTCAGCCTGCACCACTTCGAGGCTCGCGGCATATGGACGCACGATATCGCGCTCCTGCTCTCCAGCTGGCAGATTGAACCGCACCTGCTGCAGTACGCCGCCCGCCAGTTTGCCCTCGGCCCCGCGCTCCTCGCCGCCGACGACGCCACCCGCGCCCATTGGGACATCGGCCTTTCTCCCGATTTGCGGCAACAGATTGAAGGCACCATCGACTGGCCGGCCCGTTGGCGCTGGGCCCTGGCGGCGGAACGTTGGCAACCGCTCCGCCCCCTCTGGAACATTACCGCTCAGCCCACGCTACAGCAGCGTCTCGGCGCCGCCCGCGCCGCGCTGCTGCCCAACGCCGAGTACCTCCGCGCCTGGCATGGTGACGCTTCCCAACTCGACCGCTGGCTTACCAAAACCCGTCGCCTGCTTCTATCCTAAGGAAGCATGTCTGTCTACGCCGCACTCGGGGTTACCCCGATCATCAACGCCAAAGGCTCGTCCACGCGGGTCTCTGGTGGCCTACTTTCCCCCGTCGTCACCGCAGCCATGGCCGAGGCGGCGGGACTGTGTGTGGACATGGCCGATCTCCAGGCCGGCGCCAGCCGCGTCATCGCCCGCGTGACCGGCGCGGAGGCCGGCCTGGCCACCTCCGGAGCGGCCGCTGGCCTGCTGCTCGGAGCTGCGGCGTGTCTCACGCGGCTGGATCCCGCCCGCATGGCGCGGCTTCCGGATGCGTCCGGCTTCCCCAACGAAATCATTGTCGTCCGCAGCCAGCGCAACGCTTACGACCATGCCGTCCGCGCCGCCGGCGCCCGTTTGGTGGAGGTCGGGCTGCCGGATCGCTATGCCGGGGCGGGTATCCGCGACGCCGAACTCTGGGAGATCGAAGCGGCCATTACGCCCGCCACCGCGGCCATCCTCTACGTGCTCACCCCGCAAGCGGAACCCCCGCTGGCCGAAGTCGTCGCCTTGGCTCACCGCCATGCTCTTCCTGTTTTGGTCGACGCCGCCGCGCAACTCCCCCCGGCCTCGAACCTCCGCGCTCTCCCGGCTACAGGCGCCGATCTCGTCGCGTTCTCCGGAGGCAAGGCCATCAACGGCCCCCAAGGCTCCGGCATCCTTTGCGGACGCCGTGACTTGATCATGTCCGCCGCGCTCCAGAACCTTGACCTCGATCTTGACTGGAAGTCCTGGAACCCGCCGGCCAACCTGATCGACAAAGATCGCCTGCCCGGACTCCCGGCCCACGGCATCGGACGCTCCGCCAAAATCGGAAAGGAAACCATCGTCGGCCTGCTTACCGCTTTGGAGCTATTCGCCGCCGAGCCGGACGACGCACGCACCGCCCGCCACTTGCACATCCTGAACCAGCTTCGCCAACTCGCGCCCGACCTTGCCTTCACGCTCCGCCCCGGCCCGGTCCCTCTCCTCGCCCTTGCCGCCGCCAATGCTCGCGAAGCTCTCGCGGAACTGCAGAACGGGAAGCCCGCCATCCATCTCGATCCCTCTGCTCTCCCCGACGGCGTGCTGCGCATCAACCCCACCTGCCTGCGTCCGGACGACCTGCCGATTCTGGCTTCCCGGCTCCGCGCCGTCGTGATACCGTCATCGGAAGCATGACCCGCCGCCAAGCCGCCACCCTTGTAGCCTCCGCTGCCCTCGCCCGCGCTGCCGCGCCGCCGTTATTCAATCTGCGGTCTCGCGAGGCCACCGTCTCCTTTGACCTCCGGGGCGGCGCCCTGGTGGATTTTCGGCTGACGGGAAACCCGGTGAACCCGTTCAACTGGGTGCAGAACGTGACGGCGAAAGTCGAGCCCCTTCGCGGCCACTTCGTCTGCTGCGACCGCTGGGGCGCTCCCTCGGAAGCCGAGATTGCCCGTGGCGTCCCTTATCACGGCGAGGCGCCCCGGGTTCTGTGGAAGGCTACCGGACAGCGTTCCCTCAGCGCCCATCTGCCCATCGCCAACTTCTCCATCGCCCGCGACGTGGAGTTAGTGGGGGATACGCTGCACGTTCGCGAACGCCTGACCAACCGCAACGCTACCGGCCGCATCTATAACATCGTGCAGCACCCCACCATCGCCCCGCCGTTCCTCGACGAAAAGACCTTCGTCGATGCCAACGCGGGCCCGGGGTTTGCGCAGTCCACTCCCGACCACGACCCGGTCCCCTGGCCCCGCGCCCACTCCGCCGATCTGCGGCACCTCAATAACGACCCGCTCCCGAACGTCGTCTCTTACATCGTTGAGGGAGACACCGGCTGGGTCACCGCCGCCAGTCCTACCGCCGGACTGGTCCTCGGCTACGTGTGGAAGACCAGCGAATACCCGTGGCTCAATCTCTGGCGCGATGTCGCCAACGGCCGCCCGGCCGCTCGCGGGCTCGAGTTCGGGTCGACCGGCCTTCACCAACCCTACCCGGAACTCGTGCGCCGCGGGAAAATGCTGGGCCGGCCGCTCTTCTGCTTCCTGGACGCCGGACAGACCGTCGAACGCAGTTATTCGCTCTTTCTGCGCGCACTCCCCGCTAACTGCACGCGGATTACCGGGGTATCTCGCCGTGAGGGACGAATCGAGTTCCAATCCAGCTAACATTTAAAGATCTGTTGTCGATAACCCGATCGATGTCCGGTCTCCGGATTTGGATTACCGCGCTGGCAGCCGGCCTCGGCCTGCAAGCACAACACCTCCCGGTGCGACACTACGGCGCCGCCGAAGGGCTATATAGTCTCGGCGCCCAAGCGTTGGTGCGCGATCGCATTGGTTTTCTTTGGGTCGGCACCCAGAACGGGCTGTTCTACTTTAATGGACGAACGTTTGTCGAACACCTTGTGGACGGCAAACCGATTACTCGCGATTACATCGACACCCTCTTTGAAGACCCGTCGGGCGCCATCTGGATCGGTACGCGGTCGGAGGTCGTCCGGATGGTTAATTTCAAACCGGAGGCAGTTTCGCTCGGCACGCGGGTCGGCGCCAAGGGGTCACAACCGTTCGCGGCGGGTCCGCGGGGCGTGGTCTACATTGCCACTAAATCTGGCCTGGCCATCTGGGCCGGACCTGGACAGCCCATTCAGTGGGAACGGCGAGGGGCGCCGGTGGATGGGGTCTTCTATGACTCCCAACAACAGGCGTTGTGGTGGGGACAGTCCGGAAAGCTTTGGCGGCAGACCGGCGAAGGCACCGTTGGTTTCGGCTCGGCGGACGGCTTGCCCGAAGCGGACTGGGAGAGCATCGCGATTGGCCCGGACGGGGCAATCTGGGTGCGGAGCAACCAGTTGCTTCGCTACCGCCCGGTTGGCGCGACGCGATTCGAAGACCCGTTTCCGGGACTCGGCCTCAAGTCGCTACGGGCCGGCCGGCTGCACTGGGACCAGGCAGGCCGCATCCTCTTGAGCGACCGCCGGGGACTCATCGAGTGCCTTAGGCCTCCGGCCGGGGCCTGCCGCGTCCTGGGCCGCGCGCAGGGGATTTGGGGCGAGGTCTCCTCCACCGTCGAAGGGCAAGGAAGTTTATGGATGGCGGTGCCCGGGGCGGGCGTCCTGCGGCAGATTGGCCGCGATGCGTGGGAGAACTTCGACGATCGCTCCGGCCTAGAATCCACCAGCATCTGGAAGTTCATTCCGGACGGCCCAGACCGCATGTGGGTGGCCACCAGCGGGGGACTCCATCGTGGACAGTTGACGCAAGGGCAATGGCGATTCACTCTCGAACCGAGCACCGGTCAAGATCTGATCCGTTCGATGGCCCGCACCGCCGATGGCGCCCTGTGGCTCGCCCTGATGCCGAACGGACTACTGCGGTTTGACCCGCGCACCCGCGCCATGGCCCCATTTCCCCTCCGGTCAAACCAGGCCCGCTTTAAGTCCCTGCTGGTCGACCGCGACGATCAGCTCTGGGCCGCGGGAGGTCCCGACGGTTTGTTCCGCGTCGATCGTGTTCGCCGCGTCCTCATTCCGGTGCCGCTCCCTGTTCCGTCCATCGACGCTCGTTTGCTACGGCAGGACTCCGCAGGCCGAATTTGGCTTACGGCGGTCGGGGGGCTCTACCGCTGGGACGGCCAGCAGTGGACCCATTTCGGGAAGAAGGACGGCCTGATTGATGACGATCTCTTCGCCATTGCCGTCGAAGACGCGCGCCTTTCCGGCTCCGCCCCGTCGAATGAGATCTGGGTTGGCTACGGCGCCGCCCTCGGACTTACGCGGCTTCGCTTCTCTGCCTCCGGCCCACCCCGGGCGGAGCACTTCAAGGCAGGGCACGGCCCGGCTTCCACCTTTGCCTACTTTCTCCACTACGACTCTCGCGGTCACCTCTGGGTTGGCACCGATCGCGGGGCCGAAACCTTTGACGGAAAGACATGGGGCCATTTCGACCAGCGCGATGGCTTGGTCTGGGATGATACGAATGCCGAGGCGATTCACTCCGAAAAGGACGGTAGTGTTTGGATTGGCACCAGCCGGGGTATCTCCCGCTATCGCCCGCCTCCCTCGCAGCCCTACGTGGCTCCGGTGGCCACCGTCACGCACGCGCGGCTCGGCGCCGAAATTTGGCAGCTTGGCCAAACCGAGCTCCGGGCGCCCGCCGGCGCCAATTCGCTGACCCTGCAGCTGGCCACCCCCAACTATGGGCGGGAGCACCGAGTCCAATTCCGGTACCGCCTCAACCAGAGTGACTCCTGGTCGGAGACAGCCAATCCGGACGTGACCGTTTCGAACCTGCCCTCCGGAAGCCATATCTTTGAGGTCCAGGCTACCGACCGGCCGGGCGCGTGGACCGGGCCCCGCACCGCCTTGGCGTTTCATATCGCTACGCCATGGTGGCAGGCTCTCTGGTTCCGTTGGCTCGCCGCCGCCGCCCTCGCCGTAGCTGGCCTTCACGCCGTCCGTTCGTGGAACAACCACAACAGGCAGGTCCGCTTGCGGCTCGAGCAAGCCGTCGCCGAACGCACCGCCCAGCTCGAGGCCGAGAAACTGCGCGCCGAAGCCGCCAGCCGCTTCAAGAGTGAGTTTCTGGCCAACATGAGCCACGAGATTCGAACCCCAATGAACGGCATTCTTGGCATGACCGGACTGGCTCTCGACCGTGCGGAGTCCCCGGAACTGCAGGACCACCTTCGCATCATTAAGGACTCGGCGGAAGGTCTCCTCACCATTCTCAACGATATTCTCGATCTGTCCAAGATCGAAGCCGGCCGCCTGGAGCTTACGCCGGTCGCCTTCTCGCCGCGTCTTCTGGCGCAACGAGTCAGCCGCACCATGCAGTTGCGCGCCGCCGAAAAGGGCCTGACGTTCACCTGCGAGATTCACGACTCGGTGCCGGCCGAGATCTTCGCCGACGATACCCGCATCCGCCAAATCCTTGTCAACCTCATTGGCAACGCCATTAAGTTCACGGCCTCCGGCTTCGTCCGCCTGACCGTCTGCTCAGAACGTAACACCGCTGGTTTGCCCGTTCTGCGCTGCGAGGTCGCCGACTCCGGCCCCGGCATTCCGATCGAGAAGCAGGAGGAGATCTTCGAAGCCTTCCGCCAACTGGATGGCTCCATCTCGCGCAGCTTCGGCGGCACTGGGCTCGGGCTCACCATCTGCCGTCAGTTGGTCAGGCTGCTGGGTGGTGAGATCACGCTGGCCAGCACGCCGGGAGCAGGCAGCCGCTTCGCGTTCACGGCCCGCTATGCCGACCCTCCGGCCCTCGAACCACCCGCCAGCCCGAGCGGGACGACGGCCGCTCCCGCCGGGGCACTGCGCATCCTCGGCGCCGAGGATAACGCCGTCAACCGCCGGGTCATCCGCGCGATGGCGGAGAAACTCGGCCACCATGTCGAACTCGTCAATGATGGCCAAGCCGCCCTCGATCTTCTCGCCGAACGCGAAGCGGACTTCGACGTGCTTTTGATGGACATTCAAATGCCCGTTCTCGACGGCCTCGAAGCCACCCGGCAATACCGCGCCCGCGGAGGCAGGCTGCCCGTCATCGCGATGACCGCCCATGCCATGGCCGGCGACCGCGAACAGTGTCTCGCCGCCGGCATGAACGCTTACATGCCGAAGCCCCTATCCTCCGCTCTCCTGGCGGAAACTCTGGAGGCACACGCCCTGCATCGCCGGTGATAGCATCGGAGGCATGTTCCGTTGGTGTTTCTCCTCGCTGGCCCTCGGCCTGACGACGCTTCCGCTCTTAGCCCAGGTCGAGGACGGTTCTGCATTCTTTGAGAAGAACATCCGTCCCCTCCTTGTCGCGCAATGCTTCGGTTGCCATTCCGCCGCTAGCCAACCGGTAATGGGTGGCCTCCGGCTGGACTCCCGCGAACTCGCGCTGCAGGGCGGTTCCCGCGGCCCTTCGCTCATCCCCGGCAACCCGGCCGATAGTCTGCTGTTGAAAGTGGTCCGCCACACCGCCGGCCCTCTAAAAATGCCGCCGGGACCCAAGATGAAGGATGCCGACGCCGCCCTCTTCGCCCAGTGGATTCAGATGGGCGCCCCCTGGGGTAACGCGGCCGTCTCCTCCGTGCCCGCCGCCCCGCAAAAGTATTGGGCCTTCGTGCCTCCGCGGGAACCTGTCCCTCCCATGGTCAAGAACAGCACCTGGCCCCGCTCCCCAATCGATCAGTTCCTGCTGGCCGCCCTCGAAGCCAAAGGCCTGTCCCCTGCGCCGCCCGCCGATAAGCGCACCCTGCTGCGCCGCGCCACTTACGATCTCACCGGCCTTCCGCCCACCCCGACCGAAGTCCAGGCCTTCCTCGCCGACAACTCGCCCGATGCGTTCGCCAAAGTGGTTGACCGCCTGCTCGCCTCCCCTCGCTACGGCGAGCGCTGGGCCCGCCATTGGCTCGACGTCGCCCGCTATGCGGATTCGAACGGCCTCGACGAAAACCTCGTCTACAAGAACGCCTTCCGCTACCGTGACTACGTCATCGCCGCCCTCAATAAAGACAAGCCGTACAACCAATTTCTGACCGAACAGCTCGCCGGCGATCTGCTGCCCGGCACCGACGACCTCTCTACCACCTTCGAACGCTGGACCGCCACCGGCTTCCTCTCCCTCGGCGCCAAGATGCTTGCCGAAGACGACCCGATGAAGATGCAGATGGACATCGTCGACGAACAACTGGATACCACTGCCCGCGCCTTCCTCGGCCTCACGGTCGGCTGCGCCCGCTGCCACGATCATAAGTTCGATCCCATCTCCCACGCCGACTACTACTCCCTCGCCGGCATCTTCAAATCCTCGAAGACCATGGAAAACTTCAAGGTCGTCGCCAAGTGGCATGAATACGTTCTCGCCCCGCAAGAAGACCGCGATCGCTTGGCCGCCCACGAAGCCACCACCGAGGCCAAGCGCCGCCTCATCGCCGCTATCGCCAAACGGGAAAACAACCGCCTCGCTGATATCGCCCGCCGTCGCGTCGGCGTTTACCTCCGCGCCGCTGCCCATCTGCAACGCGACTCGCAAATTCAAATTGCCCCCCTTGAGAGTGTCCCCTCAGCGATTACCCGGAAAGCATCCTCCTTCGACTCCGGCAACATCCCCCGCACGCTCGAAAAGAACAGTCCGAATACACCCAAGGGCTCCACTGGCCCCTACTTCGCCGAGTACACGATTCAGATCCGCAACCCCGGCAACTATCAAATCGACATCCTCGACCTCGAACGCGGCGCCGGCACCGCCGACCTCCACGTCAATGGCGTGTGGGCCAAACGAGGATTGCCCCCGGTGCAAAACCGCGCTGCCTCGCCCGAAACGCCCGGCTGGAGCTATGTCGCCATCGTCCCGCTGAAGGCTGGCGCCAATACCCTCCGCCTGGAGCATGCCACCCGCTTCCCCTACTTCGCTGAACTGCTCGTTGCCCGGCATACCTTGCCGCACACCCCGCTCACCGGGGTCCAGGTCGCCGCCCGCTATAACGTTCATCCTGGCTTCCTTGATCAACTCGTCGACTACTTCGATCGTTCGAGCGGCGCTCCCGCCAGTGTTCTCTATCTGTGGGAGAGCCAAGGAACGGGGGCTCCGGTCTCGGCCTGGGTCTCGCCCGCCGCCAAGCTCTTTCCCACCGTTCCCGCTACCCCCGAAGCCCTTGCCGCCCGCTATGAAACGCTGTTCCAGCAGTCGCTCGAACCCAACCTCACTGACCCCGGGCTCAAGGCCCTCAACGAGTTTCTCCACGAGAAATTCGGCCCCTTCCGCGCCCCTCCGGATGCCCGCCGCTATTTTGCCCCCGCCATCCAGGCCCGCCTCAAAGCTCTTGATGCTGAAGTCAAAGCCCTCGAGGCGGCCACCCCAGTTCTCCCCCGCGCGATGGGTGTCCGAGAAGGGAGCCGCATCGAGGACCTCGCCATTCACCTGCGCGGCAGCCACTGGACCCTAGGCCAGAAAGTGCCCCGGAACTTCCTCAAGGTCCTCGCCGGATCCAACCCGCCCACGATCGGCCCCTCCGAAAGCGGCCGCCTCCAATTGGCACAATGGCTCACCCAGCCCGATCACCCGCTTACCAGCCGCGTCATGGTCAATCGCCTCTGGCGCTGGCACTTCGGCCGCGGCATCGTCCCCACCGTTGACAACTTTGGCCGCCTCGGGGAAAAGCCGTCGAACCAGCCGCTGCTCGATTGGCTGGCCCTCCGATTCATCGCCAACGGCTGGTCGATGAAAGCGATGCACCGCGAAATGATGCTCTCTGCCACCTACCAGATGAGCAGCGACTACAACGCCAAAGCCGCCGAAACCGACCCCGAAAACGTTCTCCTCTGGCGCATGCCGCGGCGGCGTCTCGAAGGCGAAGCCATTCGCGACGCCATCATGTCCACTTCCGGCGCTCTCTCCCACGATCATCCCGGCGGCTCCATCCTCTCCTACAAGGACCGCCAGTACGTCGCCAACACCGCCAAGGGCTCGACGGTCGACTACGACCGCCCCATTCGAGCCATCTACGTCCCCGTCCTCCGCAGTTCCCTCTACGAAGTCTTCCAGGCCTTCGATCTGCCGGATCCTGCCGCCTCGAACGGTGACCGGGATTCCACCGTCGTCGCTCCGCAGGCCCTCTTCATGATGAACAGCTCCGTCATGCTGCAACAGTCGCGCCGCCTGGCCGAGTTCCTCCTCGCGCAAAAGGATCTCGACGACCCCGCCCGCATCCGCCTCGCCTATGAACGCGCCCTCTCCCGGCCGCCCTCTCCCGGCGAAATCGACAGAGCCCAAACCTTCATCGCCCAAATCCAGCCGGACTGGGCCAACGATCCCGTCAAAGCCTGGCAGAGCTTCGCCAAGTCCCTGCTCTCCTCAAACGAATTCATCTACTTGAACTAACGACGACCATGACCCGCCGCCAACTCCTCCACTCCGCCTCCGCCGGCTTTGGCTCTCTCGCGCTCTCCGGCCTGCTCGGTCTCGAACAGGCTCGCGCCGCGGCCTCGGACCCGCTCGCCGTCCGTGCGCCCCACTTCCCTGCCCGCGCCAAGCGCGTTATTTTTCTCTTCATGCACGGCGGCCCCTCGCAGGTCGATACCTTCGACTACAAGCCGCTACTCAAGCGCGACCACGGCAAGCCTCTGCCCTTCGCCCGCCCCAAGGTCGTCTCGAGTGAAACCTTCAACCTCCTCCAATCCCCTTGGGGATTCAAGCAGTATGGTCAGTCCGGCGCCTGGGTCAGTGACCTGTTTCCGGAACTCACGAAGTGCGTTGACGACTTGTGCTTCATCAAGTCAATGCACGGCTCCAACTCGCGTCATGGCGGCGCGTTGCTCGAACTCCACACGGGCTCGGATACGTTCATCCGTCCGGCGATGGGCTCCTGGATCACTTACGGCCTCGGCACGGAAAACTCAAACATGCCGGGCTTTCTCACCATTTGCCCTACGCAGAGCCATGGCGGCGCGAATAACTTCGGCTCCGCCTTTCTGCCCGCTCCCTACGCCGGCACGGCCATCGGCTCGGTTGGCATTCCCGC
>LNFM01005790.1_pt1 | contig 26434 bp, 23 predicted proteins | sample 596031 | NCBI WGS metagenome assembly LNFM01 (sample SAMN04254537, study PRJNA301005) | activated carbon metagenome | isolation source: dual media filters at the Ann Arbor, Michigan drinking water treatment plant | place: USA: Ann Arbor | reverse complement strand
ATCGCCTCCGGATCCAGTGCCGGAGATCGATGAATCACACATCAGGGGGGTGCCGGAATCTTCAAAATGATTCCGGTCGAGGTGAAATGGCTCTTGACCATGCTGCGTTCACATGCGTTCACTGCGCATGGTCTAGCCGTTGCTAAGAGATGATTCAGCGTTTTCGGCGTTTCCGCCTCAACGCATCATGCTCTAACTTCCGAGGCGGCGGACCGGCAGCCCGGCGGTGTCCATCCCGGCCAGCCAGGCCGGGCCGCCATGGGCCATGAACAGCGCGGCACCCAACCCGGCGAAGGCCTGCAACGCCGCCAGATCCCCCTCCGAAAACGTCCCCCGCGCGGCATTGGCGCAGATCAGCACGCCCAGATACTCGCCCTGCCAGAGCAGCGGCGCGAACATCGAGGAGCCGGCCCGGAAGCTCTGCAGGATTTTGACGAAACTGGCATGCAGCGCGGTGTCGTGCAGCAACATCGGCTGGCGCGTCTTCGCCACATGGCCGGGGTGGCCGAGTTCGATCGCCACCAGCTCATGATGCTGACCGGGCGCGAAATTCACCGGCGCGGCGATGAGGTGGTGCAGGCCGTCGGGCATGCGCAGAAACACGGTCGCCGCCGCACCGATCGTGGGTGGCGGGTCCTCGCGAAAGGCGTTCGGGCGCAGTGCCGCCCCCGGGTCGCCCAGCAATGCCGGCACGGTGCGGGTGATGGCCCAGAGCGCCTCCTCCGCACTGGGTGCGGCGGCACCCTCGGCAGCGACGCGGGCAAGGGCGAGGGTGGTGTCGATCATCGTTGGACTCTCCGTCGCGCCGGCCGGCGCCGCAAGGGGTTCAGTCGCGCCAGCGATAACGCGCCAGCCGGTCAAGGCATGGTGCGAGGCCCAGGCCGGGGCCTTCCGGCAGCAGCGCAGAACCACCTGCCAGGACCACGGGCATGGCCACCACATCCTCGGCCAGATAGCGGTGGGTCACGCTCACCCCCCATGGGACATCCGGCAGCACCGCCACCGCGTGCAGCACCGCGGCGGCGCCAATCGAAGTTTCGGCGATCTTGCAGGCCCAGCTCGTGTGCATTCCCAAGCCGCGCGCCAACCCATCGGCAGCCAGCGTCGCCTGCAGCCCACCCAGCTTGATCGCCTTCAGCCCCACGCCCCCGGCGGCACGCGCGGCGGCATGGGCTGCGATATCGGCCAGGCCATGCAGGCCTTCGTCGAAGCAGACGGGGCAGGGCAGCGCCGCCGCCACCGCGGCCATGCCGGCCAGGTCGTCATCCGCCACGGGCTGCTCGAGATAGTCCAGCACGCCGGCCGGCAGGGCGGCGGCGAATTCCAGCGCCTGCGGCACGGTCCAGGCCATGTTGGCGTCAGCCGAAAGATGCACCCCAGGGCCGAGTTCGGCACGCAGCGCGGCCATGGCGGCGGCGTCCCCGGCTGGCGACGCCATGCCAAGCTTCGCCTTCACGTGACTGGCGCCCTGGGCCTCGGCGGCACCCTGGCCCTCACCCAGCATGACGATGGCCGGCGCGCGGTCGCGCAGCGGCGCAGCCAGGAGCGCCGCGAGGGGCAGCGCACGCGCGCGGGCCAGCAGGTCCAGCACCGCGATCTCGGTCGCGGCCTTGGCACCGGTATTGCCGCGAATGGCGCGGGCGATGCGCCGCGCCGCCGCCTGCCGGTCCTCGATCGGCGCCGCGAGCAGGGCAGGGCCGATATGGCGGGTGATGGCGGCAACCATGCCCGCAAGCAGGTCGCCCGTCATGGTCGGCGCGCTGGAGGCCTCGCCCCAGCCCTCGCGGCCGGCCGCATCCACCACCCGCACAAGCAGGGTTTCGGCGGTGGCGATGGTCTCGCTGGCCAGGCGCATGGGCTTGCGCAGCGGCAGCGCCAGGGGGAAGGCCTCAACCGAGACGATGCGCATCATGCGCCTGGCCGCGCGACAGTCGCGTCCGGGACGTCCAAGGTGGCGCCAAGCGCGGTGATGAGCGCCTGGGTGCCGGCCTGCTCGCCCGCGATGGATGCCGCCAACCCGGCCAGTCGCCTGGCCTGCGACAAGCCGGGCAGGTCCAGGCCCAGGGCCGCCGCCTCGGCCAGCGCGATGCCCAGATCCTTGATGAAGTGCTTGAGCATGAAGCCCGGCGCGACATCCCCCGCCACCATCTTCGGCCCGAGCATGGCGAGTTGAAAGGAGCCCGCCGCTCCGGGCCCCAGCGCCTCCAGCACCGCGGCACCGTCAAGCCCGGCGGCGCGGGCATAGGCGAGGCTCTCAGCCACGCCCATCAGGGTGGAGGCGATGGCGATCTGGTTGGCCATCTTGGTGTGCTGGCCGGCGCCGGGGCCGCCCATGTGCCGGATGGTCCGGCCCATGCGCTCGAGCAGGGGCAGGGCGCGCTCGACCGCCGCCGCCGCGCCACCGAGCATGATCGACAACGCCGCATTGCGTGCGCCGGCCTCGCCACCGGAGACCGGTCCGTCCAGCGCAGCCAGGCCTCGCAGCGCCGCTTCCGCCGCCATCCGCCGTGCCAGGGCGGGTGAGGAGGTCGTCATGTCGATCAGTAGCGCGCCGGGGCGGGCATGGGCGACAAGCCCCGCCGGGCCGAGCCAGACCGCCTCCACATCGGCTGGAAAGCCCAGGATGGTGATGATGATGTCGCAGCCCGCTGCCAGCTCGGCCGGGCTCTCCGCCCAATTGGCCCCGCTGGCCAGCAAGGCGGCCACCCCGGCGCCCCGGCTGCGGTTGGCGATGGTGACGGCATGCCCGGCCGCCAGCAGATGGCCGGCCATCGGCCCGCCCATAATGCCGATGCCCATGAAGCCAATGCGTGCGCTCATCACGTTCTCCTCGCCTGCAGCGCCGCCCAGATGCGCGCCGGCGTGGCGGGCTGGGCGGGCAGATGCGCGCCGACCCGCGCCAGTGCGTCATTGACCGCGTTCATCACGGCGCCGATGCCGCCCATCGTGCCACCTTCCGCCATGCCTTTGATCCCAGCTGGGATCCCGATGGCCGGCGTGGGGTGGTGGCTGATCTCGAAGCCTGGAAGATCATTGGCGCGGGCGATGGCATAATCCATGAAGCTGCCGGCCAGGGCCTGGCCATCAGCGCCATAGGCCGCGTGCTCCAGCATGGCGCCCGACAGGCCCATGGCGGTGGCGCCATGCGTCTGGCCCTCCACGATCATCGGGTTGATCAGCGTGCCGGCATCCTCGGCGATCACATGGCGCAGGATGGTCAGCGCGCCGGTTTCGGTGTCGATCTCGACGGCGCAGGCATGGGTGGAGTTGGCGTATGTCATGGCCGGCGGATCGAAGGCCTCGATATGGTGCAGGCCGGGGGGCATGCCGGGGGGCAGGCGCAGCGGGTCCAGATGCGCGATTCGGGCCAGGTCAGCCAGGCCCAGGCCGGTTTCCAAATGGCCCTCGGCGATGCGGCGGATGACCCGGCCGGCCGCCATGTCCAGCGCATCGGCGCTGTTGAGGTGGAGCAGGTGGGCGGCGATCGCCAGCAGTTTCTGTCGCAGCGCCAGGCCGGCCAGAAACAGCACGCCGCCACCAGCCGCTGCCCCACGGCTGCCGCGGCTGCCCATGCCATAGGGCGCGATATCGGTGTGGCCAAGCCGCATGGTCACGGCGCCGGCGGCAACCCCCAGCCCCGAGGCCACCGCCTGAGCCAGCGTCGTTTCATATCCCTGCCCCGAGCCCATCAGCCCGCAGGAGGCGATGATGGCGCCCGAGGGCTCGATGCGTAGGCTCGCCACCTCATGGCCCGAGCCCGCGATGCCGGCCGCCTTGTAGAAGGCGCTGCCATAGGTCGTGCTCTCGACAACGCTGCACAGGCCCACGCCGCGCAGCCGGGAGGGCTGCGGCGGTTGCTTGCGCAATGCCTCATAATCCACGGCGGTGGCCGCGGCTTCCAGCGTGGCGAGCGGCGAGAGTGCTGCGTAGCGCTCGCCCGTTGCCGTGGTCCAGGGCAGGTCGGCGGGGGTGAGGCTGTTGCGGCGGCGCAATTCCAGCGGGCAGAGCGCGAGCGCGCGGGCGATGGCGTCCATCGTGCCCTCCATCACCCAGGATGTGATGGCCATGGGGGCGCGCATCGGCCCGCTGGGGCATTTGTTGGTCAGCCAGACCGAGACGTCATAGCCATAGTCGCGGATGCGGTAGGGGCCGGGCAGGATCAGCGCCACCACGCGCGCCATGTAGTTGGCGGGGAAGAAGGACCAGGCGCCGAAATCAACCTCCATGCGGGCGCGAAGCGCCAGGATGCGGCCGTCCTGGGCCACTGCCGCCTCGGTGGTGATCGCCTCCTCGCGCGCATGCAATGCGGCCATCAGGTTCTCGCCCCGGCTTTCGCGCCAGCGCACCGGGCGGCGCAGCAGCCGTGCGGCGGCGGCGATGCAAAAATCCTCGCGCAGCGGAATGATCTTCTGGCCGAAGCCGCCGCCCATCTCCGGGCTGTCCACCGTGACCTGCGCTTCGGAGAGGCCGAGCCTGCCGGCCAGCGCCGAGCGATAGGGGTGCGGCGCCTGGCTGCCCACCCGCATGGTGAGATGCTGGCGGCCGCGGTCCCAGATCGCCAGAACGCCGCGCGGCTCGATCGGCGCATGGGTCTGTCTTTGTTGCGCGAAGCCTGTGGTGATGATGCGCGGCGCGGCGGCGAAAACGGCATCGAGCCCCGGCGTGGCGAAGCCTTGCCGCGAGACGCGGTTGGTGGGCAAAGCGGGGTCCACCAGCGCGGCATCGGGGGCGGCGGCGTCGGCCATGCTGGCGACGGTCGGGAGCGATTGCCAATCCACCCGCACCAGTTCGGCGGCGTCCTCGGCGGTTCTGACATCCTCGGCCAGGACCAGGGCCACCGGGTCGCCCACGAAGCGCGCCGTGTCGGTGGGCAGGACGGGCATATCCATCGGATGCAGGCCCTCGATGGCCGGTGCCATGCGCAGCGGTGCCACGAGGCGTGCGAGATCGGCGCCGGTCAGCACCGCGGCCACCCCGGGGAGCGCTTGGGCCGCCCAGGTCTCGATGTCCAGGATCCGCGCATGGGCGTGCGGGCTGCGGATGAAGACGGCGTGCAGGCAGCCGGCAGGGTTTTCAATGTCGTCGAGGAAGCAGCCCTCGCCGGTGAGGAGCCGGCCATCCTCACGCCGGCGCAGGCCTTGGCCGAGCGGGTTCACAACCGCAGCTCGCTGGCCTTGTCGAAGAGGTGCAGCCGGCTGGCGTCGATGGCGAAACTGAGCGTGTCGCCCGGTGCCGCGCGCCATTCCCTGGGCACCCGCAGGGTGAGGGGCACGCCGCCCTCGGCCAGCACATCGAGATGGGTCTCCGACCCCAGCGGCGAGACAAGCTCGACCCGCGCCTGGATGTCGTTGCCGGCCGAGACATCCTCCGGCCGCAGGCCGAGGATCACCGGTCGGCCCTCTTCCGGCGGACGGGGCAGCTTCAGGCGCAGATCACCGCGGGTGAAGGCGCAAAAACCCCGCCACGAAGATATTGGCGGGGCGCTCATAGATGCCCTCGGGCGTATCGAGTTGCTGGATGAGGCCGCCGCGCATCACGGCGATGCGGTCGGCCAGTGTCATCGCCTCGGCCTGATCATGGGTGACGTAGACAAAGGTGGATTTGAGGTCCTGGTGCAGCCGCTTGATCAACCCGCGCATGGACAACCGCAGGGTGGCGTCGAGGTTCGAAAGCGGCTCGTCCATCAGGAAGACGGCGGGCTTCCGCACGATGGCGCGGCCGAGTGCCACGCGCTGGCGCTGGCCGCCCGAGAGTTCGTGCGGGCGGCGGGCCAGCAGGTGGGTGATTTCCAGCTGTTCGGCGGCGGCGGTGACCGCACGGTCGATTTCGGTGGCGGATTGGCCGCGCAGTTTCAGCGGAAAGGCGATGTTCTCGCGCACGGTCTTGTTGGGGTAGAGGGCGTAGGATTGGAACACCATCGCCACCTCGCGCTTGTGCGGCGGCGTCCAGGTGACCTCGGTCTCGTCGAAGAGCAGGCGGCCGGCGGAGATCTCCTCCAACCCAGCGATCATGTTCAGCGTGGTGGTCTTGCCGCAGCCCGAGGGACCGAGCAGGACCATGAACTCGCCATGGCCGATGGTGAGGTCCAGCGCGTCCACTGCCAGCGTATTGCCATAGGTTTTCGTCAGCGCCGCGCAGGTGATGAGGGCCATGCTCAGCCCTTCACCGCACCGGCGGTGAGGCCGGAGACGATGTAGCGCTGGAACACCACCGCCATGAGCACGGGCGGGATGATCGCGATCACCCCTGCGGCATTGACGAAGGAAAAGCTGGTGGTGAAGTCCATGATGAAGCCCGAGATGATGATGGGCAGCGTCTGCGCCGCCACGTTCTGGGTGAGCACGAGGGCGAAGACGAATTCATTCCATGACGTCAGGAAGGCGAAGGTGAGCGAGGCCACCAGCGCGGGCAGCGAGAGCGGCAGATAGACATGCCAGAGTGCGCGGCCATGGCCGCAGCCATCGATGCGCGCGGCGCGGTAGAGGTCGCGCGGGATGCCCTCGAAATACGAGATCAGGATGAAGATGGTGAAGGGCACGGTGATGGCGAGATAGGTCACCACCAGGGCGCCCAGCGAATTGATCAAACCCAGATTGCGGATGACAAGAAAGAGCGGCACAACGAGGGCGATATCCGGCACCACGCGGGTGGCGAGGACGGTGTAGAGCGTGGCCCTCCGCCCCCTGAAATCGATCACCGCGATGGCATAGGCGGCGGTGACGCTGAGCAGCAGGTTGAGCGCCGCGACCCATAGCCCGACCACGAGGGAGTTGCGCATGGAAGGCAGCAGGTTGGCGGCCCCGGAGGGGAGGAAGGTGCTGGTCAGCGCCTCACCCTGACGGCGGTTTTCGTAGGTGACGACACGGTCGGCGGCGGAAAAAATCGCCTCGAAATTGGCGAGGCTGGGGTTGGGCGGCAGCCAGTTCGGGGGCACGCGGGTGATCTCTGCCTCGCTTTGCAGGGAGGAGGATACCAGCCAGGCCACCGGCCCGGCCACATAGAACACGAAAAGCGTGGAGAAGAGCGTCAGCAACAGAGCGCGGGTGACGCGCGGCGCCAGCGGTTTTTTCATATTCGTTTGCCCAGGAAGCGGATCACCGCCCAGCTCAGCGCGAAGGTGGTGATCGCCAGGACATAGGACATCGCCGCCCCCGTGCCGAAGCGCAGGCTGCGAAAGGTTTCGACATAGATCAGCCAGGACAGCGTGTAGGACGCATCGCCCGGCCCGCCCTGGGTCATGATGAGAAAGAGGTCGAAATGCCGGATCGAGATCATGGTTTCATACACCAGCACCAGCATCAGCCCGGGCCGCAGGGCCGGCAACGTCACATGGACGAAACGCTGGAACACATTCGCCCCATCCACCCGTGCCGCACGGAAAAGATCCTCAGGGATCGCCTTCATAGTGACGATCATCAGCAGGGCGGCGAGCGGCATCTGCTTCCAGATCGCCGCATTGGCGATGAGGAGCAGCGTGATCTCAGGGTCACCCAGCCAGACGCGGTAGCGCTCCAGCAGCCCCACCTGCACCAACAAGCCGTTCAGCAGCCCATAGGTTGGATCGTAGATCCATTTCCACATCAGCCCGTTCACGACCGATGGCGTGGCCCAGGGCACCAGCAACAGCGCTGACAGCAGACGCTGACCGGGAAAGACCTCGTTCAGCAGCAGCGCCACCAGCACGGCCAGCAGTGTCGTCACCGCCACGCAGACCAGGGTGTAGACCGTTGTCCGCGCAACCGCCGTCCAGAACCGCGCATCGTCGAATATCCGGAAGTAATTGTCGAAACCGACGAAGGGCCGGCGCAGCGGCCGGGTCAGCACGATGTCGTGCAGGCTGACCCAGAAGGAATAGACGATCGGGAAAGCCGCCACGACGAGCAGCACCGCCACCACCGGGAAGACCAGGATCGCGGCGCTGCGCTGATCATAGCCCAAGCCAGTCACGTCAGCGGAACGCCCGCTTCAGTTCCATCCATTTCGCCCCGGCCGCGCGCATCGCCGCCTCGGGCTCCGCCCGGCCGAGGCAGACATTCTGCCAGGCCTGGTTCGAGGTCTCGACCCATTCGCCGAACCAGGGCGAGATCACATCCTTCTTGCGGGCAAGCCCCGCCTGCTCGGCCACAAGAGCGCCGCCGCCGGCCCAACGATCCCAGAAGCGCACCACATCGGGATCCTGCGCCAGCGGCAATGCGCAGGAGGGCAGACCCATATCGGTCAGCAGCAGCTTCTGCATCGAGTAGTTGCCCGCGGTGTCACGGCCGCCGAAGAACTCGATGAAGCGCACGGCCCGCTCGCGCCGCGCACGGTCGGCCTTGGCGCCGGGCGTCATGCCATAGAAGCGTATCCAGCCGCAGGTCTCATGCGTGCCATTGGGGCCGCCCTTGGGCATGAGTGCGAGGCGGATTTTGCCGGCGGCGCTGGACTGCGCGGCGTCGTTCAGCGCGCGGATTCGATAGGTCGGCACGATGGCGAAGGCATGGGCGCCACTGCCGAAGGCACGCAACCCGTTGATTTCGCCCGTCTCCACTGCGCCGGGGGAAAGGATGCGGTGCTGATGGATCGCGTCGCGCAGGAAGCGCGCGGCGCGCACGGCGCCACGGTTGGCGTCGGCCATCACCGAATCGCCTGACGCATCAACGAAGCGGCCGCCGAAGGAGAAGGTGAGGGCGGAGACGAACTCGATCAGCCAGCTGTCGGCGGCCATCGAGAGCAGCAAGGGGAACTCGGCCACGCCGCGCTGCTTCATGAGAAGGGATTGCTGCACCACCTCGTCCCAGGTCGCGGGCGGCGTGGTGATGCCGGCGCGGGCCAGCATGTCGGTGTTGACCATGAACGACATGTGGTCGCCGTAGTAGGACAGGCCGTATTGCTTGCCGTTGTAGACCATGGATTGGGTGCAATAGGCTGAGGCCTCGGCATTGTAGCGCATCAGCCCCGGCACATCGGAGATGTCGGCCAGCCAGCCGGCCTCGGCGAATTCGGGCAGCCAGGCGTCGGAGATCCAGGACACGTCGATCGGCGCATTGGCGACGAGGCGGGTGACCAGCGCGGTGCGGTACTGTGCCCAGGGAAAGTTCTCGTAGTTCACCGCGATGCCGGTGGCGGATTGGAAGGCGGTGATCTGGGCGCGGACTTGATCCACCGCGGCGGACCAGCCGATAAAGTTCACGGCGCCGGCAGCCTGCCCAAGCGCCGCCGACCCGGCACCGAGCAGCATGGCGGTGGCGGCCGCCCCGGCGGCCATGCCGCGGCGACTGATCGACTTGGCGTGCAGGGTCATGGGGTTTGCTCCGTTGATTTCGGTAAAGAATAGTGTGGTCAGCTGCGAAGCCTTGTCCAGGCCGCTAGGCCAATCCGCGCCGCGCGGCTGGGATTGGGATTGACCCGCTTTAGTGGACACCCTGAAGCTTTTTCCAGAGGTGCACTCCATGGCGAAAACCCGACTACCCTATGCACCTGAATTCCGCCGTCAGATGGTTGAACTGGTTCACGCCGGCCGCGACCCGGACGATCTCGCGGGAGTTCGAGCCAACCGCCCAATCGATCCGCAATTGGATCGCGCGGGCAGACAAGAAAGAGGGCAGACAGGGGGATGCGCCACCCGGCCTGAGTGCTGCCAATGCGACGAGTTGTCGCGGCTCCGGCGCGAGAACAAACAGCTCAGGGTGGAGCGCGACATACTCTCAAAAGCCGCGGCCTGGTTTGCCCGGGGTTGAACGCACCTCGTTCAACGGGGCGCTCCCGTCCGGCTCTTCCGGTTCATGAGCACAAACCAGGCCAGCTTCCCGATTGCCACTATGGCGCGCGTGCTCGGCGTCTCCAAGGTGGGCTTCTACGCCTGGCGGGATAGACCGCCATCGGCCCACTCGCTGGCCGGCGCGGCGCTGCTCGCGCGCGTGCGGACGGTGCACGCGACCTCACGCCAGACCTACGGCGCACCGCGGGTGCACGCTGATCCGCGCCACCGTGGCGAGCGGCATGGCCGCAAACGGATTGCGCGGCTGAGCGCCAGGCTGGAATGGTGGGCGCCAGCCACCGATATGGCGGCCCCACCACCACCCGACGCGACCACGATGCCCGGCCCGCCCCTGACCTGGTGGACCGGAACTTCACGGCGTCCGGCCCGAACCAGCTCTGGGTGGCGGACATCACCTATGTGCCGACGGCTGCGGGGTTCCTGTATCTCGCCATCGTGCTGGATGCGTGGAGCCGCAAGATTGTCGGCTGGTCGATGGCCAATCACCTGCGCACAGAGCTGGTGCTGGACGCCCTGGAGGCGGCGGTCGGTCAACGCCGCCCCAGCAATGTCGTCCACCACAGCGACCAGGGCTGCCAACTTGGTCTCAACCGGTCGTCGCAACGCCACGCTGAACTGACCGCAGCGTTGCGTCGAGGCCGGAGTGCGGCCTTCCATGGGCTCGGTCGGCGATGCCTACACCAATGCCATGGCCGAAAGCTTCTTCTCGACCCTCGAGGCGGAGCTGCTGAGTCGACGCAGGTTCACCTCGCTGGCCGAGGCCCGGATAGCATGCTTCAGCTACATCGAGGGCTGGTACAACCCGGTGCGCCTGCATTCGGGATTGGGCTATCGATCCCCCATGGCATACGACGCCGAACGGGAGGTGGCCCTGGCAGAGACGTTGCCCGCAAGCCCGAAAACCGTCCACTGAAGCGGGGCAATCCCAGGGCAGGGCAGGGCTTAGCGTTGGTCGGGCCGCCAGCGGTGTAAACCTGTTTCCGGAAATCCCTACGACCCAGCACCACAACGCCCATCCAAGCGCGCTGCGCCTTTTTCTCGAAGGCCAGTCCTTTGCAGGGCTGGTGTTGATGGGGACGCCAGCATCGTGCGCCGGCCACGCGGATCAGGGTAGCACGCCCGACGCCTGGTTCACCCGCGAGCGCGCCCGGCTGGACGCAATGCCCGCCTGGCCCTCGTCATTCGCCGCCTCCAGCCGCAACTGGCGGACACGGAAGAGGTCGAAGGTCCCGGTTTCGCCGGCGCGGAAGGCGCGCAGTGCGATGGTCTCCTGCTCACTCGCCACGGCCAGGCGCTGACGGGCGAGGCGAAGTGCCGCCTCGGTGGCGCGCAGCTCAGCCAGGGCGCGGGCGGTGCCGGCCTCCACCAGGCGGCGCGCCTGGGCAAGTTCGGCTGTGGCGCGGGTCACTTCGCTTTCCGCCTCGGCGCGGCGGGGGGCGTTGCGGCCCTCGGTGCCGATCGGGATTCGAACACGGATGCCGAGGCTCGTGGTGGATTCCATCCCCGTGCCCGCCTCCTGCCGGCCGAAGACGCCGAGCTCGGGATTGTCGCGGGGCGTTGCGCCGACCAGGCGCTGGCGCGCTTCGGCCGCGGCCAGCGCCGCCTCGGCCGTCACCAATATGGGGTGGCGGGCAGCGGTGCGGGTGGTTTCCAACGGCAGGTTCGGCTCCAGCCCGCCGGTCAGCGTGCGATAGGCGGCCAGCGCCTGGGCCGCCGCGGCCTCCGCCTGGGAGAGGGCCAGCTCCGCGCCCAGCGTTTCGTTGCGCGCCAGCAGCGCTTCGGTGGGCGGGATATCGCCGAGCTGCGCGCGGCGCGTGACATCGCGGGCGATCTGGCGCGCGGTGTTCAGCCTCTCGCGCGCCAGCTGCGCCGAGCGCCGGGCCTCGGCGGCATCCCACCAGGCCTCGCGCAGCAGCCCGGCCACTTCCAGGCGGCGCAGCGCGATGCGGCTCTCGAATTCGGTGACGGCCGAATCCACCGTGCCCTGCAGCGCGCCACGCTGGCCCGGCAGCCAGATGGGGGCAGCGACTTCCAGATCCAGTTCCCGCACCTGGCCCGGGCCCTGCGTGCCGGAGCGCATGGAACCGCCCAGCGCGGGTGAGCCCGCGATCGGCGAGCGCGCCGTGGCCCCGCGCGCGGCCGCGGCGTCGCGCTGCGCCTGCAACGTGCGATAGCCCGCATCCAGCGCCAGTGCGGCATCCAGATGACGGGAGAGCTGCGCTTGCGCCGCACCTGGCAGCAGCAGCGCCGCCAGCACACCAGCCACGGCCAGTGCCTGCGCGCGCGGCAGGGCGAAGCGCTCATAGAGGATAGGCAGCAGCACCAGCGTCAGCACCGTCGCCGTCACCAGCCCGCCGATCACGACGATGGCGAGTGGCCGCTGGATCTCGCTGCCCGGCCCCGTGGCAAACAGGAAGGGCACCAGCGCCAGGGCCGCGATCATCGCCGTCAGCACAACGGGCGTCATGCGGCGCTTCGCACCCTCGCGCACCGCCTGCTCCAGCGGCAGGCCCTCCTCGGCGATCAGCCGGTTGATGTAGCTGATCAGCACCACGCCGTTCAGCACAGCGATGCCGATCAGCGTGAGGAAGCCCACCGAGGCGGGCACCGAGATGAACTCGCCCGAGGCCCAGAGGGCGATGACGCCACCGATCAACGCGAAGGGCACGTTGCAGAAGACGAGCGTGGCCTGCCGCGCGGATCCGAAGGTGAGGTAGAGGAGCAGGAAGATGGCGCCGAGCGCCACCGGCACGACGATGGCGAGCCGGGCCTGGGCGCGCTGCTGGTTCTCGAATTGCCCGCCCCAGGCGAGACGATAGCCGGCCGGCAGGTTGACCCGCTCGGCAACGCGAGCCTGCGCCTCCGCGACGAAGCCGCCAATGTCGCGCCCGCGCACATTGCTCAGCACGGTCGCGAAGCGCTCGGCCTGTTCGCGGATCACCTGCACGGCACCCTCCTCCTCCCGGATCTCGGCCACCTGGGTGAGCAGCACCGTGCCGCCCGCGGGCAGCGCGACCTGCACGCGGGCGAGATCGGCGGCGGAGCGGCGCAGCCCCTCCTCGCCGCGCAGCAGCAGCGGGATGCGGCGGTCGCCCTCCAGCACCGTGCCAACCTGGCGCCCATCCACCCAGACGCGCAGCGCCTCCTGCACGTCACTCGCGTTGAGGCCGAGGCGGCCGGCGGCGAGGCGGTCCACCCGCACGGTCAGGTATTTCATGCCCTCATTGCGCAGCGCGAAGACATCGGCACTGCCGGTTATGCCGCGCACCACCTCGGCCACCTCGCGGCCGATGCGGTTGAGCTCGGGGATCTCGGGGCCCACGACCTTGATCACCACGTCGCCGCGCGCGCCGATGATCATCTCCTGCACGCGCATATCAATCGGCTGGCTGAAGGAGAAGCTGGTGCCGGGGAAGCCGTCCAGCACCTGGCGCACCTGGTCCAGCACCCAAGGCGTGCCGCCGGCCCGCGCCTCGTCGCGCCAGCTCTCCGCGGGGGCGAGGGTGAAGAACATGTCCGTCTCGTTCAGGCCGACCGGGTCGATGCCCAGCTCATCGGCGCCGGCGCGCGCCATGATGCCGCGGATTTCCGGCACCCGCGCTATAATGGCGCGCGCGATGCGCTTGTCGGTGTCGGCCGCTTCCTCCACGCCGATGGTGGGGTGCTTGCGCACCGTCACCACAGGCGTGCCCTCATCCATGACGGGAATGAAGATGCTGCCGATCTGGGTGAAGGCGAGGCCGGCCAGCACCAGCCCGATGCCGGCGGTACCGGCCACGCGGAAGGGCCGCAGCATCGCCCATTCCAGGAAGGGGTCGTAGGCGGCATGCAGCTTGCGCACGAGCCAGGGCTCTCGCGCATGGCCACCCTTCAGCAGGAAGGCGCACATCACCGGCACCACGGTCAGCGCCAGGGTCAGGGCGGCCACGAGCGCGAAGGCGATGGTCAGCGCCACCGGGCCGAAGAGCCGGCCCTCCAGCCCCTGCAGCGAGAGCAGCGGCACGAAGACGGCAATGATGATGATCACGCCCGAGACCAGCGGCACCATCACCTCGCGCGTCGCCTCCGCGGTGAAGCGCAGGCGCTTGGCCATGCCCATCTTCGCCTGCTCATGGGTGCCGAAGCGATGCGCCGCATTCTCCACCACCACGACGGCGCAATCCACCAGCAGGCCGATGGCGATGGCAAGGCCGCCCAGCGACATGATGTTCGCCGAAAGCCCGAAGAGCTTCATCAGGCCGAAGGTGACCAGCACGGCCAGCGGCAGGCTCAGCGAGACCACCAGCGCGGCCCGCCAATTTCCCAGGAAGAGGATCAGCAGGACCACGACCAGGGCGATGGCCTCCAGCAGCACCTTCTGCACCGTCCAGACCGCCTTGCCGATCAGATCGGCCCGGTCATAGAAGACGACGAGGTTCACCCCTTCGGGCAGCGCCGCCTGGATCGCGGGAAAGCGCGCGCGGGCACCTTCCACGACCGAGCGCGCATTGGCACCGCGCAGGCCGAGCACGATACCCCAGACCGCCTCGCCCTCGCCATCGCGCGTGACCACGCCGTTGCGGGGCAGGGCGCCGAAGCGGACATCGGCCACATCGCCCACGCGCACCACGCGGGCCTCGCGCGCGAGCAGCACGATGGCGCGCACATCCTCGAGCGTCTGGATGCGGCCCTCGGCGCGGACCAGCAGGGCTTCCTCGCCGTTGCGGATGCGGCCCGCGCCGTCATTGCGGTTGTTTCGCTCCAGCGCCTCCTCCAGCATCGCGGTGCTGATGCCGCGCGCCGCCATGGCGGCGGGGTCGGGCACGACCTCATAGGTGCGCACGAAGCCGCCCAGCACGTTCACGTCGGCGACACCGGGCACGGCGCGCAGCTGCGGCCGTACCACCCAGTCCATCAGCGTGCGGGCCTGGGTGGGAGAGAGGTTGTCGCCTTCCAGCGTGAACATCAGCATCTCGGCCAGCGGCGTGATGATGGGGGCCAGGCCGCCGGCGACACCGCTGGGCAGCTGGTCCTCCAACTCGCCCAGCCGTTCATTCACCTGGGCGCGGGCCCAATAGATGTCCGTGCCCTCGGCGAATTCGAAGGTCATCAGCGTGACCGAGAAGCGCGTCACCGAACGCATGAAGACCAGGTTCGGAATGCCGCGCATCGCGATCTCGACCGGGTTGGTTACGCGCCGTTCAAGCTCCTCCGGCGTCAGGCCCGGGGCGCGCATGGAGACGAGAACCTGCGTCGGCGCCACATCGGGGAAGGCGTCGATCGGCAGGGCGCGATAGGATTGGAAGCCCCAGACGGCGAGGCCCAGGGCGGCGATGATCACGAGCAGGCGCTGGCGCAGCGCCGCATCCAACAGTTTGGCGAGCATGGTTCAGCCCCCATCCGCTTCGGAAAGTTCGGCCAGCAGCGCCAGGATGCCGCGCGTGGCGATCTGGTCCGTGGGCGAGAGCCCGCCGCGGATCGAGGTGAATTGCGCGGTCTCGTTCAGCACCGTCACCGGGCGTGCGGTGAAGCCCGTGGCGGTGCGAATGAAGACCCAGCTGCGCTCGCGATGGCGCACCACGCTGCCGGCGGGGACGCGATATTGCGGCATGCCATTGCCGCGCAGCTGAAGTGCCACGGTCACCGCCTGGCCGGGGCGCAGCGCCTCGGCGCCACGATTCATCTCGGCCACGGCGGTGACGCTCTGCGTCGCGGCGTCGGCGGTGCGGCCAATGCGCAGCACGTAGCCCTCGGCCCCCTGGGCGGGCACGAGGACGCGCGCATTGACCTCCAGCGCCGGGGCGCGGGAGAGCGGCACCTGGATATTGACCCAGAGCGTGTTCAGATCCCCCACCGTGAGCAGGGGGGCGGCCTGCGCCACGCGCTCGCCTGGCGTCGCCGCCCGGCCGAGCACGACGCCGCTGACCGGACTGGTCACCGTCAGCCCCTGCTGGATGCGGCGGGTGCGACGCAGCGCCGCCACCTCATACTCACTGAGGCCGAAGAGGTTGAGCAATTGCGTCCGCTCGTCCAGCGCCGCGGCCGCGCCGTTGGCTTCGGCGCGGGTGACGATCAGGCGGCGCTCGGCGATCACCCGCTCGCGGAACAATTGCTCATCACGGCGGAGCTTTTCCTGGGCCAGCTCAGCCGCGGTCGAAGCTTCCAGGAAGAGGCGCTGCGCTTCCACCAGCTCCGTGCTGCGCAGGCGGGCCACGGCCTGGCCGGCCCGAACCCGCTCATCGGGCGCGACGAACAGGCTTTCGATCAGGCCGGCGGCGGGGGCGGCGATGATGCGCAGTTGGGTGGGCGGAACCACCACCTGGCCCGGCAGCAGGATTTCGGAGGGGCCGGTTTCAGGCTCGGCGCGGCCGAGCTCGAAGCCGCCGGCGCGGAGTTGCCGCTCATCGAGGCGGATCGCGACGTCGGGAGTCCCGGGCTGGGCAAGGCTGGCTTGGCTCAGGACGAGCAGAAACAAGGGCGCGCAGAAGCTGCGCGCGATGAGGGCGATCATCACGACTCTCCAATCATGTAAGCTCTGGAGAGCGCACGGCTCAGCGCTCTAATTCCCGGTTAGCATCCGGAAGTCGGCTCAACAGGCCCCTTGGACAAGGTAGGGCGTGTCGCGTGCCCGCGATCTCCAGCGCCGGCCGACAGATTGCATTTGGTTCATCTGTCCGGCAATTTCAAGACACGGCGCGAGCGGTTCGTATAGGGATGCGGCTTAATCCAGCCTGAACCGGAGCTGGCGCCAAGCTGAACAGAGCGCGGATGGTCATCCTCGTCATCGGCGCTACCGTCGGCTTGGGCCGCTTCATCTCGAATTGCTTCACTGCAACCGGACATCACATTGTGGCCAGGCGGCGAAAGAAGCGGCTGGAAAGGCTGTGCGCAGAGCGTGGCGCGGTTCCCGTCCTGCCGCTGACGCTCGATGCACGGGACCGCCGGGCCAGGGATGGAAGCCTCGCAGCCTTCCTGCAGCCACGTCTGAACGCCCCGGACCGGGCGGATGAGCGGCTTGGGGGTCACAGCCGAGGCTTCCCGCAGTGCTGGGAACCGGAACCCGACCTTCTCTGGCGAAGATCAAGATCGGCTGTCTATCCATGGTGCAGACATCGCCAAGCAGGCTCGGCAGTAACAACATTCGTCGTCACGCAACGGCCGCAAGCCTCACCCGCACCAGCAGCCCCCGCGGCTCGCGGTCCTCCAAGGTTATCGAGCCGCCGTGTTCCTCGATGATATTGCGGGCAATCGTCAACCCCAACCCGAAGCCACCACCTTTGGAGCCCCGCGCCCCATCGCCGCGCTGGAACGGTTCCAGCACCAACAGCTTCTGCAGATCATCCAACCCATCGCCATCATCGGCGATCACCACAGAGAGCCTGCCGTCATCGCCGGCAACCAAATGGACAGCGACCGCCTGGCCATGTCGCACCGCATTATCGATCAGGTTCGTGAAGGCCCGGCCGAGCAGCTCTGCATCGCAGATCACGGCGAGATGGCGCGGGCCGTCGAAGCTGATGGTCGCGCCGAAATCGGCAAACTCGTCGCATATCGTCTGCAACAAGGCCGCCATCCGCACCGGCTCGCGCGGGCGCTGAGCCTGAGCGCCGCGCAGATACTCAAGCGCCGAGTTCAGCAGCGCCTCGATCGAGCGGATCTCGCCCAGCGCCGGGCCGCGGAGCGCTTCGTCGCTGCTGGTCTCGATGCGCAGGCGCAGTCGGGTCAGCGGTGTACGCAGATCATGGCCAATCGCCGACAGCATATGCGTCCGGTCCGCGACCAGCCCACGCAGCCGCTCGCGCATGCGGTGCAGCGCGGCATTGACCTGGCGGACCTCGGCAGGCCCTCCCTCATCCAGCGGTTCCTCGCCCAGCGTGGCGCCGAAGCGCTCCGCCGCCTGCGCCGCGCGCGTCAGCGGTGCGGTCACCTGCCGGGCCCCCCAGACACCGAGGATGACCATGGTGATGCCGACCGAGCAGGAGAACAGCAACAGCGTGGTGAGCGGCGGCGCGCGGCGCCCGGCGGTGAGCGGCACGCCCAGCACCTCGCCACCCGCCAGCCGTACACCGATCATCCTGGTTTCGGCTGGCGCTGCTCGAAACACCCGGCCGGCGTCACCGAGTTCCAGTCGCAGCAGATCCGAAATCACGATCATCGGCGGGTCGAGCGTGGCGTCGGCCAGCGCCACATCGGCGGGCAGCAATGTGAGACCGGAAATGGCGTGCGCGGCGGCTGCGATGATGGCGGGACGCGTCTCCGGTGCTGTGGCATCGAGGATGCGCACCGCAGCCAGGATCTCGCCCACGAAAAGGCTGGGCGCATCGCTTGGCAGCCCCAGCGAGCGCCCGAACACCACGACGCCGATCAGCAGGGCCTGGGCAATGACCAGCGCCACGACCACCAGGGCCACGATCTGGCCGGTGATGCTGGCCGGCAGCAGCCTCATCCCTCGCTGACCTCATGCGCCAGAACGTAGCCGCGCATCCGCACCGTCTTGATCAGCTGCGGGTCCTTGGGGTCTGCCTCGATCTTCTGCCGGAGCCGGCTGACCAGGGTATCGATGCTGCGGTCGAAGGGCCCGGCGTCGCGGCCCTGGGTCAGGTCCAACAGCTGATCGCGGTTCAGGGCCCGGCGCGGGTGCTCGCACAGCACGGCCAGCAGCTGGAACTCAGCCCCGGTCAGGGCGACACGCAGCCCCGCCGGGTCGTGCAGCTGGCGCAAGCCCCGGTCGAGCCGCCATCCCGCGAAGAGGAAGCTTCCGGTCCTGGCCTCTTCTGCGCCGCCATGCAGCCCGCTGCCACGGCGCAGCACGGCACGAATGCGCGCCAGCAATTCGCGTGAGGAGAAGGGCTTGGCGATGTAGTCATCGGCGCCGAGTTCCAGCCCCAGGATGCGGTCGAGCTCCTCGGTCCTGGCGGTGAGCATGATGATGGGGATCTGGCTGCGGCCCCGCAACCTTCGGCAGAGCGACAGCCCATCCTCCCCCGGCAGCATGATGTCGAGCAGGATGAGGTCGGTGGGGTGGCTGGCCAGCATTCGGTCCATCGCCCGGCCATCGGGGGCGGTGGTGACGCGGAAACCCTGCTCGCCCAGGTATTTCGCGGTGATGCGGGCAATGGTGGGGTCGTCCTCCACGATGAGGATACGCTGGGCTCGATCCATGCCTGTTGCATAGCATCGCCGTGCGGCGGAGGCAGCGCCTTTGGGTGTCTGTCTGTTGCGTATGCGGCGCCAGACACCTTCGGACACGCGCGGGAGGCTTTGCGACAAACCCGAGCGACAGACGGCGGGCATATTGGCCGTATGTGGAAACAGCATCTCTTCGTTCGACGGCGATGGTTTGGCCCGGCAGTGGCGGCCGCGCTGCTTGCCGGCGCCGTGGCGCTGGCACTGCCGATCGGCACCGGGCATGCGGACATCGAGCGTCCCGCCGCACCGCGCATCGTGGCGCTTGGCCGGGTGGAACCGCTCTCTCGCCTCATCCGTGTTGCCGCCCCCAGCGGCGCTGCCCAGGGGCGCATCGCCGAGATCGCGGTGGCGGAGGGCGATATGGTGCGCGCTGGCGACATGCTGGCCCTGCTCGACACCGAGCCTGGCCTGGCTGCCGCCGTGCAGCAGGCCCAGGCCACGTTGGCGCTCAAACAGGCCGGTCTCGCGCGGTCCATGACCGAAAGCGCCAACCAGGACGAGGTCCTGGCCGCCACATTGCGGCAGCAGGCGGCAGAACGCGATCGGGCGGAATGGGAGCTGGAGCGGATGCGCAGGCTCTCCGCCGGCGGCGTCTATAACAGCGCCGCGCTGACCGACCGGCGCCTGGCCCTGGAAGCGGCGGAAAACCGCATGCAGGTCGCCCGCCTCGTGCTCAGCCGCAACAGGGCGCGCGACGAGACAGGGCTTCGGATCGACGAAGCCGCGGCCCGTGCGGAGGTGGCGGATGCGCAAGGCGCGCTGGCCCGTGCCCGGGCCGACCATGCACAGGCGCGTCTGCTGGCACCGATCTCCGGCCGCGTGCTGCGGCTGATGGGCCGGCCGGGCGAGCAGATCCCGGCCGAGGGTTTTTCGGAGATTGGCGACACCTCCGTGATGATGGTCCGCGCCGAGGTCTTCGAGGCGGATTACCGCCACCTCGTCCCCGGCCTGCCGGCGATCGTCACCTCGCGCGCGCTGGATGGCCCGCTCGCGGGTGTGGTGGAGCGCATCGGCCTGCGCATCGGCCAACAGAGCATCATCCGCGAGGACCCCGCCGCCGCCGTGGATGGCCGCGTCTTCGAGGTGCTGGTGCGGCTCGATGCGGCCTCCTCGCGCCGGGTCGCGGGCCTGTCCAACCTGCAGGTGCGCATCTCCCTGCCGCGCGGGGTCGCGCCCGGTGCTTGATGGCCGCACACCGCTGGGCTGGCTGCAGCTCATCCATCACCCCGGCCGCCTGGGCCTCGCCATCGCCGGCGTCGCCTTCGCGGTGATGCTCGTCTTCATGCAGCTCGGCTTCATGAACATGCTGTTCGACAGCACGGTGATGCTGCACCGCCAGCTCAACGCCGACATCGTGCTGGCCAGCACCAAGGTGCGCGACATGACCAGCGCCGGCACCATTCCGCGCCGCCGCGTCATCCAGGCCATGGGCGTGCCGGGTGTGGCCGATGCCGAGCCGCTCTATGTCGGCATGCAGGATTGGATCCGCCCCACCGACCGGGCCGGCGCGGGGGAGCGCGGGCAGATGCTGCTGCTGGGCGTGCGGCCGGATTTCGACGCCTTCCGCGACCCCCTCATCACCGCCCAGCAAAGCCGCCTCTCGGTGGCTGGCACGGTGCTGTTCGACCGTGGCGCGCGCGGCAGCTACAGCCGGTTGATCGCAGCCACCGAGGCGGGCGAGCAGCCGACCACCGAAATGTCCGGCCGCACCGTCACCATCGACGGGCTGGCCCGCATCGGCTCCAGCTTCGGTGCCGAAGGCGTGCTGATCACTTCCGAGGACAGCTTCTTCGCTTTCACCCGCAACCGCACGGCCGAGGTGCCGAGCCTGGGGCTGATCCGCGTGACCCCGGGTGCCGACCCGCTGGTGGTGGCGGCGCGGATCAATGCCGAACTCGGCACGGCCGATACGCGTGCCATGACGATGCAGCAGTTCATCGACCATTCGCGCGGTTATATCGCGCGCGAGTCGCCGATCAGCTTCATCTTCACCTTCGGCGCCATCATCGGGCTTTTGGTCGGCGCCACGCTGGTGGTGCAGATCCTGGCTGCCGATGTGCAGGACCACATGGGCGAATACGCCACCTTCAAGGCCATGGGTTTTTCGGCCCGCTACCTCCAGGCGATCGTCTGCGAGCAATCTCTGATCCTGACAGTGCTGGGCTTTGTACCGGGCTTTCTCATCGCGCTCGGCTTCTACCAGATCATCCGAGTCTCGCTGGCCATGCCGGTCGCCATGCCGCTGGAACGTGTGGCGATGGTCTTCGCGCTGACCACCGCGATGTGCGTCATGGCCGGCCTCATCGCCATGCGCCGCGTGCGCCGGGCCGATCCGGCGGAGGTGTTCTGAGCATGGATGGAATGCTGCTCACCACCGGTCTGGCAATTGCGCTGAGCGGCGTGAACCACGCCTATGGCCACGGTTCGGCGCGGCGGCAGGTGTTGTTCGACCTGTCGCTGGAGATCCGCCGCGGCGAGGTGGTCCTCCTCATGGGCCCCTCGGGCTGCGGCAAGACGACGGTGCTGACCTTGGTGGGCGCGCTGCGCTCGGTGCAGGAGGGGCGCGTGGATGTGCTGGGCCATGCCCTGGCCGGCGCGAATGAGGCCGCCCTGGTGCGGGCGCGCCGGCGTGTCGGCTTCATCTTCCAGGGCGACAACCTGCATCGCTCGCTCACCGCGGTGCAGAATGTGCGGATGGGGCTGGAGGCGCGGGGCGAGGCCGGGCGGCCTGACACCATGGCACGCTGCCTGGCGATGCTCGATGCCGTGGGCCTCGCCGACCATGCCGGCAAGCGGCAGAACGAACTCTCGGGCGGGCAGAAGCAGCGCGTGGCCATCGCCCGCGCGCTGGTGGCGGCACCCGAGCTGGTGCTGGCCGATGAGCCGACCGCAGCCCTCGACAGTCGCACGGGGCGCGAATGCGTGTTGCTGCTGAGCGACCTTGCACATCGAAGCGGAACCACCGTGCTGATGGTGACACATGACAACCGCATCCTCGACCTCGCCGACCGCATCCTGACGATGGAGGATGGTCGGCTGGTGGAAGGGCCGATGGCATGATCCGCCTGGCTCTGACCGCGCTCTGCGCCGCGCTGCTGATGGGCCAGGCACCAGCGCCGGGCGGCCGGGAGGCTGTGCGCCAGGTCTGCGACCCGGAGGTGCAGCGGCTTTGTCCCCAGGCCGCGGGCAACCCGTTTCGCATCCGCGCCTGCCTGACCGCCGACCCGGCGAGGCTGGCGCCCGCCTGCCGGAGCGCATTGCAATCCGCCGGCATCCTGCCGCCGTGATCTTCAAGGACATGCCCATGATCCGATCTGCCATTTTGCTCACCACACTGGCTCTGGCCGGCTGCTCGATGACCGAACCGACCCGCACCGGATTTCTCACCAACTATGATCGCCTGACCACCACCGAGGAGAACCCGCGCGACCCGAACTGGGTCAGCCCCAGCCTCGTCGCCGGTCGCTACAGCGCCTTCATCATTGATGAGATCGCCTGGCGCACCGTCCCCGAAAGCCCCGCTCGCGATGCCGAGACCAGGGCCGGGCTGCAGCAGGTGCTGCACACCAGGCTGACCGAAGCGATGCTGGCCCGAGGGCTGCGCCAGGCCGACGCGCCGGGCGCCGGTGTGCTGCGTGTGCGGGCGGCCATCACCGATACGCAGCGCGCGCAGCCCGTGGTCAACGTGATCGCGATGGCAGCCCGCATCCCGCTCCAGACCACCGGCGGCGCCAGCACTGAGGCTGAGTTAGGCGACAGCCTCACCGGCGAAACCCTTGCCGCGCTGACCGCCTACAACAATGGCGGCATGAGCTTCCTGGGTGGACCCATTGGCGGCCTGTCGCAGTTTGGCCATGCCCGGCGTGCTTTCACAGTGCAAGCCAATAGACTGGCGGGCATGGTGCCGGTGACGGGGGGTGTGGTGGCGGCGCGATGATCAGGCGTCCCCAACCGCACAGGGAATGAGACGTCCCTGTTCGATCCTTCTCCGCGGACGCCACCGTCTTGCATGCCACACCAAGTTCAATCGGCGCGGAACCCCGCCGCCACGTGCGATCCATCGCAATAGGGCTTGTTGCGAGAGTGCCCGCAGCGACACAGCATGGCAGCTTCGGCCTTGAGGATGGTGCGTCCAGTGCCACTCAACACCTCTATGGCACCGGACACCGCCAGTGGTCCGTTCTTCTGCGGCCGCACATGCAGCATGCCGTCGCGCACCGCCAATGCGGTGGTGTCGCCGGTCTCCGGCTCGCCGGTCGCGGCAAAACCTGCGGCCTTGTGCGAACCATCGCAGTAGGGCTTGTTCTGCGACGCACCACAGCGGCATAGCGTTGCGCGATAGCCGATCGCCTCGCCCGCCAGGTGAATGTCGGCGCGCACGGCCAGCGGGCCATCCTCGCGCAGCTGGATCAGGTTCACCGGCGGCGGCGCCTCCTCCGGCCCACCGTCGCGCCGCGCATAGCGGATCGCGCCAGAGGGGCAGTTCTGCGCCACCATCACCAGGCCCTCGGTCGTCGTCGCGTCATCAGGCACGATCCAGGCGCCGACCACATTCGCCTTGAAAACGCCGGGCTGCTGCAGAACACAGAAGCGGGCATGGATGCAGCGCTTCGCCTCGAAATGGATCACCACGTCGCGGCCCTCGGCCGTCTCGATCTCCGAGGCTGTGACGGTGCTGCGTCCGGCGAGCTTGTCGGCTACGGCACTCAGTGCCGCAGTGACGCTTTCGGCCAGCACCAGCGGCAAGGTCGTGGCGGCGTGGGACGCCAACTCGGCATAGCGCTCGGCCAACACGGCGATGGCGGGCGCACCAGGGGCGAAGGGTGCCACGTCGCGCAGCATCGCGAAGCTCATGCCGGCGGTGCGGCCATCCTCGGCCGCACAGGCGGGCAGGGTCGTCAGATGTTCGGCCACGGGGACCAGGCCGAACATGGCATTGATGGCGGCGTCGATGCACAGCCGCTTGCGGGTGGGGTCGGTCTCTGCAAAGCCTTGCACCAGGCTGCGCAGCATCGCCGCGTAGATGGCATTTGCCAGATCCATCACCGGCGCGGTGCCGGGATGGTCGATATAGGTTTTCCCGGCCGGGTCGGGCGGTCGGCGCATCACCGGGTTGCGCACGACGCGGCGGCTGGGGGCGAAGCCGGGCTCGGCCACAAGCCGCGCGTCATAGGCCTCACGCACGGCAATGAATCGGCGGTAGTGCGAGGCCTCGATATCCGCCGGCGAGCCTTCGCCCTGCTCGACGATCGTGTCGAGTGCGGTGAGCGCCGAGGCGAGGTCCGTGATCGCACACAAGCCCTTCAGTGCCGCGAGATCGGGTCCGACCTGCAAGGCCGGGTCGCCGCAGAACAGCACCGCCTCGCCGAGCCGATCGCTGAGTTCGGCGAGGGCGGCGCGGATGCTGCGGTAGAGGTGCCCCACGGTCAGGTAATCCTGCGCGCTGGGCATCAGGCGCTCGCCCGGGGTTTCGCGCCTGTAGTCGGGCGCGGGTGCCGCAAACCCCGCGCCATCGGCGAGGGCGATGCCCTCGGGGCGTTCGAGATAGATGAAGTGGTCCAGCGTCGCGCGATCAAACGGTGTCAGCTGCACGATGACGCCCGAGGGGTGGTAGCCGGCGCCGATCGGGAAGTTCGGCCGGCCGAAATGCGGCGCACCGCCCACCGCGGCGGTGAGGTTCGCGACCAGCGCCAGGTGCGTCATCTCATCCACAGCGACATGGGTGATGGCGCGGCGCCAGCCATCCACCTCCGCCGCATCGGCCTCGGAGAGGCCATCCGCCGAGGTCTTCAAGCCGAAGGCTGCGTAGAGATAGCAGCACATGAGATTGTGCTCGATCTCCGCGGCCTCGGCCAACAGATACAGCAGTTCTTCGCGCGTCCGAACGGCGATGGTGGGTTCGCTCAAATCGGCCATGCGGCGCCTTCTTTCGGAATTGGGGTAACCCTCATGTGGACTGGATCGCGACGCGTGCCAGCACGGCTTCGCCCCGCCCGCCCGAAGCGAGCCCGCCCGTGCCCAGCGCATACAGGCCGCGCCCATCGGGGGTGAGCGCGACCGCCGTGCTACCCTCCACGCCGGGGGCTGCGATGGTGGTGGGCGTGGCGGCGCCGGATGCGAGGCGGGCCACACCTTCAGCATGGGTCGCGGCGTAGACCGTGCCGTCCGGCGCCATGGCGAAATCATCGATGCCGCCGGTCATCTGCGCCATCGGCTCCGGCGCGCCCTGTGCTGCGGTGCCGGACAGGCGGACGCGCAGCAGGCTGCGCTGCGCGGAGTTGGACAGCAGCACCGCATCGCCCGCGCGCTTGATGCCATTCACGCCGGGATAGGGCTGCCCGGCGACGGGGGCCAGCAACGGGTGGTCCAGCCATACCGTGGCTGCGCCGGCGGCGAGATCAATGGCCCAGACCCGCCCCAGCGCGGAATCGGCCAGCAGCAGCAGGCCGGGCGCGATCAGCAGGGCGCCATTGGGGAAGACCGCCTCGGGCAGCGCGATGCGCGACGTCACCGCGCCATCGGGCGCCAGCAGCAGCAGCGCCGCCCGCCCGCGCATCGCGGCGGGGCCATCCATGAAGGAGGTGCCATGCACAGCCAGCGCCTGCCGGCCGCCACCCAGCGGGGTGAGGCTGACGGGATGGTCCGGCACCACGGCATGCAGCGCATGCCCGCCGCCCGGCGACCACGCTTCCAGCCGCCTGGCAAAGTAGTTGGTGAAGAGCACCCGGCCATCCGGCTCGACCACCAGGTTTTCCAGGAAGGTGCCGTTGGGAAAGCGCGCGAGAATGTCCAGCGCAGCCTGCGCACTCGCCGGCACCGACAGTGCGAGGCCGGCGGCGGCGATGCCGAAATGGCGACGTGTGGTCAGCATGAGTTTCGCCCTTTCATCTCAAAATCATCGGCGTCAGCACGGGTGCCATCAGCATCTCAAACTCCAGATTGGTGGCGCTGACGATGTTTTCCACGATCAGCCCATCGCGCAGGCGCGCGACATGGGTCTCGTCGAACAGGATGATGCGGTTCGTGGCCGCGACACCGAAGAAATCGCCGGCATGGCGCTGCCGGGAATGGAACCGCGTGACGACACGGGTGCCATCGGCAGATTCGAACTGGTCGATGATCCGCAGCGGTGTGACGGCGGGGAAGGCGGCAACGAAGGCGGTCACGATCCCTTTGTATTCCTCGAGCCCGTCGATCGGCCCCATTGGCTTCAGTCCGGTGATCCCCTGGATCGTGGAATGCGCGGTGGCATCCGCCGCCGCCACATCGCCCAGCCCCAGAAATGCTTCGATGAAGCGGCTCGCCGTGAGGATGTTACGTGACATCGGAATCAGCCCTTTAAGATGGTTTCGGCGCGGAAGGCGCCAGGGGAGTCCAGATGCAGCGCCCAAAAAGCCTCGGCGATGCGGTCTGGGTCGAAGGCGGTGCCAGGTGCCACCACACCCGCGATAGTGACCATGCCGGCATGGATACCGGCCGGCGCAAGCTCGGCATGCAGCGTCTGCG
>LNFM01005756.1_pt1 | contig 26441 bp, 33 predicted proteins | sample 596031 | NCBI WGS metagenome assembly LNFM01 (sample SAMN04254537, study PRJNA301005) | activated carbon metagenome | isolation source: dual media filters at the Ann Arbor, Michigan drinking water treatment plant | place: USA: Ann Arbor | reverse complement strand
CGTTGAACTGGCCGTCGGCCTTGATCTCGCCGATGAACACGCTCTTGTGCAGGTGGTGGTTCTTCTCGTCCATCTTGCTGACGATGCCCGAGGGTGCCTTGAAGGTCTGGCCGGCCATGGCAGCGATGACCTTGTCCACGTCGGTGCTCTTAGCCTTCTCAACCGCCTGCTTCCACATGTTGATGCCGATGTAGGTGGCTTCCATCGGGTCGTTGGTGAGCGGCTTGTCCTTGTGGCCTGCGATGTTCTTGGCCTTGGCGTAGTCGCTCCACTTCTTGATGAAGGCGGTGTTTTCGGGGTTCTTGATGGACTGGAAGTAATTCCAGGCAGCCAGGTGGCCCACCAGCGGCTTGGTGTCCACGCCGCGCAGTTCCTCTTCACCCACGCTGAAGGCGACCACAGGCACGTCCTTGGCCTTCAGGCCGGCGTTGCCCAGTTCCTTGTAAAAGGGCACGTTGGAGTCACCGTTGATGGTGGACACCACGGCCGTCTTGCCGCCCTGGCTGAACTTCTTGATATCGGCCACGATAGTCTGGTAGTCGGAGTGGCCGAACGGGGTGTACTTCTCGTCGATGTCGCTGTCCTTCACGCCCTTGGACTTCAGGTAGGCGCGCAGGATCTTGTTGGTGGTGCGGGGGTACACGTAGTCGGTACCCAGCAGCACCCAGCGCTTGGCGCCGCCACCGTCCTTGCTCATCAGGTAGTCCACCGCAGGAATGGCCTGCTGGTTGGGCGCGGCGCCGGTGTAGAACACGTTCTTGGACAGTTCTTCACCTTCGTACTGCACGGGGTAGAACAGCAGGCCGTTTAGTTCCTCGACCACGGGCAGCACCGACTTGCGGCTGACCGAGGTCCAGCAGCCGAAGATCACGGCAACCTTGTCCTGCGTGAGCAGCTGCTTCGTCTTTTCGGCAAACAGCGGCCAGTTGGAGGCGGGGTCCACCACCACGGGTTCGAGCTTCTTGCCCAGCACGCCGCCCTTGGCGTTGATCTCGTCAATGGCCATGAGAACCGTGTCTTTCAGCACGGTCTCGGAGATGGCCATGGTGCCCGACAGGCTGTGCAGGATGCCGACCTTGATCGTGTCCTGCGCATGGGCGGGCAGTGCAGACAGGCCCGCGAGTGCGGCGGCGGCCGCGAGGGCCTTGAGGGAATAACGACGTTGCATGTGCTTCTCCAGTGGGTGGTCAAACCAATTCGCCTGAAGGCCCCGCAGGGCCTCGGTTTCAGGCGATGGAATGGATTCTGGAGAGGGATGCGTGCCGCGGAAATACGCCGGGTGGCGTACACGGCCACCCCGGGCAGGGCAGCCGGTGTCGCCGACAGCGGACGGCGGACGACGGACGGGAGGGCTAAGCGATCGCGCTGGCGCCGTTGCCGACCGGGCCTTCGGTGCCTGGCGGCGTTGCGGTGCACATGCGGGGCAAATGCATGCAGAACTCGGTCATGTCGGCGGTCGAGGTGACTTCAGCCGTGCCGCCATGGGCCGCCGCGATCTCGCGCACCACGTACAGGCCCAGGCCCAGGTTGGCACCCGCCACCTGCGAGCCGGTTTCGTCGTCCTCGCGCTCTTCGCGGACCAGCGGGTCAAACAGTCGCGGCAGCAGATGCGGTGCAATGGGCTTGCCCGTATTGCGCACCGCCACCCGGACATGGCTGGCCGAGCCATTGATCGACACGACGATGGGCGAATCCGCAAAGCCGTACTTCAGTGCGTTGAACACCAGGTTGGACAGGGCCTGGTGAACGCGCCGCTGGTCCCATTCGACAGTCATGTCACCGTGGCATTCAAGCCGCAGCGTGCGGCCCCTGGAGACGGTCTCGATCTCGTCGAGCGTCTCGCGCGCGAACTGGTCGAGCTGCATGTGTACGGGCGACAGGCTCAGTCCGTTGCCCAGGCGATACGTGGTGAACTCCATCAGGTCGTCGAGCAGCGCCTTCATCTGTCGCACGCTGCGCAGGATGAGCGGGGCAAACCGCACATCATCCGGCCACTTGCGCATCTCGACGGCGGCGGCACTTGCGATGGAGCTCAGGGGGCCGCGCAGGTCGTGGCCCATCACGCCCAGGAACAGGTCGCGCGCCCGGTCCAGCTCGGCGATGAAGACCTCCACCGACTCCGCCAGTGCCTGGTCCACAGCCTCGTTGAAGCGCATCATGTCGTCCAGGTCCTGCGGCGTCATCTGCCTGCCGGAATCACGCCACAGGCGCAATACGGTGGCACGCAACGCGCGGTACTCGGCCACCATCTGCCCTACCTCGAACCCCTGGCGCTCGCGCTGGCGCGCGTGGCTGCGCGAGGGAACCTGTGCGGATGTGGAGGCCAGCAGGCTCTGCCCTTCGGACTTCGCCTTGCTCTCGCTTTCATCCTCTTTCACGGCCATGTTGCGCACGATTTCCTCAAGGATCTTCGTGCCGTGGTCCTCCAGCCCCATCGCGTCCAGGTTGCGGGCAGCCGGCAGTTGGTTCTTGGCGAAAGCCACCCATGCATGAATGATGGATTCATGGTGCGCGGCGATGAAGGCGGCTAGTCTCATCGGCATATTGTGCATGGCAGTGGCATGGCTCATGCGCCCGCATCGCCGCAGTAGCGCGGGCGTGGGGCCGGGCCACCGCAAAAACCCGGTGGCCCGGGCGGACGCGTTCGCCTATGCTCTGCACATCGCCTCCTGATTTTCCCGACACCACAGCGGCGGCATGCCTGCCCCCGCCACAGCACCATGAGCACTACCCAAACGCCCGCCCTCTACGGCACCGAAGACCTGCTGATCAGCCTGTGCAATTCCGTCACGCGGGTACTGAACGTGGCCACGCACAGCCAGATCCACTACTCGGGCATGGTCCAGCGCATCAGCAAGACATGCCTGAAGCCCGACATCGGCTGCTTCGTGCTGTTTGACGGTGGCTTCTCAGGCCTGGTCATCATCAATTTTTCGGCCCCGGCTGCGATGGAGCTGTATTCGAACTACCTGCTCAACATGGGCATGTCGCAGGACGACCTGGTGACCTCATTCACGTCGGACGAAGTGAGCAACGTGATGGGCGAGCTGATGAACCAGGTGGTGGGCGACTTCACCGGCAAGGTGCGCCGCGAGCTGCAGACGCACATCACGCAAAACCAGCCCAAGATGCTGGTGCTGAACAAGCAGGTGATGCTGAGCGTGGACGCCAACCTGGACAAGCCCGAAGCCCGGCGCGTGACCTTCTACACCAGCAACAACAACATCTTCTACCTCGAACTGGCCATCGACCGCACCGAGTTCATCAAGCTCTACGACTTTGATGCGCAGGAAACACCCGATATTGACGCACTGATGGCCCAGTCGCAGGCGCCCGCGCCCGCCCCCGAGCCAGCCCCGCAGGCTGGCCCTTCAGACACGGACGAACTGCTCAAGTCCCTGGGCATGTGAGCGGGATGCGGCCGGGCGGCGGGGCGGCCGGTTGCAAGGCAGCAGGTGCACGCTGCACCGGCAATAGCTATCTAAATGATAGCAATAGGGGATTAATCCACAAGGACTTCAGCCCGTTTTGACCGTTTTTCCTGCTGAAACAGCTGCTGCGGCGTCTTGCAGGCGCGCAGGGCTCCCGGGTTGCCCGCCCGAACCATCTGACGGGTCCCGCACTTGCCTGCCCAGCACAGCCGCAGCCGCCTGCACCCCCACGGCGCGCTGATTCGCCAGTGAAGGCCGCTGCAGGCGCGTGCCCCGTCTCCGCTGCCCGTACCAGCGTCCGGGGGCTCCGCGTTCTGACGCGGAGCGCCAGCCTCGGAAGATGCAAGAACCTCAGCCTTCAAACTGCGGATGCAGCTGCCGGATGCGGTTCATGGCCATCGCAGCGGCTGCCGTGCGCGTCTCCACCCCCAGCTTGGCAAACACGCGCTCCAGGTGCTTTTTCACGGTGGCAGGGCTCGCGCCCAGGATGTCGCCAATGTCGCGGTTGATCTTGCCCTTGACCACCCAGTACAGCACCTCGGCCTCGCGCGCGGTCAGCTTGAAGGACAGGCTCATGGACTCGATGATCTTCGCGTCCGACACCTCGCGCATCACGATCAGCCAGTCGCCACCGCCCGCGCTGTCGCCCGCCTGCTGATGCAGCCGGAAGGTGAGCCTGCGCGCGCCCTGCTCCACCGCCAGCCGCGGGGGCTCGGCCAGCGATGCGGCCAGCAGCTCGGCGGCGTTGTCGGCCAGCACGTGGCGGCGCAGCCAGGCCTGCACGGGCTCGGGCGCCCATTGGCCGAACGCGGTGGGCGCACCGTCGGGCCCCACCTCGCCAAAGTAGCTTTGCAGCAGCTCCCGCGCCAGCGGGGTCTGCCACACGATGCGGCCATCCGATGCCCGCACCGTGATGCTGGCGTAGCCGAACGCATCCAGTGCGTTGCGGGCCTCGCGGGCCTGGCGGGCATCCTGCCGGGCCTTGCGGGCTGCCCCCAGATGCACGCCCATGCGGGCCATCACCTCGCGCGGCTTGATGGGCTTGGTCACGTAGTCGATGCCGCCCGCCTCCAGCGCGGCCACCAGGTGCTCGGTCTCGGTGAGGCCCGTCATGAAGATGATGGGGATGTGCGCGGTGGCGGGGTTGGCCTTCAGGCGCCGGGCGACTTCAAAGCCGTCCATGCCCGGCATCATGGCGTCCAGCAGCACGATGTCGGGCAGGGCCTGCGCGGCGCGCTGCAAGGCCGCCTCGCCGTGCATGGCCACCAGCACGGTGTAGCCCGATTCATCAAGCGCGTCGTGCAGCACGGCCAGGTTGTCGGGCACGTCGTCCACGATGAGGACGACATCGCTGTCGGCACGGTCAAGCATGTGGGAAGCCCCTGGGGCGGTAGCGGATGGAGCGTTCATGGCGTGGACGGTGGTTCCAGAAGCTGGCCCATGGCTTCAAACTGGAACTGCTGGGCCAGTTCCCGCAGATGTTGCACAAAGGCCTCGTGCCCGGGGTGCTCGCGCTCGATGTCGGCCAGCGCGTTGAGGATGCCGCGGTAGTACCCCAGCGACACCGACTGGGACAGCTCGACCAGTGCAGTAGCGGGCGGGCGCGCAAGGGACATCTGCGCGGCAGCCGGTGATGCAGCCTGCTGCGATGCCGGCGCAGCGAACGACCCGGCATCGTGCAACGCATCCGGAGCGCCGTCGAGCCACACCAGCCCCAGCCTTTGCTCCAGCCAGTCCAGCAGCTCGCTGTGCCTCACGGGCTTGACGATGAAATCTTCGGGGCAGATGCCCACATCGTTGTCCAGCGCCTTGTCAAAGGCATTGGCCGACACGATGGCCATGCGCGGGCCGGTGCCATCGGTCGCGGGGCCCCAGCCCTGCGCGCGGATGCGGCGCAATGTCTCCCACCCGTCGATGCCGGGCATGGCCAGGTCCATGAAGATGGCGTGCGGGCGGTAGCCGGTAGCCAGCAGGTCCAGCGCGTCATGCCCGCTGGCCGCCTGACGCAGCTCAAAGCCCAGCGGCTCCAGCAGCTGCCGCAGCAGCTCGCGGTCGGGCTCCTCGTTGTCCACGACCAGGATGCGGCGGCGCTCTCCCGCGTAGCCCGTGCGCAGCCGCGGCGGCCGCGCCGAAGGTGCTGCGCTGGGCGGCAGCTTGCCCAGCGCGTCGGCATGCACTTCGGGCAGGAACAGCTTGACGTGGAACACCGAGCCTGCGCCCGGCGTGCTGGTCACTGTGAGCTCGCCGCCCATCAGTGCCGTCAGCATGCGGGCAATGGTGAGCCCCAGCCCCGCCCCGGGCGCGCCCGTGTTGCTGCTGCCACCGGCACCCCCGCGCGTGAAGGGCTCGAAGATGCGCTCGATCTCGTCGGCCGTGAGGCCCGGCCCCGTGTCCTGCACGTCGATGCGCGCCATCTCGCGGGCGTAGCGTACGCGCAGCGTGACGGTGCCCTGCGCCGTGAACTTGATGGCGTTGCCCAGCAGGTTGATGAGGATCTGCCGCAGGCGCTTGTCATCTGCGCGCACCACCTCCGGGATCACGCCCTGCACATCGAACTGGAAGGCCAGGCCCTTGGCCGCGGCCTGCAGCTCGAACAGCGCCGCCATCTCGTGCAGCCCATCGGCAAAGCGCATGGGCGCCACATCCAGCGTGAGCTTGCCCGACTCGATGCGGGCGATGTCCAGCGTGCCCTCGATGAGCGACAGCAGGTGCTCGCCGCCTCGCTTGATCACATGCACCGCCTGCTTGCGGTGCGGCGGTACGCCCGCGTCTTCGCCCATCAGCTGCGCATAGCCCAGGATGGAGTTGAGCGGCGTACGGATCTCATGGCTGATGGCGCTGATGTAGCGGCTCTTGGCCTGGTTGGCCTGGTCGGCCGCGCGCTTGGCCTCCTCGGCCACCTGGCGCGCCTGCTCGGCCACGCTGCGGGCGGTCTGCAGGGCAGCATCGGTCTGCCGGTGCAGCTCGATCTCGCGCATGAGCAGGCCGGTCTGGCGGTTGGATTCCTCCTGCGCCACCTGGCGGCTCTTGTGGGCCAGCACCAGCCACCACGCAACGATGCCCGAGATGACCAGCAGCGCAAGGTAGGCCTTGAGCAGGCCCGATCGCAGCGCCCCCTCCGGGGCAGCCAGCACTTCGGTGTCGGTCGTGGCCTCGGCGATGGTGTTGAGCTCCTGGTGGTACAGCAGCCCCATCACCGCGGCCAACAGCGGGGCAATCACCAGCATCAGCAGCAAAAAATGCCCCAGGCCCGTGTCCAGGTAGCGCCACACCGCGCGCGGCAGCACCCACCGCAGCGCAGCAGACCACTGCACGGCCATGCTGGCGTGCGGCTTGCACAGGTCGCCGCAGCGCGCATCCAGCGTGCAGCACAGCGAGCAGATGGCCCCCTGGTAGGCCGGGCACTGGGCCATGTCAGGTGCCTCGTACTCGCGCTCGCAGACCACGCAGCGCTGCGCCACGAGGCGTTGGTAGCTACCCAGATCGGCCGCTGTTTCGCCCGGTACCGGGCCACGCACCGGCACGGCCACGGGTTCGCTCTGGCGGGCAATGTAGTAGCGGCCCTGCGTGGCCCAGGCGATCAGCGGCGCAGTGACAAATGCCACCGCCATGGCGATCACGGCCGAAAACGCCTGCGGCAGCGGCCCGAACACCCCCAGGTGGGCGCTGATGGACACCACCGACGCCAGCGCCATCGCCCCCACGCCCACCGGGTTGATGTCGTACAGGTGCGCGCGCTTGAACTCGATGCCCCGGGGCGACAGGCCCAGCGGCTTGTTGACCACCAGGTCGGCCACCACGGCCATGATCCAGGCAATGGCGATGTTGGAGTAGAGCCCCAGCACCTCGCCCATGGCACGGAACACGTTCATCTCCATCAGCATGAAGGCAATCAGCGTGTTGAACACCACCCACACCACGCGCCCCGGGTGGCTGTGCGTGAGGCGCGAGAAAAAGTTGGACCATGCCAGCGAACCTGCGTAGGCATTGGTCACGTTGATCTTCATCTGCGAGACCACCACGAACAACGCCGTGGCCGCCACGGCCCAGCCGTAGTCGGCAAACACATAGCCATAGGCCACCAGGTACATCTGGTTGGGGTCCACCGCGCGGTCGGCCGGCACCATGTGGGTGAGGGCCAGCCAGGCCAGCAGCGCGCCGCCCAGCATCTTGAGCACGCCCAGCACCACCCAGCCGGGTCCGCCCACCAGCACCCCCAGCCACCAGCGCCCGCGACGGCCCGGCGCCGATGCAGGCATGAAGCGCAGGTAGTCGGCCTGCTCGCCCATCTGGGTGATGAGCGCAATGCCCACCGTCAGGGCTGCACCAAACAAGGGCAGTTCAAACGCAGCACCACGGCCCGCCTCACCACCGTAGTGCAAAACGCCCGCAAACGCACCAGGATCGCGCATCAGCACATAAGCAAAGGGGACGACGAGCATCAGCAGCCACAGCGGCTGCGTCCACATCTGGAGCCGGCTGATGACCGACACCCCGTGCGTGACCAGCGGGATCACCACAATGGAGCAGATGAGGTAGCCCCAGGTGGGCGGTATGTCCAGCGCCAGTTCCAGCGCATAGGCCATCACCGCCGCCTCCAGCGCAAAGAAGATGAAGGTGAACGACGCGTAGATGAGCGAGGTGAGCGTGGAGCCGATGTAGCCAAAGCCCGCGCCACGCGTGAGCAGGTCCATGTCCACCCCGTAGCGCGCCGCATAGATGCTGATGGGCAGGCCCGCGATGAAGATGATGAGCCCCGTGGCGACGATGGCCCAGAACGCGTTGATGAAGCCGTACTGCACCAGCAGCGTGGCGCCCACCGCCTCCAGGATCAGGAACGACGCCGCGCCAAACGCGGTGTTGGCCACCCGCCATTCAGACCACTTGCGAAAGCGCTGCGGGGTGTAGCGCAGCGCGTAGTCCTCCATGGTTTCGGTGGCCACCCAGCTGTTGTAGTCGCGCCGCACCTTGACCACCTGCTGGGGCGGCTGCCCGGCCCCGTCCGGCCCGCAGGCCTGCGGGTCTGCCGGGCGCAACGGCGCCTGGGTGGGGCGGTGCAGCAGGGGTGGGGGTGACGTCATGGGCGGGCGGGCAGCCTGCCACCGTGCAGGTTCCATGCCATGGGAGCACAGGCCTGCGCCATCCGGCGTATGGCCGGGCATGGCGCTTGCTGGCTACCATGGACGAATGCCGATCCGCCCGCGCGGGTCTGCCCCACTTTTCGCTGTCTGCAACCACTGGCACACCATGGAACTCACCCCCCGCGAGAAAGACAAGCTCCTGATCTTCACCGCGGCCCTGCTGGCCGAACGCCGCAAGGCCCGGGGCCTGAAGCTCAACTATCCCGAAGCCGTGGCCCTGATCAGCGCCGCCGTGATGGAAGGCGCGCGCGACGGCAGGACCGTGGCCCAGCTCATGAGCGAAGGCCGCACGGTGCTCACCCGCGCCGACGTGATGGACGGCATCGCCGAGATGATTCCTGACATCCAGGTCGAGGCCACCTTCCCTGACGGCACCAAGCTGGTCACCGTCCATCAACCGATCGTCTGACCCCCCTTTCTCTCTGTCTCTCGTTCTCTCTGTGGAGCCCCCATGCGCATCGCACTCTCACACCGCCACACAGCCGCTCTCCTTTTCATAGCTGCCAGCGCAATCAGCACGTGCGCCAACGCCCATACAGGCGCTGAATCCCACATCCACAACAGTTTCTTCAGCGGCCTTGCCCACCCCCTGTTCGGCCTGGACCACCTGGCCACCATGGTGGCCGTGGGCCTGTGGAGCGCCCTGGCCGCGCGCAGCGCCGGGCGCGAACTGCTATGGGGCCCCGTGGGCTTTGCGGCCATGCTGCTGGTGGGCGCCGTGCTGGGCCTGCAGGGCGTGGCGCTGCCTGCTGTGGAGCCGATGATTGCTGCGTCGCTGCTGGTCACAGGCCTGCTGGTCGTGTCGCGCCAGCGCGTGCCCGGACTGGTGGCGGCGCTAGGTGTGGGCGTGTTCGCTGTCTTCCACGGCGTGGCCCACGGCTACGAGCTGGCAGGCAGCGACAGCGCCTGGCAAACATTGGCGGGCATGCTGACCGCCACCGTGCTGCTGCATGGCACGGGCCTCGCGGCGGGCTGGGCACTGCGCCACCGCCATGTGTGGCTGGCGCGCGCCGCAGGTGCGGGCGTGGCAGTGTTCGGTGGTGCGCTGCTCGCGCAAATGGCCTGACCCGTTGACCCACCAGGAGCACGCAATGATCCCAGGCGAACTCTTCACCGAACCCGGTGAACACCCGCTCAACACCGGCCGCCGCACCCTCACGCTGGTGGTGCGCAACACCGGCGACCGGCCCATCCAGGTCGGCTCGCACTACCACTTTGCCGAGACCAACAACGCCCTGGGCTTTGACCGCGCCGCGGCGCGCGGCATGCGGCTGAACATTGCGTCAGGCACCGCCGTGCGCTTCGAGCCAGGCCAGGAACGCACCGTCGAGCTGGTGGACCTGGCGGGCGAGCGCCGGGTGTACGGCTTCCAGGGCCAGATTCAGGGCGCTCTGTAGCGATTTCTAGCCAAATTGGCCGATAGTCAAGGCATTGATTGCCACTGATGCTATCAAATTTATAGTAAACCGTTCTTGCGGAGCACCCCGACATGGCAACCATTGGACGACGCGCCTACGCCGAAATGTTCGGCCCCACGGTGGGCGACCGCGTGCGCCTGGCCGATACCGAACTGATCCTTGAAGTCGAGGCCGACCACACACTGCGCGCCGGAAGCTATGGCGAGGAAGTGAAATTCGGCGGCGGCAAGACCATCCGCGACGGCATGGCGCAAAGCCAGCGCACCAACGCCGGGACTGGAACAGGCCCCTCCGGTGGGGGCGCAGCGGACACGGTGCTGACCAACGCACTCATCGTCGACCACACCGGCATCTTCAAGGCCGACATCGGCCTCAAGGCCGGGCGCATCGCCGCCATCGGCAAGGCCGGCAACCCCGACACCCAGCCGGGCGTGGACATCATCATCGGCCCCGGCACCGAAATCATCAGCTGCGAGGGCAACATCGTCACCGCAGGCGGCATCGACAGCCACATCCACTTCATCTGCCCGCAGCAGGTCGAAGAGGCCCTGGCCAGCGGCATCACCACGATGCTGGGCGGCGGCACCGGCCCCGCCACCGGCACGCTGGCCACCACCTGCACATCAGGCCCCTTCAACATGGAGCGCATGCTGCAGGCGGCCGATGCCTTCCCGATGAACCTGGGCTTCCTGGGCAAGGGCAACGCCAGCCTGCCCGATGCCCTGCACGAGCAGATCAACGCGGGTGCCATTGGCCTGAAGCTGCATGAAGACTGGGGTACCACGCCCTCAGCCATCAGCAACTGCCTGGACGTGGCCGACGAGACCGACACGCAGGTGGCCATCCACAGCGACACGCTCAATGAGTCAGGCTTTGTGGAAGACACCATCGCCGCCGTGGCAGGCCGCGGCATCTGCGCCTTCCACACCGAAGGCGCGGGCGGCGGCCATGCGCCCGACATCCTGCGCGTGGTGGGCGAAGACAACTTCCTGCCCTCATCCACCAACCCCACCATGCCGTACACGCACAACACGCTGGACGAGCATGTGGACATGCTCATGGTGTGCCACCACCTCGATGCCAGCATTGCCGAAGACCTGGCCTTTGCCGAAAGCCGCATCCGCAAGGAGACCATTGCGGCCGAGGACATCCTGCACGACCTGGGTGCCATCAGCATGATGAGCAGCGACAGCCAGGCCATGGGCCGCGTGGGTGAGGTCATCCTGCGCACCTGGCAGACGGCGCACAAGATGAAGGTGCAGCGCGGCAGCCTGCAGGGCGACAGCAGCCGCAACGACAACACGCGTATCAAGCGCTACGTGGCCAAGTACACCGTGAACCCGGCGATTGCCCACGGCATCAGCCATGAGGTCGGCTCGCTCGAAGTCGGCAAGTGGGCCGACATCGTGATCTGGAAACCCGCGTTCTTTGGCGTCAAACCCGCGCTCATCTTGAAGGGCGGCCTGATCGCTATGGCCGCCATGGGCGACCCGAATGCGTCCATACCCACGCCGCAGCCGGTGCACTACCGGCCCATGTTCGGCGCGTTCGGCGGGGCCATTGCCAGGACCTCGCTCACCTTCGTGTCGCAGGCGGGATTGAATGCGGGCATTGGCGAGCGCTTTGGCCTGGCCAAGCAGCTCAGCGCCGTGCGCAACATCCGCGGCGTGCGCAAGCAGCACATGGTGCACAACAGCTACACGCCCAAAATGGAGATCGACGCGCAGACCTACACCGTGCGCGCCGACGGCCAGCTGCTGACCTGCGAGCCCGCCACGGTGCTGCCGATGGCGCAGCGGTACTTTTTGTTCTGACATGGCCTCCCCCGCGAGTCCCCTGCCGGCCAGCCTGTCCATCCGCTTGGACGACCTGCGCGACCCGCGCATTGCAGCCTTCATGGAAGAGCACCTGCAGGACATGCGGGCCACCTCGCCGCCCGAGAGCGTGCATGCGCTGAACATGGACCAGCTGCGACGCCCCGAGATCCGCTTCTGGACGGCCTGGCTACCCGACGACGCAGCGCCAGCCCCCGGCCAGCTGGTGGGCACCGGCGCCCTCAAGGACCTGGGCGCGGAGCATGCTGAACTCAAATCCATGCGCAGCGCCGGGGCTGTGCGCGGCCATGGCGTGGGCCGCGCGATCCTGGAACATATCCTGGGCCAGGCCGTGGACCTGGGCTACCAGCGCATCAGTCTGGAAACCGGCACCCAGCCCTTCTTCGAGCCCGCATGGCAGCTGTACCTGCGCTACGGTTTCGCAGACTGTGCACCGTTCGGCGCCTACCAGCCCGACCCGAACAGCCGCTACATGACGCGCCTGCTGTAGGGCCAGGGCATCCACGCCACAATGCCCGCCTCGCCTTCAAGGCTCTGCAACACGCTCTTCACCATGATCCAAGCCTCCAAGCTCATCCCCCAAGGCAAAGGCCTTGCGCCCGTGCTCGTCAAGCGCGCCTCCACCATCGAGCTGGACTGGGACGTGCGCCAGAAAAGCCGCTTTGCAGCCACCGATTCCCTGGGGCGCGAACTGGGCATCTTCCTGCCACGCGGCACGCTGGTGCGCGGCGGCGATGTACTGGTGGCCGAAGACGGCTCCATGGTGCGCGTTGTCGCCGCACCGCAGCCCGTGCTGGTCATCACCCACTGCGCCAGCCATGGCACGCCGTTCGACCTGACCCGGGCGGCTTACCACCTGGGCAACCGGCACGTGCCCATCGAGCTGCAGCCTGACCATCTCAAGATCGAGCCCGACCATGTGCTGGCCGACATGCTGCGTGCCATGCACCTGATCGTGACCGAAAACAACCTCGCATTCGAGCCCGAAGGGGGCGCTTACGCCGCAGGGCATGGCGGCGGGCACCACCATGGAGGTCATCGCCATGACCATGACCATGACCATGACCATGACCATGACCACGGGCACTCTCACACCGATACACCGACTGCGGCCACACCCCCAGCCCGTGGCCGCAGCCTGTCTATCCCCGTGGTGGCCCAAGGGCATGTGCACGGCCCGAACTGCAACCACGACCACTGACACTCGCCCATGCGCCTGGACCGCCCCACGCCCCTGCCCGCCGCCAGCTTCTTGCAGCTGATGTGGCTGGCATCGCCCGCGCTGCCCGTGGGCGGGTTCTCGTATTCCGAGGGGCTGGAAAGCGCCATTGAAAACGCAGGCCTCGCCAATGAAGCTGCGGTGGGCGACTGGCTGCTGGACCAGCTCCACATCACCCAGGCCCGTGGCGACATGGCCCTCATCGCCAAGGCCGTGGGTGCGTGGCGGCGCACCGACTGGCCGCATGTGCGCAAACTCAACGACTGGGTGCTGCACACCCGCGAGACCAGCGAGCTGCGGCTGCAAAGCGAGCAGATGGGCCGCTCGATGGCCGACTGGCTGCGCAACCAGCACCAGGGAGACGCCCGGCACATGCCTGCGGTGCAACACCTGGCCGCGCTGCCGCCCACGTACCCGGTTGCCTTTGCGCTGGCCGCCTCCTTCACGCAGGCACCGGTGCGCGATGTGCTGCTGGCCTACGCCTTTGGCTGGGCCGAGAACATGGTGCAGGCTGCACTCAAATCCATGCAGCTCGGCCAGAGCGCAGGCCAGCGCATCCTGGCCCGGCTGGCCGATGCCATACCCGCCGCCGCCGACCACGCCATCGGCCTGATGGACAGCGAACGCCAGGCCTTCTCACCCATGCTCGCCATCCTGTCGGCGCAGCACGAAACCCAGTACTCCCGCCTTTTCCGATCATGACCACCAGCCACCTGCACCACATCCCGAACCGCACCAAGAACCTGCCCCCGCTGCGCGTGGGCATTGGCGGCCCCGTCGGTTCCGGCAAGACCACCCTGCTCGAAATGCTGTGCAAGACCATGCGCGACGACTACGACCTGGTGGCCATCACCAACGACATCTACACCAAGGAAGACCAGCGCCTGCTGACGGTGAGCGGCGCCCTGCCCGCCGAGCGCATCCTGGGCGTGGAAACCGGCGGCTGCCCCCACACCGCGATCCGCGAAGACTGCTCCATCAACCTCGAAGCCATCGACCGCATGCTGGGCGAGTTCCCCGATGCGGACATCGTGTTTGTGGAAAGCGGCGGCGACAACCTGGCCGCCACCTTCAGCCCCGAACTGAGCGACCTCACCATCTACGTGATTGACGTGGCGGCTGGCGAAAAGATCCCTCGCAAGGGCGGCCCTGGCATCACCAAGAGCGACCTGTTCATCATCAACAAGACCGACCTGGCTCCCCACGTGGGCGCCAACCTGGATGTGATGCACGCCGACACCACGCGCATGCGCACCAATGCGCAGGGCCAGCTCAAGCCGTTTGCAATGACCAACCTCAAGACCCTGGACGGGCTGAACGCCGTCATCGGATTCATCGAGACCCGCGGAATGCTGCAAAAGCGCCCGCGCGCAGTCGGCTAGAATTCGCGGCTTCGCACCCGGAGACTTGGGTGAGTGGTTTAAACCAGCAGTCTTGAAAACTGCCGACGGGCAACCGTCCGTGAGTTCGAATCTCACAGTCTCCGCCACCCCGACAAAAAGCACCCCATCGCAAGGTGCTTTTTTTTCGTCCGCGCTCTGGCCTTGATCTATATAAAACAACGTGTTACGCTGCAATATATGGTTTTATATCCAGTATTAACGCAATCAACGTTCAAGCGAATTCCAGCGGCAATCCAAATTTTTAGGGCCTGTAGGTGGGCCTATAGATTCTGATGCCGAAGCGGATTTTGGAAAAAACAGCCCTTGAGGTTTCGCGGCTGCGCACGGACGGTGTGTATTCCGTTGGCGGCGCACCTGGGCTGCATCTGCAGATCATTGGCGGCTCTCGGGTGTGGGTGTTTCGCTACCGATTTATGCACCAGCGCCGCCGCATGGGCCTGGGGAGCTATCCAGCCGTCAGTCTCGCTGCGGCGCGTGAGGCTGCCCGCCAGGCAATCGGCTTGCGAGATGCGGGCATTGATCCCTTGAAGGCGCGCGCCGATGAGCGCGAGGCGGCCCGTGTGGCCATTGCCAAGCGGCTGGAGTTTGACCAGGCAGCCGAATCCTTCATCAAGGAACACGAAAGCACCTGGCGCAGCCTCAAGCATGTGCAGCAATGGCGCAACACGTTGGCCACCTACGCATCGCCCCACTTCGGCACCGTGCCCGTGTCCGACATTGACCAGGCGATGGTGCTGCGCGCGCTGTCGCCAATCTGGAAGACAAAAACTGAAACTGCATCGCGCCTGCGCGGGCGCATTGAACAGGTTCTGGACTGGGCCACCGCTCACGGTCACCGCAGCGGCACGAATCCAGCCCGGTGGCGCGGACAACTGGAGCACATCCTGGCGGACCCGGACAAGGTGGCACCAGTCAAACATCATGAGGCGGTGCCATTCGCCCGCCTTCCTGCGGTCTATCAGCAGCTTGCAGCGGTGCAAGGCCAGAGCGCCATCGCACTGCGCTTCTTGATTCTCACGGCCGCCAGGTCAGGCGAAGTGCGCGGCATGCTGTGGAGCGAGGTCGATCTAGAAGCCGCGCTTTGGATCATTCCTGCGGCCCGGATGAAGGCAGGGAAAGAACATCGGGTGCCGTTGTCGCGCCAGGCCGTGGCGCTGCTCAAGGGACAGACGCGGGTGGAACATGTGGAACACGTTTTCCCGTCGAACCGGAAGGGGCCGCTGTCCGATATGGCGCTCACCGCCGTGATGCGCCGACACAGGCTAGGCGCCGTGCCACATGGTTTCCGGTCTACCTTCAGAGATTGGGCCGGTGAAATGACACACCACCCTCGTGACGCTGTGGAGTTGTGCCTGGCTCACACAATCGACACGAAAACCGAAGCCGCCTACCGACGGGCCGACATGCTAGAAAAGCGCACGGTCATCATGCAGGAATGGGCCGACTATGCGGCCCATGCTATCAAGCAAAAATAGACCCTAGCGCCTATCCAATAAGCGCGATTAGCTATCAATTCAGTAGCATTTTTGCATCATGTGCCATACGCTGGGCCAGCCGCTGATTGCAGGCTGCTGCCAGCTCCACCAACTCGCGGTTGGTGGGCGATGTACCGGGCTCCATCACCTGACGGGGCAGTTCCGCCAAGCGCAGCACCAGCGCGTCGTGGGCTACGGGCTGCACTTGTGGCTGGCCCGTGTGCGAGAGGCAGAACAGCCAGCGTGCGCCGCGCCAGTCTTCATCTGCCCCGGCCATGACGGCGCCGAACACGCTGCGGGCGGCTTGCTCTGCCACCGCTGCCGCCTGGGCATAGGCCATGTTCACGCGCTCGGGTGTGTGGGCGGCGTTTGCCAGGGCGGCTTCCATGCGGTTGAAGGCGTCGATGTAGGCCTCTTTCCAGCGGGCGGCGTCTTTGCCGGTGAAGCCCATGGCCAAGAACATGAAGCCGTCGCGGGTGAGCTGGTAGGCAGGGCGCTGTTCGCCCTTGGCGTCCGTGTATTCAACCAGCGCAAAATTGCGCTCGTTGAATTCCGGCGAGCAATCCAGATTGGCAATGGCCCGCAGAACGGTTTTGTGCTGCTTGCCGAAGTGGCGCGCCACGTCGATGCTGCTGGTGGTGGGCTGGCCGCCGATGACGGTCAGTGCGGGGGCGGACGTGTGCGAGAGGGATTGAGCCATGGCGGCCTCCAGGGACTGTGGTTTGCAACAACCACCGCACCCAACGCCAATTGAGGGCGGCAGCTCGAACGGGTTGGCGTACCGGACAGCCCCTGCGGGAACCGGCGAGCCCGAAGGCTCCCCGTCCGAGCCGCCAAAAACTGGAGGCACAGACGACAAAGCCGCAGACTCTACGGTAGAGACCACGGCTTTCGTCGTGGAGCTGTAGCGGGACGCCAATCCCGACCGCGCCTTTTTCGCGCAGCGCCCGCAGTGTATCACCGCATATCGCCGCGTTGCATCACTCGGCATCGGCGCCGCTGCCAGCGCCGCCGCCCCAAGCCTTTGGGCAACCCTGCAGCCACTCCAACACCTCAGACACCAGCCAAAACAGCTTTGCCCCCATCTTGCGCGGGTGCGGAAAACCGCGCTGCTCGATCAGCGCACGCAAGGTGTTTTCCACAATGTCCAGTTGCTCCAGAAGCTGCTCTTTCGTCAGAATCAATTTCTCCATAAAAAGCACCCTCAAGCCCCGCCGCTAAAGCACGGGCAGCTATCGTTTTTGTATTGGTCTGGCAATTCCAGCGGCGCGATCGCATCGGGCTGGATGCGGCCGGCGATGATGTCATCGGCTAGCGCCCGCGCGCTGGGCATCACGCGCATGGCCAGCATGGTGTCATCCATCATCACCTCCGCAGATACCTCCATGGCCAGATGTAGATGCGCCGCCCAGGGTGCGCTCCACCGGCATCCGTCGCAGGCCATGCGCACTACCTCTTCAAGCGCCTGATGCAGGCCCGCGCGGTTGTCGCCCAGCACCGGCACCACTGCAGCCACTTCGGCACCGATGCCGATCATGAATGCTAGGCTGGCCAGCAGCTCGCGCTGCTCGCTTTCGTGGGCTACTTGCAGGCACTGTTCACCTACGTCAGCCATTTGCGCGTGCAGCGCCTGCAGCTCGCGTTTGGCGATAGCACGCGCAACTGGGCTTGAAATTGCTCGCTCCATGCGGCCTGGTTTCGCTTTCTTCATCTGCTCTTTTCCTCTTGGTGTTTCGTGCTCACATCAATAGCGAATACGTCCACAGGCTTGTCACCGAAATGAGGGTGCGTGATGGTTGTTTCTCTGAACCCGCGCCACTCGCGCACCAAGCGCCGGCTGTCGTCACCTGCTGATGGATAGCCCTTTGTCAACACCACGCGGTCAAACGTGCGGCCTTCGAGTCGGCGGCGCCAGTAGGGCGTGCGCAGGCGGAATTCCTCGGCCTTCTGGCCCAGGCGGATGGCATCGAAGTACACCGTTTTCAGTGGCAGCACCAGATCAGGCATTGCGCGCCCCTTCCAGTGCCGCATCGTGGTCGACGTTCAGGCGCGCAACTTCGTCGCACTGCTGGGCGCTCTCTGCGGCCTCTCGCTGGCTGTAGCCTGCTGCGCGCATTTCCGCGATGTGTCGATGCTTCACGCGCGAGCGCTGGCCGGCATATGCACCGCCGCCGCTGTGGCCCAGTTTTATGAACTCCCGGTGAATCGGCTCCAGCTGCGCCACTAGCCCATCCTGTCTCTGTATCAACGTCATGCCGTGCCGCCTTCCTGTGCCACAGCCAGCGCCGCCACTATCGGCCGCACCCAAATCGGCGTGCTACCCAGCACAAACGTCTCGCCGTTCTTTGCCAGCAGGATGGTCTGGCCCATCACCGTGCCAATGGCTTTGGCCGACTTGCGCGGCACCGCGTTGCCGATGGCCTCGCGCCAGCGTTGGTCGCTTGGACCATCCAGCACAAAGCGCTCGCCTCGATCAGCAGGCCCACCAGCTGCAAACCATTCCTCGGGGTCGATGAAGCTCTGCAGCGCTGCCAGTTCCAGAGTGGTGAATGGCCGGTGCCAGGTGCCATCCAAGGACCTGATGCGCGCCACCAGCTTGTCATTGGCCAATGGCATCGCGAGCGCTTCGGCCGGCGCGGTGGCACAGCCGGCTGGCCTCGGATCGGCCACGCTCCACGGCCCGTTGTCATGGCACGCGGATGCACTGACGGCCCCGGCAGGGTCCGAGTAGTGCACCACGCCATAGTGCCCGCCAGTCAGGAAGTGGTCGCCCTTCACGCGGTTGATGTTCGGGCGCGGGTCGGCTACAGCCACCGCGCCTTCACCAGAAGTGCTGCCCGCGATCACGGCTCGCGTGGCATCGGCCCATGGTGTGACGTGCCACTTTCCGTGCAGCTGCGCCGGGTCATTGCCTGCACGCGGATCAGCCACCGCTTGGCCGGAACCGTGCGCACTCGTCACAGCCCGCGCCGTCCGGTCCCAGGCCACGATGCGGTATTCGTTCGAGTGCTTATCAGGGCCGCCGTGCCTAGGGTCGGCCACACTGTACGCACCCTGCAGCGGCCCCTGCTGGCCGGCCACCGTACCAGTGGGCTCACCCCAGCTGCGCACGCCCAGCGCCTGCCCATCCTTCCACGCGGCCGATGGCGCAAAGCGTGGATCAGCCACCGAAAAATCACCGTTCGTCGGCCGGCTCTTGCCCGTCACGGTGCCTGATGGCTCGCCCCATTCCTTCACGCCCATCACGCCGGGATAGCACGCTGGCACCATCAGAAAGTCGCGCAGGTTTCCATCCTCTACAGCCAGCTTGTTAAGGCTTCGCCAGTCGCTGCCGGCTTCCACAAACGCCAGGCGTACCCAGGTTTTCCACTGCAGCGCTGGCACGCGGTGCATGGGGCCGCCCACCGGGTCGCCTGGTAGTGGCATGTGGCCCAGCACCTCACCTACGGAACGCAGTGCGCGCTTGGGCGGCTCATACAGGAATGGCGGCACCTTGCGCACCAGGCGGGCCACCAGCAGAAACCTGCGGCGACTTTGGCCTAGGCCGTCGCCCAGCTCGCCGCAATCGTGCGTCGTCTCGGCCGTGGCGTAGCCGAAGTGCTGCAGCATCCCCACAATCTGGTCCAGCAGGTGCCGGCCGCGCGTTGCGATGCGGGGCACGTTCTCGAAAACGATCAGCCCTGGCAGATCGTCCGCGAAGGCCTCCAACATCAGCCACACACCGCGCAGCGTCAGTTCATTGAGCGCTTGATACTTCGGCGTGGCCGCCCGTGTAGGAGACTGCAGGCCCGAAAACCCCTTGCACGGCGCTGACAAAAACACGATGTCGGGGAACTGCCACTGTGCAGCAGCGCGCACGGTGTCCGCCGTGGCTTCGCGCCAGCCCTCTGGCGGCATGTGGCCATGCCAGGCGACGTACTGCTGCAGGCTGAAGAGGTCCACACACGCTTGTGGAACACCGTTCAGCATGAGGAAGTCCGCGCAGGCGCGCCGGTCGACGTCGATGCCGCCCAACAGAACCATCTTGCCCTTGATGGCGCCAATGCTGGGGTCTGCATCCTCGAAGCCAGCCGCGCCTGATCCAGCACCGCCGAACAGGTGAAAGTGGGTTACTTGTTGCGGCTTCATGACATGGCCCCCTTGCTTACGCGCTCGCCCATGACCAGGCTTGGCGGTTGATTGGCCGCGCTGCGGTGCTGCAGCTCGGGACAGGTGTACGGCTTGCCTGTCTTCCAGCTCAGGCTGATGGGCTGCGCGGTGCTGTAGTCCACGCGCTCTGCCTGCCTGATCTGAGCCCAGCGCGATGGCGCCACGGGGTGGGCCAGGCCTGCTGTGTTTTTTTGCTTGGCCATGGATCAAGCCTCCGCGCGTTCTTCGATGCGTTCCACCCGCAGCACGCTTTTGCCGCTCGCCAAGTGCGCGTTCGCTTCCGCCTGGGTGGCGGTCGCTGCCTTCACGCGAATGGTGGGCAGCAGATCGGCGTCGGCCAGGTCTTCCACGTCCGACAGCGTGACGCCCTCGGGCACCAGGGTGGCGCGGTAGCTGTGCAGCCGCTGGATGCCATGCACCGGTACGCTTTGTGGCGCACCTTTGGCGTTGTACTTATCGATGTAGGTCTGTTGGTTTTGCATGCTGGTTCTCTCTCTCTGTGGTCATGAGTTCAGGCAACCAGCTGCAGCTGGGCCTGGGCTGGGTGGACGGTGGGCACGACAGGCTGGCGGCGCTTGCGGCGCGGCTTGGCTGCGTCGGCCAGGCGCTCGCGTTCGGCGTCGAACACGGCGCGTAGGTGTTCCGGCGTGGTGCCGGCCTGGGGCACGTAGCCGCCGTGCAGCGGGCGCTGGTAGCAATGCACGCGTGGTTCAGTGCGCTTTGCGTTCATGGGTTGCACTCCTTTCGGTCGGTGGGGGTGGGTTGGGAAAGATCGGCGCGCGTGATGCGCACGGTGGAAAGCGCGGTCAACAGGTCGGGCAGCAGCTCGGCCGGCGTCTCCATCACCTCGCGTTTCACGGCGGCGCGCGGCCAGCAGCACCTGGGCCTGCAGCGGGGTGGGCTTGCGGCCCGTTTCGGCCATGCCGCTGCGCGCCTCGGTGGCGGTGGTGTGCTGTGGTGCTTGTTTTTTCATCAGTTCCACGCCTCGGTGGACTGCATGGCGCGCAAAGCGCGGAACTGGGCCACCGTTTCAGGGGTGCACCAGTCCTCTTTGAAGTGCGTGCTTGGGGGGAAAAGCTCCCGCGCCAGCTCGCCCGTGATGCGGGCCGTACAGTTATTGAAACCAGTCCAAGCGCGCGGCAAAGCCGCGCGGGCCGTGGCTGTGCCGTCGCCCTGCGCTTGTCCTGCTGCAGCCGTGGAATCCGCCGCATGCGCGGCAATGGCGACTTCATCGACCACGGGCGTCCAGGCAATGCGGCGGCTCACCAGCCAGCGACCGCACATGCGCCCGCGCTGTGGCTGCAGGCCCACGATGCGGCCCACCTTCACTTCCTCGCCGTACTTATTCACCTGGCCCGCCTCGGGCGTGCGGTGCGCGGTGCGCAGGTGCCATTGCTTGCGCGGCAGTGCGTGGCCGCCCATGGCCTCCATGAAGATGCGCCAGTCGGCCCGAATCTCTCCGTGCCGGTGGCAAGCGCTGAAAGCCCGCACCGTGGCGCGGTCGCCTTCCTGCGCGAACAGCTCCAGCTGATCGCCCGACACGCGGCGCAGCTCGCGCCACACCGTCACGCTGGGCATACCGATGGTTTGGAACTGCCGAATGCCCCAGTGCGATGCCCAGGCGCCCACGCGGCAGTGGCCTGCGCCCGATTCCTTCACATCGCGCGCATCCACGGCGCCGAAGTCCATGGCAATCTGCTGCCCGTTCACCACGTCTTGGTGCTCGGTCAGGGCCAGGTGGCCCACACTCTTGGCGATGTACTTGGCCACATAGCCAGCGGCGCCACCCTTCACCATGCGCTTGATGTTCACGCGGTTCTCTGCCGCGCCGCGTTCTGCGCCGTCCTCGCTCAGCCAGTAGTGGCGCACCTTGGCCTCGATGGCCTGCGCACCCGCCTCATCCTCGGCCCATATCAGCGCGTGCCAGTGCGGCGTGGCGTCGTGGTGTGGCTCAGCCACGCGCAGGCCGTACATGCGCACGCCCTTGCGCGCCAGCGCGGCCCGGGTCTTGGCCCACATATCGCGCAGCCACAGCTGGCCGTCGCGCGGCGTGGCGCCGCAATACTTCTTGTTCGGCACCGGCCGGCCACCGCTGCCCAGCTTCACTGGGTGGAACTTGCTGGGCAGCGTCAACGTGACGAACAGGCCCACATGCGCGCGGGCGTCTGCGTATTCCTCCGCACCCCGAATGCGCGTCATCAATTCACCGCCGCGCACTATGGGGTTTGCCGTGCCCAGCTCGGCCAGCTCGCGCAACGTGTACACCTGCCCGGCTTCGTTGCGTAACAGCGTGCGGCCTAGCGCCTCGGCATTGCGCTTCACCTGCGCCTGGCGTCGTGCCAGGCCGTCATGGCTGACGTAGCCGCCCAGCCCCTTGTGCACACGCCCCATGCCGATGTTGCCGCCCTCGACTACGCGCGCAACATGCACGCGCAGACGGCGGCGCCACCATGCAGCATCCTGTGCCCGCTTGATGGCGGGTTCACCCGTGATGGGCTTGTCTTCCACGATGCCCACGCACCGCACCAACAGCCGGATGCTGTCCACGCGCTCTGCCAGGCTGGCGCCCTGGCCAATGGCCAGCGCGTCCAGTTCGTCGGCCTCGCCCGCCAGCTTCTTGGCCATCTCGCAGATTGCGAAATCGTCCAGATTCCACAGCGCCGCAGCGCCAAAGCGGTCTTCGTATTCCGCAATGGACTGCAGCATGTCCCACGCCTGCGCCCACTCGGGCGCCTCTTGCAGCCACTCCCTATCCGTCTTGTTCACAGCCAGCATGGGGGGCGCTGTGGGCGCCAGGCGCTCGCGCACCGCTGCCTGCCAGCTCGCAGGCGCGCACCGAACCACGCGCTCCAAGTGCCCGCGCGCCATGTGCAGCGTGGGCTTGTTCGCTTTCCATTCATTCAGGCTGCCGTTTGGCAGCTTGCGCGGGATCGTGGGCATGGCTACACCCGGGCCGCAAGGGCAGTCAGCTGCCCAAGGTGGCGTTTCGCATCACGCACCACAGTGCGCAACTGCTCGCGCTCAGGGGGCGGCAGCTCTTGCCAATTGCGGTCGGCCAGCGTGTAGAGGTTGTCCACGTCCGCGCCAATGCCGGCAATCATCAGCAGGGCCACGCGCCACATCACTGGCAACCGGCGCCACTCCTGTGCCGCCGCGTCGTAGAACCGGCCATTGCTCGCGGTGTGCGTCATTTCATCGCGCAGCTTCATCAGCTGCGCCAGCACGTCCGCGGGCGGCGGCACCGGCTTGGCTGCTGGCGGCTCTGCCGGCTGCAGCAAGTCCATGTCAGGCGCAACCAGGCTCAGCTGCATGCCTGCTCCTTCTTTACGGGGGCGATGCCGAAGCCGCACGGTGCGCCGGCCAAGCGCTCTGCCAGGTCGAACGCCTGGCGCGTGGCGGCCTGCCGATCAGAGGCCAGCAGGTGCTGGGTGATGCGCTGGCCATTGGCCGTGCGGTAGGTCATGGCGAAAACACTCATTTCGCCAACTCCAGCAAATGCATCGCACGGCGGTCCACCATCACGGACACACGCAGGCGCCCTTTCTTGAGATAGAAGGTCGAATGGCCGAATTCCCCAGGCCAATCCTTTCTTTCCTCTACTTTCATACCGTTGGCCAACAGCACGTTGACCAGCTTTGCTTCCAATGAGCGGTTCAGAACACCCACGGTCAGCGACAAGTGTTTTCCGCCCCAGTCCGTCATTTCGTGCAGCGACAGGCGAACGCCCGCACTCTCGATGACTGGCATGAAGGCATCCAGCAACATCAACCGGGCATGCATGCGTTTGATGTTCGCCAGTCGCCCGGCGTGGCGTTCAAGTTCCACGGCCTGCAAGCGTTGCGGAAGGCTCAACGCCTGCGCGCTTGTTGCGCTCTTTCTGGTGGTTTTCATAGGCACTCCAAAAAATCAGGACGAACGAATCCCCGCTAGGCGTTTCCGCCTTGCAAAAAATCGGGGTGGTGAGTGATGGGTGCCGCTGCTTATCAGCGGCTCTGGGCGCCAGTTACGAGCTGTCGGCGCCGCCCTCGAACAAATCCGGCGTGCGTGCCGGTGTGAACTGCGTTTCGTGATCTTCTGTATCCGCGCAATCCAATACCACCCGCACCAGCCCACGCCGCACGTGGGTAGACAACGGCATGTTCACCGTGGGATTTGGCGTTGCGCTCGGGCTCAGCGTGTAGTCGGCAGACGCTCGCACCACGAACGTGTGCCCGCATTCAGGGTTGGTGCAGGCATAGCTTGACTCGCGCAGTGTCTTACTCAGCATTCGGCTAGTGCGTATTTCGCAGGTAGCGTCGCAGTGTGGGCATGCCCAGCGTGTCCCTTCAAAGCGCAGCTTCTTGCCCTGGTGGCGCCGCAACTGGCGTTCAGGCTTGGCGGCCAGCAGCGCTTCATGCTCTGCGTTGGTGTGCAACATGCGTTCCCCTGTGGTCATCGTGCTGGAGCTATTGAGCGGCTTTTGAGCGGCTATTTGCTGCCACTCACTGCGCCGCGGCAGCGTTGCCGCCTTGCTCCGCCATGTAGGCCTCCAGGCCGCGCAGGTACATGCGGCGGCAGAACCAGGCCAGGCTGCGTTCGTCGGCATCGGCCAGTGCCTTGGCTTGCTCCAGCTCGGCCGGCAGAAGGCGCATGCCCGCCAACTGCATCTTCTTGCTGTTGTCGGGGGCAACAGGCTCAGACAGACGGCCTGCTGCGCGGTTTGCCGCCACCAGGGCTTGGAAGCTGGCTGCGGGTTGCTTTGCGGTTTGCATCATGGTTTTCCTTGGGTGTTGTCAACTGCCAGCTTTGGGCCTGGCTTGATGCCCGTCATTTCGTAAACGCTGCGGTCGATTTGGGTGCTGATTAGCAGCTCAAGCACCGCCGTGGTGGTCGGCAGCCGGTACGCCTGGCGCAGCAGCTCCAGGTGGTGCTCCATTTCGGCGGAGACTTCCACCTGGGTTTCTGTGGTCTGCATGGGCGGTTTCCATGGCGTCAGCAACGCGCTGCCGCGCCCATGGTGGCCGTCTGCGCCATTGCGCCAAGGCCCAGCTTCTGCAGCTCCTTTTCAGCGGCCAGCAGCGCCATGTTTTGGATCAGCGTGGCTTTCTGCACGCCCAAGCGGTCGGCCAGCACATCCAGCAGCACGTCGTCGGCCTTTTTGAACCGCACGGTGTGCCGAAAAGTGCGGCGCTGTTCCTTGTTGTCGTATGCCATATCAACCCTTCTTTGCCTAACGATCAGCGGCAGAAATGCCGCTTACATTTGCCGTTTTCACAGGAGGTTCCGCATGCAGTCCCAACTCCCCGCTTACCACCCCATGGACGCTTTGAGCGATGACACCCCGGTTACGGTTGGCATGCTGCGCGCATCTATGGACCAACTCGGTCAGGGTGTAGGTTTTGCTCTCAGTGGCGCTTTGTTCGAGGCTGGTATGGAGCCCGACAAATGCAAGGGCATTGCGCTCGCACTGCATGCGCTTGTGGCGCAAGGCGTCTTCGCTGGGCCTGCGTTCGACGTTCTTTGCGGTATCGCCTACGGCATCGACATGCACCTTCATGGCACGCCGGATGGCGTTGGCAAGCAGACCTAGCAACTTCATGCGTCGGCCCCTGCCACGGGCCGAAACTCCACCGCCCCCACAAACACCCCCAGCAGCGGCGCCAGTTCCAGCGCCTCGCGCTCAGAGAACTCCACCGGCCTGCGGTTGCCGCTGAACACCAGCTGCCCCGTGGTTGTGTCGGCAATGCTCAGAAAAGCCCACACCGGGCGGTCAACGGGACCCATGCTCTGCCCTAGCAGGTAGCGCGGCCCGGCGTCGGTGCATGGGCCTGCGCTTGCAATCTGCCCCAGGCGGGCGCCCAGTTGCGCGCGGCGCTGGCTTAGAAGCCGGTTTGCCCATTGATTGCGGCGATGCGCCCGGCCTAGCGTGCTGTCGGCGCGCGGCTTGGGCTGCTGTGCTGCGGTGTGTAACATGGCGTTTTGTTTTGATTCAGAAACGACTAAGGAATGCGAATGGAAAAGGTGAACTGGGAGGTTTTCCAAGCTACGGCTGCTCTGCTGGCGCCGCAGGTTGCTGGTGCGCTAACGCAGCAAGCCCACTTTGAGGCTTTGCAACCGCACTTCCTGAAGCTGTATCGCGGCCTGGAGCAGATAGCCCGCCAGATTGAGGCAGAGGAAGCCGAAGCCCCCAGCCAATCAGTCGACTGAATCGCTTCTCTCTCCATTCCTTACCTGCCACGGGTCCACTGTCTGCCAGCCAATCACGATCAATGGCTGCGCACTCACGCTTGAAGCGGCGCTGGCGTATGGCTTGGGCGGCTGGGGGTGCGACGTCGCCCCATCTGTACGTCTGTAACATGGCGTCATGCGGTGAGTTCGTATGCGTCGCATT
>LNFM01004306.1_pt1 | contig 26476 bp, 23 predicted proteins | sample 596031 | NCBI WGS metagenome assembly LNFM01 (sample SAMN04254537, study PRJNA301005) | activated carbon metagenome | isolation source: dual media filters at the Ann Arbor, Michigan drinking water treatment plant | place: USA: Ann Arbor | reverse complement strand
GAGCTGTCCTCCATTTCAGGCGATCCTTGCAGAAAAAACCTGAAATGACAGATTTCTACAGATTTGTCACCTACTTTTTAATGAGGGAGCCCTGGAGTATGGGAGCATTTCGAGTGTGATTTTAACGCCGCAATGCGCCCTTCAGCGAGATCGTGAACAGGTTCTTAGGGGACAAGCAGAGGTGGGATACACGGCAAATTTCACGCTACGCCGCGCGCCTACTACTTAATGCGTCAGGCATGCAGGTGCGTGCATGCTTTGGCCGACGACCCGACACAAACAGCGATTTTCCCAGCCTTACCGCCTGCCATATATCTCCGCCAAGCGGTGCAGGCGCCCAGGCAGTTCTTCCGGTACCTGTTCCCAGTCGAATCTCCAGCGCCAGTTGCTTTCGGTTGTGCCGGGGAGGTTCATGCGGTGTTCACCGTCGAGTGCGAGGACATCCTGCATGGGCACGATGGCGAGTTGGGCGACGGAGGCGAAGGCGCAGCGGATTAGCGGCCAGGGCATGATCTCTTGCGGCAAGCCAAGATATTCAAGAATGTGTTGCTGCAAAGAGGGCGATAGCTCTTCGAACCAGCCGACAGTGGTATTGTTGTCATGCGTACCGGTGTAGACCACACTGTTGCGCTCATGGTTATAGCTGAGATACGGATTGCTGGAGCCGCCCTCGAAGGCGAACTGTAAAACCTTCATACCCGGCAGGCCATATTTTTCGCGCAGGGCATCTACCTCCGGCGTAATGATGCCTAGATCTTCCGCTACCAGTGGCAGTGGATTGAATGTCTCTTGCAGCGCCTGGAACAGTTCATCGCCGGGCGCCTTGACCCAGCGCCCGTCGATTGCCGTTTCAGCATGCGCGGGGATCTCCCAATAGGCCTCGAAGCCACGAAAATGGTCGATGCGGATCAGGTCGAACAGTTCAAGCTGCGTTGCCATGCGCTCCACCCACCAGTGGAAGCCGTCCGCCTGCATACGGCCCCAGTTATAGTGCGGGTTGCCCCAGCGCTGACCGGTAGCGGAGAAATAATCCGGCGGCACGCCGGCAACGGCCTGCGCCTTCCCCTCTTCATCGAGCATAAAATATTCGCGGTGCGCCCACACCTCGGCGCTATCGTATGCGACGAAGATAGGCATATCGCCAAACAGCAGGATGCCACGCTCATTGGCATAGCGCTTGAGATTCTGCCATTGGCGGAAAAACACATATTCTTCGAAACAGGCCTGCTCGATGGCACCAACAAGGCGCGCGCGCGCCCTGTCCATGGCGTCAGTCTCACGGTCGCGCAACGCAACAGGCCAGTCCAGCCATGCACGTCCCTCATTTTCCTGACGCAATGCCTGATAGAGCGCAAAATCATCCAGCCAGTGGCCGTGCTTCACAACAAAGGCGTCGAGCGCGGCGCGCTCTTCATCGGATGCGCGTTGCATAAAACCACGGCGCGACTCTATCAGACAGGTACAGCGATACGCTGCTGTATCAACATCGCCTGGAATCGCGGCATCATTATTCAGCCACCCCTGCTCGGCAAGCAATTCAAGACTGATTAGCCGTGGATTACCTGCGTGAACGGAAAGACATTGATAAGGCGAACCATCATCATGCGTTGGCCCCAGAGGCAGGCACTGCCACACAGACAAACCGCTCGTGGCCAGGAAGTCGGCAAAGCGAAATGCCTCCGGACCGAGTACGCCGCCGGGAAGTGAAGTAGGATGCAATAAAATGCCTGCCCTGCGCTGACTAAGCGGCCCTGAAGCGCCCGCCATTACGATGATGCTCCGCCGGGGCGCATCACACCCCCAAGTTGCGGTGCGCCACCACCGTGCGTAAAGGTTTGAGACAGATATTCAGGCGGTTCAACGTTCATCATCTGGTAGAGGTTGCCAAGGTGGAGGCGGAACAGGCGCTCGAAGTCACTCACAGTGGCAGCGGGATTGTAGTCACCAAACCACCAGAACCAGTCCGACCCCTCGCACAAGGCCAACTGACGCTCGGCGGCGGCAAGGTGGCTACCGGCAAGATGTCCTGAAACAACGGCTTTATCAAACGCCCGCTTGGCATCGCCCAGCATGTCCCAGCCGCGATTTTTGTCGGCACTGCCGATCCACGTGGAAAATGTGCCATAGACCCAACTGCCCGCCACCAGGTGCGGCAAGTTACGCACAGGCACCTTGGCATCCAGGCATCCAGAAAATGTGGTTAGCTCAATGCGCGGATGCTCCGCCAACCTCTGATAGAGAGCGCTGAGAAAGTAATAACCATTTTCGGGGTAGTATTCCCAGGCATTTTCCCCATCCAGAATAATCGACACCACGCCGCCTTGTCCGGCACAGGTAACGGCAATGTTTTCCAGATGGTGGATGAGGTTGGCCACTGCATCGTCGGCATGCCATTCGGTGTAGGTAAATCCAATCAAATCAGACAGGCCGTCATCGCGGAAGAAGCAGGCGATTTTGTCTTTGCCTTTCTCTACATGGTAGGGATGATGCAGGCATTCGCCGAGTTGGGTTTGCTTGCTTGCCGGCGAACTCGCCGGGACGCTTTTGGTCCGAGCCAGACTATTGCCCAAGACGCTTCCGCCGCTGGCCGCCCAGCGAAACCCATACTCGCCAAGCAATTTCAACGTGGCCGTGCTTACGCTTCCTTCGGAAGGCCAGCAGCCCTTCGGTTTCTCGTCGAAATAACGTTCAAAAACCTCTATTCCCTCGCGGATATGCCAGCGCGCACGATCCTCGCCACCGGGATATTGGGCAAGTTTTGGCAAAGGCGCATCGGGCATGGCCTCATGCGCGGATTTGATATCCAGCAACAATGGCACGATGGGGTGGGCGTAAGGCGTGACGGAAAGCTCGACTTGGCCACGCCGGGATAACGCCTTATAGCGTCCAATCACACCGGCCAGCAATTCACCGATAATCTCCAGCAACTGGCGGCGCTCATGCAAGGTATAGCCACTGCCCTTCTCGATCAGTGCCTTGATGCGCGCATCCTGACGCCGGACCACTTCACCCATCCAGGCCAAGTGATACCACACCAGGATATCGGCCAGGTATTGATCATTCAGATAAGCAAGGGCTTCCGGACGCGCCGTAAACCACGCCGCCATGTCAGCGAGCTGGCGGTAGGGCTTGAACCGGTCGATGAGCCGCTTCTCATTAACGCGCAGACAGGCCTTGACCAGCACTATGCGCTGGTCTGCGTCAACGGGCAGCGCAGGCTGCACCAGTGCCGCCAGCAGCGGGTCGCGGATCGCGCCGCTATCCTGCAAAAAGCCTTGCACCTGCCGGGTATAGTCGTCGATCTGTTCCAGCAGAATCGGCGCGAAATTCACCACCGCACGCGCAGCCGGCACGGCCTCGATATGCGCTGCCATGTCGACATAGTCTTTAATGGCATGCAGATACGTCCAGGGCAATTGATATTCGCCGCTGATGAAATCCTGATAATGAGGCTGGTGCATGTGCCAGCACAGCACAACCTTGAGGCGTTGCTCAACGGACATAGTGAATTTCGTCTCCGAGCATTTCCGGCGTTACCAGTACGACGCCCGCGGGGGTGACATGAAAACGCTTGGCATCTTCCTCATGATTTTCGCCAATCACCATGCCATCGGGCACACGGCAATTTTTGTCCAGCACGACCTTGCGCAGGCGACAATCACGCCCGATATCGACATTGGGCAACACAACACAATCCTCAACGGTCGCATACGAGCGGACATAGACATTGGAAAATAACAGCGAATGGCGCACTTTGGACCCCGAGATGATACAGCCGCCGGACACCATCGAATCCACCGCCATGCCACGGCGGTCTTCGTCATCGAACACAAATTTGGCGGGCGGAAGCTGCTCCTGGTAGGTCCAGATCGGCCATTCCTGATCATACAGATTCAATTCGGGAGACACGCCAATCAATTCCATATTGGCCTGCCAGAAGGCGTCTATCGTGCCCACATCGCGCCAATAGGCTTTTTGATTGCTTTCCTGGCTACTGCTTTGCACGTCGCGGAATGGGTAGGCCATGACACGGTATTTTTCGATCAACGAGGGAATGATGTCCTTGCCGAAGTCGTGGCTGGAGTTTTTCTGGTCGGCGTCCTTGATTAATTGCTCGTAAAGGAATTTGGTATTGAAGACATAGATTCCCATGGAGGCAAGGGCCACGCCGTCATGGCCCGGCATCGGTTCGGGATGCTCAGGCTTCTCCGTAAATCGAACGACACGCCCCTCCTTGTCTATGGACATCACGCCAAAGGCCTTGGCCTCATTGAGCGGCACCTCCATGCAGCCCACTGTCATATCCGCGCCATGATCAACGTGATACGCAATCATGGTGCCGTAATCCATTTTGTAGATATGATCGCCGGCCAGAATCATTACATATTCCGGGTCATGGAGACGGATGATGTCCAGGTTCTGGTATACCGCGTCAGCGGTGCCTGCATACCATTGTTCATGCAAGCGCTGCTGGGCCGGCAGCACTTCAACAAATTCACCAAACTCGCCGCGCAGAAAACCCCAACCCTGCTGGATATGGCGGATCAGCGAGTGGGCCTTGTATTGCGTCAGCACGCCGATGCGGCGGATACCGGAGTTGATGCAATTGGATAAAGGAAAGTCGATGATGCGGAATTTTCCGCCAAAGGGTACAGATGGCTTGGCGCGCCAGTCAGTCAGCTCGCCCAGCCGCGAACCGCGCCCCCCGGCCAGGATCAAAGCAAGGGTATTTCTCGTGATACGGCTAATGAAACGTGTTTTATGGCTAAATAACACAGAACCTCCGGCTTGTTTGCGATCCCTATCCAACTTTCCGAAATGTCGCGTCTGCGGCACAATACTTATGCGACTGTTTTACTCAACAATTCTTGCTGGTAAAACCGCGAATCTATCTTTTTATTATGATAACATTTGACCATCACAACACAATGCTGCCATACCTATATAAATAACCTGGCGCCTTGTAAAAAAACTGTGGGACTGGACTCGCCAGTACCATAATCCAATTTTAAATATATACAAGAAATTCCATGAACCCGACCTTAGCCAGTTTGCCCACTGACCTGCAAAAAATTCTCGAAGCGCGTCATCATGATCCTTTTTCCGTGCTAGGCAAGCATACGCAGGGAGTCCAGGCAGTCATACGCGCCCATATCCCCGGTGCGACGGCGGTTTTTCTTGCCGATACCCTGAAGGGCAACGGCCAGCCATTGCAACGAATTCCGAACACCGATATCTTCGAGTGGCACGGCAAACATAGCGAAGCATCAGAACATTATCGGCTGAAGTGGCGAGATGCTTCAGGCCAAGAGCATATCGCCCACGATCCTTATACCTTCCCGCCCCAACTCTCCCATTACGACCTGGGATTGTTCGCGGAAGGCAAGCATTGGCACGCCTACCGCCTCCTTGGGGCACACCCCCACACCGTTGAGGGTATTGAGGGCGTGCTGTTCGCCACTTGGGCACCCAACGCCGAGAGGGTCAGCGTGGTGGGTGACTTTAACCGGTGGGATGGCCGATGCCACCCGATGCGCGTGCATCACGGCGGTGTGTGGGAGCTGTTCATCCCTGGCATCGGCGAGGGCGCGCTATACCGTTTCGAGATTCGCAACCGCGACACGGGGGAGCTGCACGTCAAAATCGACCCTTATGCACGGCGCTTTGAAATGCGCCCCAGCACCGCCTCCATCGTAGTCACGGAAAGGGATTATGCCTGGGGTGATGCCAACTGGTTGCAAACCCGCGCCCAGGCCGATTGGCTGCATCAGCCCATGTCGGTCTACGAGGTGCACCTGAGCTCCTGGCAGCACGACGAACACGGCAATTTCCTCAACTACCGGGAACTGGCCAGGCGCCTGGTTGAGCATGTCACGAAACTGGGCTTCACCCACATCGAACTACTGCCCATCACCGAGCATCCGCTGGATGCCTCCTGGGGTTACCAGACAACAGGCTACTACGCCCCCACCAGCCGCTTCGGCAGCCCGGATGACTTCCGCTACTTCGTCGACTACTGCCACCGTCATGGCATCGGTGTATTGCTGGACTGGGTGCCTGGGCACTTTCCCAAGGATCTCCACGGCCTGGCGCGCTTCGACGGCACCGCCCTTTACGAACACGAAGATCCGCGCCGCGGCGAACACCGCGACTGGGGCACGCTGATCTTCAACTATGGCCGCAATGAGGTGAAAAACTTCCTCATGTCCAACGCGTTATTCTGGCTGGAGGAATTCCACCTGGACGGGCTGCGCGTCGACGCCGTGGCCTCGATGATATACCTGGATTATTCGCGCGAGCCCGGCGACTGGATACCGAACATTTATGGCGGCAATGAAAACCTGGAGGCCATCGATTTCCTGCGCGCGGTCAATCAGCTCACTCACGATCAGCATCCCGGCACGATGACGATCGCCGAGGAGTCCACCTCCTGGCCAATGGTGTCTCGCCCCACCTATCTGGGCGGCCTGGGCTTCAGCATGAAATGGAACATGGGCTGGATGCACGACACGCTGCAATACATGAGCAAGGAACCGATTTACCGCCACTATCACCACGACCAACTGACCTTCGGCCTGCTCTATGCCTTTACGGAAAACTTCGTGCTACCGTTCTCGCACGATGAGGTGGTGCATGGCAAACAATCCATGCTCAACAAGATGCCTGGAGACGAATGGCAGCGCTTCGCCAACCTGCGCCTGCTCTACACCTACATGTTCACTTATCCCGGCAAGAAACTGCTGTTCATGGGCTGCGAATTTGGGCAGGGCCGGGAATGGGATCACGCCAACCCTCTGGACTGGTGGGTGCTGGATTACCCTGTGCATCAGGGCGTGCAGACACTGGTCAAAGACCTCAACAATCTGTACCGGAGCATCGCCCCCTTGCACCGCCATGACTTCGACCACCACGGCTTCGAGTGGATCGACTGTCACGATGCCACGCAATCCGTGCTGAGCTATATCCGGAAAGACGGTGATGAGTTTGTTCTGGTAGCGCTCAACTTTACGCCTGCGCCACGCAAAAACTACCGTATCGGCGTACCCATCGACGGCTGGTACCAGGAAATCATGAACTCCGATTCCATCTATTACGGCGGCAGCAACATGGGTAATGCCGATGCAGTGCGCGCGGAACCGCTGTCATGGATGGGAAGACCTTACTCGATCGAAATCACCCTGCCACCGCTGGCGGGTATGGTGTTCAGGGTTTGGAAGGCATAGGGAGCTAAGAACCCGTTCATAATGCCGCACAAGGCAAAATCGAAGGAAAAAGCGGAGCATACACAAAATATGCAAGCATTTTGAGTTCGCCCCTATATATCAGGGTAACGCCGCAATGCGCCCTTCAGCGAGATCGTGAACGGGTTCTAAGCTACATCTGCGCATGAGCGTGCTGGTGGGTGCCACGCCCGCCAGCATCCCTATTTTCAATGCATTTTTTGATGAATAAATCACAGTGATGCCGCGCCTCATCAAGCGTAAGATACGGCCCATAATTGGCGCCTTCGCGGGTATGGAAATACCACCCGGCGAGACTCTCGTCATCTGACATCACATGGAAAAACCGGCCTGACCTTTGGAATGGCTTTGTGCGTTGCGTATAAACACCCTGGAACATGCATATCCTCCGTTATGATTGCGCGCCTACAATATGGCAATCGCCATAAATATGGCACCTGCCGCAACCATGCAGCAATAATGCCACCTGAAACCAAGGATACATATTGAAACTGCTCGCCATCGACACATCCACCGAGGCCTGCTCCGCTGCCTTGCTGATATCAGGAGAAGTCCGCGAGCGCCACGAAATCGCGCCGCGAGAGCATGCACGGCTGATCCTGCCAATGCTGGAATCGCTGCTTGCCGAAGCGGGCCTGAAGCTCTCCCAGCTCGACGCACTCGCCTTCGGATGTGGCCCAGGAGGATTCACCGGCGTACGCATCGCCACCGGCGTCATCCAGGGCTTGGCCTTCGGTGCAGATCTGCCGGTGGCGCCTGTATCATCTCTCGCGGCACTGGCGCAAGGCACTTATCGCGAAACCGGGGCACAGCAAATACTGTCAGCTATCGACGCGCGCATCAGCGAGGTATATTGGGGAGCTTATCGAGCGGGAGATGCGGGGCACGTTACGCTGGAGGGAGACGAAACCGTATGCGCACCACAACATGTCCCCTTGCCTGTGGGTGCTGACTGGTTCGGCGCAGGCAGCGGCTGGGCGGCCTATGAGACAGCGTTGCAAACCCGGTTGGGCGGCGCGGCATACACCTGCGATGGCCAGCGCTACCCGCGTGCATATGATGTCGCGCTGCTGGGCGCCGGTATTTACCAGCGCGGCTTAGCAGTCAGCGCTGAACAGGTGCTACCTGTGTATTTACGGGATGAGGTGGCCTGGAAAAAAAGCCGATGAGCCAAGCTCAGGCGGGCATAATCCGCCAGTAAAAAAATAAGCCGTCAACTGCCGTTCCAGTTTAAAGCCTGCCTCCGTCGCAGGGATGATTTATTCACAGACAGGTTCTTACTTCAATGCTGCAACACACAGCGCAGTAAGCGCACTGGGATAGATACCCAGAGCGAATACTGCGAGGCCGTTGGCACTCATCGCCACGCGCATGTCCAAGGCAGGCTGGATCGGGCTGTTGTCCTCGGTCTTATCGAAATACATCAGCTTGACGATGCGCAGGTAGTAGTAGGCGCCAATCACGGAGAAGAGCACAGCCACCACCGCCAACCAGGTCATATCGGCCCTGATAAGGGCCTGGAGCACGGCGAGTTTGGCCCAGAAGCCCACGGAGACGGGGATACCGGCCATGGAGATCATCAGGATCAGCATGATAAAGGCGAACCACGGGCTGCGTTGGTTCAGGCCCTTGAAGTCCTCCAGACGGTCCGCCTCGAAACCGGCGCGGCTGAGCAGCATCACCATGCCGAAACCACCCAATCCCATCAAGGCATAAACGAGGATGTAAAACATCGAGGAAGAATAGCCGTTTTCGGTGCCGGGCAGGATACCCAGCAACAGGAACCCGACATGGGCAATGGTGGAGTAGGCAAGCATGCGCTTGATATTGCTCTGGGCGATGGCGATGATGTTACCCGCCGCCATCGAGGCAATGGCGAGCATAATGAGCATGCCCTGCCACTGCATATGCAAATCACCCAAGCCCTCCACCAGCAGGCGCATCAGCATGGCGAATGCAGCAATCTTTGGAGCGGTGCCAATATAGAGCGTCACACTGGTTGGCGCGCCGTGATAGACATCCGGCACCCACATATGAAATGGCACCGCGCCCAGCTTGAAGGCGAGCCCCACCACAACAAACACCACACCAAACGCCAGCACGATATTTTTATCATGGCTCTGCGCAAGATAGGTGCTCACCTCGGTGATATCGAGGCTGCCAGTCACACCATAGAACATCGACATACCGTAGAGCAGCATGCCGGAGGCCAGCGAGCCGAGCACAAAATATTTCATCGCCGCCTCGGTGGCACCGATGGAATCCCTTTGCAGAGCAACCATTGCATAGAGCGACAGCGACAGCAGTTCCAAACCAAGGTAGATGGTGAGGAAGCTGTGCGCTGAGACCATGACCATCATGCCCAGCACGCCAAACAACCCCAGCACAAAATATTCACCCGTGAATAGCTGCCGCACACGCAAATATTCGCGCGAGTACAAAAACACCACGGCGGTGACAAGATAGATAAACACCTTGAGCACATCCCCCATGGTGTCGCTGATGAAACTGCCGCCGAATGTTATCTGCGTCTCGCCGGTATGCAGGCCGACCGTCAAAATCGCAGCACCAACAAGGGTCGCTTGTGACATCAAGTAGGTGACGACACGGTTACGCTCACCCACAAAGAGATCAGCCAGCAACACGACACAGGCCATGCACAGCACAAAGATCTCCGGCAGGGCCAGCGCAAAATTGGGCATCTCGAAATTCATATTAGACATCAATCTTCAATCCCAAGCTTCTATCTTGATTTGTACTAAGTTGGCCACTGAGATACAGAGAACACAGAGTTTTTTGTAAATGAATTCAAAATTCCTCTGTGAACCCTGCGCCTCCGCTCCGTGGCAAGAATCTTACAATTTTGAACTCACCGCCTGTTCGAGCAAATGGCCGACAGAGGAGTGCATCACCTCAACCAGGGGTGCGGGATATACACCCAGCAACAGAACCAGCACGGCCAGCGTTCCCAGCACCAGCGCCTCGCGGCCGTTCAGATCTTGCAGCGCGGCGACATTATCATTGCCCACCTTGCCGAAAATGACGCGTTTCACCATCCACAGGGTATAGGCCGCACCCAGCACCAGTGTGGTACTTGCGAGCAAGGCTATCCAAAAATTCGCCTTGAAGGCTGAGAGGATCACCATGAACTCGCCGACGAATCCCGATGTACCCGGCAAACCGGCGTTGGCCATGGCGAAAAATACCATCAACGTCGCAAATACCGGCATGGTATTGGCTACGCCGCCGTAATCGCTGATGTTACGGCTATGCAACCGGTCATACATGACGCCTACGCACAAAAACATCGCCCCGGAGACAAAGCCATGCGAGATCATCTGCACCAGCGCGCCTTCCAGGCCCAGCGCGGCGCCAGCGACACTGTTGGTATTATCGAAGATGCTGAACACCAGAAAGAATCCCAGTGTGACAAAGCCCATGTGCGAAATCGACGAATACGCGATCAGCTTCTTCATATCCTCCTGCACCAGCGCGACAAGAGCGATATACACCACCGCGACCAGCGACATGGCGATCACCAGCCAATCCAGCTCATGACTGGCGTCGGGCACGATCGGCAGGATAAACCGCACGAAGCCATAGGCCCCAAGCTTGAGCATGATGGCGGCGAGGATCACCGAACCGCCGGTGGGTGCTTCGACGTGTGCATCCGGCAACCACGTATGCACCGGCCACATCGGCACCTTGACGGCAAAGGCGATGAGAAAAGCAAAGAACAGCAGCACCTGGGCAGTCATGCCGATACGCAGGTCGTGGAAGTCGAGGATCGAGAAACTGTCGGACTGGAAATACAGGTACAACACGGCGACCAGCAGCAACACCGAACCAAGGAAGGTATACAGGAAGAACTTGATGGCGGCATAGACACGCCGCTGCCCGCCCCAGACGCCGATGATCAGGAACATCGGCACCAGCATGAACTCCCAGAACACATAGAACAGCACGGCATCGAGGGCGGCAAACACGCCGATCATGAGCCCTTCCATGATCAAAAAAGCCGCCATGTATTGCGAAACTTTATTCTGGATAACCTCCCAGCCCGCGATGATCACCAGCACAGTGGTGAAACTGGTAAGCAGAATGAGCGGCATGGAAATGCCGTCGATGCCCAGCGAGTAATTGATGTTAAAGGTAGCGACCCATGGCATCTGCTCGGCAAACTGCATCTGATATGTGCCACTGTCGAAGCCTGTATACAGCGGCAGGGACGCCACAAAGGTGAGCATTGAAAAAATCAGCGCCAGCCAGCGCACCAATACATCGTTTTTACCGGCGGCAAGCACCACCAGTCCGCCGATGATCGGCAGCCAGATAACCAGGCTCAGGAGCGGCAAATCAGAAAACATGCAAAACTATCCTGTTTTTTGTTCTTTAAGGAAACTCTGAAAAATCCATCCTTGGATTTTTCAGAGACGAAAACCAAAAAATGTGATTTTTGTTTTTCTTCATTTCTCGAACACTTACGTGTTCGAGAAATGGCGGTGCATCCATGCACAGCACGGAACCTCTAATAAATCAGAGGTTCCTTAATACACAAAGAAGGTCAGCAATACCACAAGACCAATGATCATGGCGAAGGCATAGTGATACATATAGCCCGATTGGGCACGGCGTATCACACCCGAGAGCCAGCCGATGCCGTTTGCCGTGCCGTTCACCACCACACCGTCGATCAGCTTGATGTCGCCAAAGCGCCAGAAGAGCCGCCCCACGCTACGCCCGCCACCCGCGAATACGGCATCGTTGAAATCATCGAAACCATATTTTTTATCAAGGATGCTGTACACCCCGGAGAAACGTTCCTTGAGACTCGCCGCGATATCTGGACGCTTCATATACAGGAACCAGGCGACGGCGACACCGGCAGCGGATAGCCAGACCGCGGGGGCCATCAGGCCATGCACGATAAACTCAGCCCACCCGTGGTACTCACCACGCAGCACCCCCAGCACATCATGCTCAGGCAGCACATAGATGGCGCGGCCGAAGAAATCACCAAACTGGAGTGGACCTATCGCAATAGCGCCGATCACCACCGAGGGGATCGCCAGCAGGATCAAAGGCACGGTAACCACCGCGGGGGACTCGTGCAAGTGGCTACGGGTATGTTCGTCCATGCGCTCTTTGCCGTGGAATACCAGGAAGAACATGCGGAAGGTATACAGGGCCGTGACAAACACGCCCAACAGCACGGCGAAATAGGCGAACCCGGCACCCGGCACGGTCGAGATGTTAACAGCCTCAATAATGCTGTCCTTGGAAAAGAAACCGGAAAATCCAGGGAAACCGATCAAGGCCAGCGCGCCGATTAGCGATGTCCAATAAGTAATCGGCATGTATTTTTTCAGGCCGCCCATTTTTGTGATGTCCTGCTCGTGGTGCATGGCGATAATCACCGAGCCTGCGGCCAGGAATAGCAACGCCTTGAAGAAGGCGTGGGTCATCAGGTGGAAAATACCTGTCGCATAGGCCGACGCACCCAGCGCCACTGTCATATAACCCAATTGCGAAAGCGTTGAATACGCCACAACGCGCTTGATGTCGTTCTGCACCAGACCGAGGAAGCCCATAAACAAGGCAGTGATCGCGCCGATGACTATCACCACGCTCAACGCGGTTTGCGACAATTCGTACAACGGCGACATGCGCGCCACCATGAAGATACCGGCGGTCACCATGGTAGCGGCGTGGATGAGCGCCGAAATCGGCGTCGGGCCTTCCATCGAGTCCGGCAGCCACACGTGCAACGGCACCTGCGCCGATTTGCCCATGGCGCCGATAAACAGCAGGATGCAGATCATGGTTATCACGGACCATTGCTGGTTCATGGCAACTTCAGCAGTGACATTCGCCATAGACGGAGCGGCGCTGAATACATCAGCATAGTCCAGGGTGTTGAAGTACATCAGCACCGCCGCGATGCCGAGCAGGAAACCCAGATCACCGACACGGTTCACCAGGAATGCCTTCAGGTTGGCATAAATAGCCGACTCTTTTTGATACCAGAAACCGATCAGCAGGTAAGACACCAGGCCCACCGCCTCCCAGCCGAAGAACAGCTGCATAAAGTTGTTAGCCATTACCAGCATCAGCATGGAGAAGGTAAATAGCGAGATATAGCTGAAAAAACGCTGGTAGCCGGGATCATCGCGCATGTAGCCGATGGTGTAGATATGCACCATCAGCGACACAAAGGTCACCACCACCATCATCAATGCGGTGAGCTGGTCGATCATGAAACCGACTTCGAATTTGATGCCGTCGCTGACCAGCCAGGTGTAGACCGCGCCATTATAGGGATCGGCGCCATCCAGTATGATCTGCTTGAAGATCACCAGCGACAATCCAAAGGAAATGGCAACGCCGATTATGGTGACCCAATGCGCCCCGGCGCGGCCTATGGCCTTGCCGAACAGGCCGGCGATAATCGCGCCGAACAGTGGCGCCAATACAATGGCGAGGGAGATATTGTGCATGGTTCTGGCGTCCCTATCCCTTTAAGGTATCAAGATCTTCGACGTTAATGGTGCGCTTGTTACGGAACAGAACGACCAGGATAGCCAAGCCGATGGCTGCCTCGGCGGCAGCAACCGTGAGTATGAAAAAGACAAAGACCTGTCCGGCGCTATCACCAAGATAATGGGAAAAGGCGATGAAATTCATATTCACGGCCAGTAACATGAGTTCAATCGCCATGAGCAGGATGATGACGTTCTTGCGATTGAGGAATATCCCGGCCAGGCTGACGCAGAACAATACAGCCCCCAGAATTAGAAAATCCGATAACGCGATCATTGCGTCCCCACCCTTTGTGATCTTTTATTGTAAATCCAAGAGCCTGCACTACCCAGTAAAGCAGGTCAACTTTCTTTTTTTTCCGTTTCCATCTTGACGATGCGCACACGATCATTGCGGCGCGTCGCAACCTGCCAGCCCGCATTCTGGTACTTGGTCTGTGGCCGCCTGCGCAATGTCAGGGCAATGGCGGCGACAATCGCCACCAGCAAAATCGCGGCGGCGATTTCAAACGGGTATACATATACCGTATAAAGTATCCGTCCCAATTCCTTGGTATTGCTGTAATCGGCCATATGTCTTGCGGGCTCGGCAAAATGCTCCAGCCCAAAATACTTGGGACCCACCGCAATCGTCATTTCCACCACTACCACCAGCGCAACAATGATTCCCACCGGAAGGTATCTGATGAAGCCCTCGCGCAGCACTGTGATATTGATATCCAGCATCATGACCACGAACAGGAACAGCACCATCACCGCGCCAACATAGACCAGCACCAGGGTAATGGCGAGGAATTCCGCTTCGAGCAGCATCCATAGCGCGGCACTGGTAAAAAAGGTCAGCACCAGAAAGAGGACGGCATGGACCGGGTTGCGCACGGTAATCACCGCTACCGACGCAGCCACCAAAATTGCCGCAAAAGCGTAAAAAACGATCTGTTCCATGCTCATAGTGTCGTGTGTAGAGTCTGCCTGGCTTGATAATTAACGGTAAGGCGCATCATGGGTACGATCCGCGGCAATCTGTTTTTCGTAGCGCTCACCCATTGCCAGCAGCTTGTCCTTGGTCATGACGGTACCTTCCCTGCCCTCAAAATGGTACTCGAAGAGGCGCGTCTCGACGATGGCGTCCACCGGGCACGCTTCCTCGCAAAAGCCGCAGTAAATGCACTTGAACAGGTCGATATCATAACGTGTAGTACGGCGTGTGCCATCATCACGCGGCGCGGAATCAATGGTGATGGCAAGCGCCGGACAGACTGCCTCGCACAGCTTACACGCAATGCAGCGCTCCTCGCCGTTGGCGTAGCGGCGTAGTGCATGCAGCCCACGAAAACGGAATGACTGTGGGGTCTTTTCCTCGGGATACTGTACAGTAATCTTTGTTGCAAAAAAGTACCTGCCAGTGAGCTTCAGCCCAACAAAGAGCTCCCACAGCAGCAGACTTCTAAAGTAGTTTGTGATCGCGTTCATCGGCGTTCTCCATGCAATGCAGGGTGCTCTTTGCGCACCGGAAGTTAGTGCGTAAAACGCACCCTACATTTCTAATCAAACCAGGGGCCTATTTCAGCCAATACCGCGGCTCCCACCACCAGCAGCCAGACTATGGTAATAGGGATAAATATCTTCCATCCCAGGCGCATGATCTGGTCATAGCGGTAGCGCGGAAACGTAGCGCGGAACCACAGGAACAAAAACAGGAATACCGCCGTTTTGCCGAGCAGCCAGACGATGCCCGGCACCCAGGCGAAGGCATCGGCAAGGAACGGCACACCTTCGAATGGGGACAGCCAGCCACCCAGGAACATGACGGATGTCAGCACCGACACCAGGATCATGGCGGCGTACTCGGCCAGGAAGAACAGGGCAAAGGCTATTCCCGAATATTCCACATGAAAACCGGCTACGATCTCGGATTCGCCTTCGGCCACGTCAAATGGAGCACGGTTGGTCTCCGCCACACCGGAAATGAAATACACCAGAAACAGCGGCAGCAGCGGTAGCCAGAACCAATGCATTACGCTGCCCTGCTGGGCCAGCACGATCTCGCGCAGGTTCAGGCTGCCGGCGGCAATCAGCACACCGACCAGAGCAAACCCCATGGCAATCTCATAGGACACCACCTGAGCGGCGGAACGCAATGCGCCGAGGAATGCATACTTGGAATTGGATGCCCAACCGGCAATGATGATGCCGTAAACGCCCAGCGAGGTCATCGCCAGAATATACAACAAGCCTGCGTCGATGTTGGCAAGCACCAGATTGCTGTCGAAAGGGATCACCGCCCATGCGGCGAGCACCGGCGCAAGCGCCACGATGGGCCCAAGAAGAAACAGAAAGCGGTTGGCATTGGTGGGAATAATGATTTCCTTGAGCACCAGCTTCAAACCGTCCGCAATCGGCTGCAACAGCCCGAGCGGCCCGACGCGATTGGGTCCGATGCGCACCTGGATATAACCGATCACCTTGCGTTCGGCCAGGGTGAGATAGGCGACCGACAGCATGATCGGCACTACGATCACCACAATCTTGAGCACAATCTGGAGGATTTCGGGGATCTCGCTCCATACGGTTTGCAGCATCTCAAGCATGGGCAGCCACCTTGCCGGACGACGGCGCCGTGCTCTCAGTACCTTGCAGCCCCAAACGCGCCTTTATAGCCTCGATCTCATTAAAATAGCTCACCGCCACCTGCCCGTTCGCGGTTTTTTGCAACGAGGAGGCGCGGCGCACGATGCCGTCAACGGCATACATGGGCGTTTCAATCGTGCCCGATACTGCTTCAACACCCAGCCTGGATGGGCAAGACCAAGCCGTTGCGTTGTCCGCCTTGATATCCGTGGCAATGGCGTGCAGCTCGTCACGCACTTCTTCCGATGAAAAATAGTCAAAACCATCAAGGCCGAACAAATTACCCAGCACCCGCAACACCTTCCAGCCTGGACGTGACTCACCCAACGGTGACACCACGCCCGTAAAGCTCTGCCAGCGGCCTTCGGCATTGACAAATGTGCCCGAAGTTTCGGTGAACGGACCGATGGGCAAAATGACACTGGCATAGCGCTGCATAAGCTCGCCTTTATAGGAAGACAGCGATACCACGAAATCGGCGCCAGTCAGTGCCGTCAGTGCCGCTGCGGCATCGGCGCAATCGAACTCGGGCTCGATACCGAGCAACAGGTAGGCTTTCAGCTTGGAATCCAGCATGGCCCGCGCGTCCAGACCAGGGGTTATGGATTTGCCGAAGGCGCCACGATGCGGCAGCGCGCCCGCCAACCAGCCTCCCACGCTATTGCCCGCCTCCGGCAAGTAGCCAAACACGGCGTTACTCAACTGCGATATCACATCCGCCAGTGCGCGCAGCGTGGACATGGCGGGATGCACTATCGCCTGACTGCCCATCAGCACCGTCGCCTTGTTCGCCTGTCGCAACTGTCCGGCGATGATCTTGTGGGTATCACTCACAACCACGTCCGCCAGCAGCGCATCCAATCCCTCTGGCGCTTGCCCGCCGGTCAGATGCAGCAACGCCTTGGCAATCCCGGCAAGGTCACGTTCCATACCCCCAACGCCAGAGATCAGCCTGGCCTTGACCGGAAAGTTGAATTCGTAATCCGCGGCATTGACAAACATCACGCTGGCACCGGCCAGCGCCGCCATGCGCAAGCGGTGCGCAGCAATAGGCTGCTCCTTGCGCACATTGGAACCGATCAGCAACGCGGCATTAACATGCTCAAGGTCTTCTATCGTCTGACCGAGCCAGGGATAGACTGGCGCACTCTGCTGGCCGCTGAAATCACGCTGGCGCAGGCGATGGTCGATATTGGAACCACCCAGACCGCGCACCAGTTTTTGGGTGAGATACATCTCTTCCGTGGTGGCAATCGGAGAGATCAAAGCGCCCAACTGGCTGGCGCCGTGACGGGTCAGCACGGATTTCAGGCCGGCCACAGTGAACTCAAACGCGGTAGTCCAATCCGTTTCCTGCCAATGTCCGTCCTTTTTGATCATCGGCACGCGCAGCCGGTCGGGACTGCTCAACCCTTCATAGCTGAAACGGTCACGGTCGGAGATCCAGGTTTCGTTGATCTCTTCGTTCTCGCGCGGCAGAACACGCAGAACCTGATTGCCGCGCACATCCACATGAAGATTGGAGCCAATGCAATCATGAGGCGCAATAGTATCGCGCCGCGCCAATTCCCAGGCGCGGGCAGCATAACGGAACGGCTTCGAGGTCAGCGCGCCCACCGGGCACAAGTCGATAACGTTGCCGGACATCTCGGACGCCAGGGCCTTTTCGACATAGGTTCCGATTTCCATATGCTCGCCGCGCCCGGTGGCACCCAATTCCTTGATGCCGGCAATCTCCTCGCCAAAACGCACACAGCGGGTACAATGGATGCAACGCGTCATCTCTGTGGTAATCAGGGGGCCGATGTCCTTGTCTTTGACAACGCGTTTGTTTTCCATAAAACGCGAATTACTGGCGCCATAACCCAAGGCCATTTCCTGCAAATCGCACTCGCCGCCCTGATCGCAGATCGGGCAATCCAGCGGGTGATTGATCAGCAGGAACTCCATCACGCCCTTCTGCGCATCAAGCGCGCGGGGAGACTTGGTGTATATTTTCATCCCCTCCGTCACGGGCGTGGCGCAGGCGGGCAAGGGTTTGGCCGCTTTTTCAACCTCGACCAGGCACATGCGGCAGTTCGCCGCAATCGACAGCTTCTTGTGATAGCAGAAGCGCGGAATAGGAATACCGGCGTCATCGGCGGCCTCGATAACCATCGCGCCGTCTTTCGCCTCTACCAGTTTTCCGTCAATCTCAATATTTACCATGACTGCTTATCCGTTTATGCCGCCGCGGCTGGCGCTGTCTTACCCACCATACACTGACGGTGGTCGATGTGATACTGGAATTCATCGCGGAAATGCTTGATGAAACTAATCACCGGCAGCGCCGCGGCATCGCCCAGGGCGCAAATGGTGCGGCCCTGGATCTTGTTGGAGACATCCACCAGCATATCCAGGTCTTCCGGCTTGCCCTGCCCGTGCTCAATACGATGGATTACGCGAGACAGCCAGCCCGTACCTTCGCGGCACGGCGTGCACTGGCCGCACGACTCCTCATAATAAAAGTGGGCAAGACGCGCCAATGCCCTGACCATGCAGGTGGTGTCGTCCATGATGATCACCGAACCTGCGCCGAGCATCGAGCCTGCTTTGGCGATGGAATCGTAGTCCATGTTGACATTCATCATCACGCCACCAGGAACCACCGGCACGGAAGAACCGCCCGGGATGACTGCTTTCAACGTGCGTCCGCCACGCATCCCGCCCGCCATTTCCAGCAACTGTGAAAAAGGCGTGCCCATCGGCACTTCATAGTTCCCCGGCTTGTTCACATGACCCGAGACGGAAAAGATCTTGGTACCACCGTTGTTAGGCTTGCCAAGCTCCAGAAACCAGCGCCCGCCGTTGCGCATGATGGACGGCACTGAGGCCAGTGTTTCGGTATTGTTGATGGTGGTGGGTCGCCCGTACAGGCCATAGCTGGCGGGAAACGGCGGCTTAAAGCGCGGCTGGCCTTTTTTGCCTTCCAGGGACTCGAGCAGCGCCGTCTCCTCACCGCAGATATAGGCGCCCGCGCCCAGATGCGAATACAGCTCGAAGTCGACGCCCGACCCCAGGATATTCTTGCCGATCAATCCGGCGGCACGCGCCTCGGCCAACGCCGCCTCGAAGCGTTCATAGGGCTCCCAGAACTCGCCGCGCATGTAGTTATACCCCGCCGTGGCACCGATGGTGTACGCAGCAATCGCCATTCCCTCGATCAGCGCATGGGGGTTATAACGCAGGATATCGCGGTCCTTGAACGTGCCCGGCTCGCCCTCGTCGGAATTGCACACGATATATTTCTGGCCAGGAACATTGCGCGGCATGAAGCTCCACTTCAAACCAGTGGGAAACCCTGCCCCGCCTCGCCCGCGCAAGGCCGACATTTTGAGTTCGGCAATGATTTCATCGGGCGGCGTCTTTTCCGCCAGGATCTTTTTCCATGCCGCATACCCATCCGCACTCTGGTAAGTCGCCAGAGTCCAGGGGCGGTCAAGGTGCAGTGTATTGAAGCAGACTTCGTTAGCCATGGCCGTCACTCAAGATTATCGAGAATTGCGTCAATCTTCGACGGGGTCAGATTCTCGTAGTATTGCTTGCCAATCTGAAACATAGGCGCACCCGCGCATGCCCCCAGGCACTCCACCTCACGAAGGGTGAACTTGCCATCGGGGGTGGTCTCACCCAGACGGGCGCCCAGCTTCTTCTCGAGATGCGTCACGATCTCATCCGAGCCGCACAGCATGCAGGAAATATTGGTGCAAACGGCTATCTTATGGCGGCCGACGGGCTTCAGCGAATACATGGAATAAAAGGTTGCCACCTCGTAAACCGAGATCGGCTCCATCTCCAGATAAACTGCCACAGCGTCCATCAATTCCTTGGTCAACCAGCCACCGTTCGCATCCTGGACAATATGCAACGCGGGTATCACCGCGGACTGCTTATGCTCGGAAGGATATTGGGCGACCCACTGGTCGATTCCGGCGCGCACTTCGCCGGAAAGCAGATTTAGATTCGCTTGTGACATCAACGATCAACCTCACCAAATACAATATCCTGGGTCCCGATAATGGCCACCACGTCCGCAATCATATGGCCACGCGACATTTCATCCAGCCCTGCAATATGGGCAAATCCCGGCGCGCGGATCTTCATGCGATAGGGCTTGTTGGCGCCATCGGACACCAGGTAAATACCGAATTCACCCTTGGGATGCTCCACCGCTGCGTAGGCCTCGCCTTCAGGCAGGCAAAAGCCTTCCGTAAATAACTTGAAGTGGTGGATCAGCGCCTCCATGTCGCCCTTCATCTGCACACGCGGCGGCGGCGCAATCTTGTGATTTTCGATCATCACAGGGCCAGGGTTCTTGCGCAGCCAGTCTATGCACTGGCGGATGATGCGGTTGGACTGACGCATCTCTTCGACGCGCACCAGGTAACGGTCGTAGCAATCGCCCTGCACGCCCACCGGTATATCAAACTCCAGGCGGTCATATACCTCATAGGGCTGTTTCTTGCGCAGATCCCAGGCGATGCCTGAACCACGCAGCATCGGGCCGGTAAAACCTAGCTGCAAGGCACGCTCCGGCGACACCACGCCGATACCCACGGTGCGCTGCTTCCAGATGCGATTGTCTGTCAACAGGGTTTCATATTCATCGACATACTTGGGGAAGCGCTCGGTGAAGTCCTGGATGAAATCCAGCAGCGAACCCTGACGATTGCGGTTGAGTTGATTCACTTCCTTCTGGTTATGCCACTTGGACGTCTGATAGTGCGGCATGGCATCCGGCAGATCCCGGTAGACCCCGCCAGGACGGTAGTAGGCCGCGTGCATGCGCGCGCCGGACACCGCCTCGTAGCAGTCCAGCAAGTCCTCACGCTCGCGAAACGCATACAGGAACACCGTCATGGCTCCGATATCGAGCGCATGCGCCCCCAGCCAGAGCAGATGATTGAGAATGCGCGTGATCTCGTCGAACATCACGCGGATATACTGGGCACGCAACGGCGGCTCGACACCCAGCAACTTCTCCATGGCCAGCACATAGCCATGCTCGTTGCACATCATGGATACATAATCGAGGCGATCCATATAGGGGACGCTCTGATTGTACGGCTTACTCTCCGCCAGCTTCTCGGTAGCCCGGTGCAACAGGCCGATATGCGGATCGGCGCGCTCGATGACCTCGCCATCCAGCTCCAGCACCAAACGCAGCACACCGTGCGCGGAGGGGTGCTGCGGCCCGAAATTCATGGTGTAATTGCGTATCTCAGCCACGCTTGCTCTCCTTCGCGCCCGTCTCATACCTGCTGTCATGGCGGATCACGCGCGGCACCAGGATGCGCGGCTCAATACTCACCGGCTCATACACCACGCGCTGCTTCTGGGGATCGTAACGCATCTCGACGTTGCCGATGAGCGGAAAATCCTTGCGGAATGGATGACCAATAAAGCCGTAATCAGTGAGCAGGCGGCGCAGATCGGGATGGCCGTCGAACAGGATGCCAAACAAGTCGAAGGCCTCACGCTCGAACCAGTTCGCCACGGCCCAGATGCCAATGACGGAATCCAGACGCGGCAGGTCTTCGCCTAGAAACACCTTAAGACGCAAGCGCTGATTGTTCTGAACAGACAACAAATGATAAACCACGGCAAAACGCGGACCCTGCCAGCTCCCCTCGCCATACTCCAGATAGTCCACGCCGCACAGGTCGATAAGCTGCTCGAAGCCGAACACGGGCTCATCACGCAATGCGGCGCACACCTCCAAAAGCTTTTCGCGGCGCACATCCACAGTCACTTCGCCAACCGCCACGCGGCAACCGGCCAGTGCATCACCGAAACGTTCCTGGAGGCTCGCCGCCAGATCCTGTTTTATATCAGACATCAATCAATACTCTTTAGCGGGCGATCGTATTGGTACGTTTGATTTTATTTTGCAACTGGATAATGCCGTACAACAACGCCTCTGCGGTAGGCGGGCAACCGGGCACATAAATATCGACCGGCACAATGCGGTCGCAACCCCGCACCACCGAATAGGAATAGTGGTAATAGCCACCGCCGTTGGCACAGGATCCCATCGAGATCACCCAGCGTGGCTCGGACATCTGGTCATACACCTTGCGCAACGCCGGGGCCATTTTATTGACCAGGGTTCCCGCCACCACCATCACGTCGGACTGGCGCGGACTGGGGCGGAACACCACGCCAAAACGGTCCAAATCATAGCGTGCGGCACCCGCGTGCATCATTTCCACGGCACAGCAGGCCAAACCGAACGTCATTGGCCACAATGAACCGGTACGCGCCCAATTGATGAGTGAGTCGGCTGTAGTCGTGACCACCCCCTTCTCCAGAACTCCCTCTATTATTCCCACTCCAGGGCCCCCTTCTTCCACTCGTAGATAAACCCGATCACGAGGATACCGAGAAACACCACCATGGCGATGTAACCGAACATGCCTATCTCGCCCAGCACCGCGGCCCAGGGAAACAGGAAGGCAATCTCAAGATCGAAGACGATAAACAGGATGGCCACGAGATAGTAGCGCACGTCGAACTTCATGCGCGAATCTTCGAACGCCTCGAAGCCGCACTCATAGGGAGAGAGCTTTGCGCTGTCAGGACGATTCGGCGCGACCAAAAAGCCAGCGACAACCGGTGCCACCCCAAAAAAGACGCCCAGCCCGAGAAAAATCAAGATAGGCAAATAGTTTTCCAACATTGCCGATTCCCCCACCCTAAAGACAAAATGCGTACGGACGCCCTCCTTGCGCCAGGCAAAGGGACATCATCAATTTTTGCTCAAATAAATATTTATCGAGTTTTTGAGTCTAGGCTAGTAAACAAGATGCTGTCAAGCGCCTAATGCAAGCCTAGCACGATACAATTCAGATGCTTACGCAAGAAGCATAAAGGGCTTGGCTGAAAAAAGCTCAGATGCCGCTTTTTGATGCCTCTAAAAAGATCAGGGGCCTGCGCGACAAGAGGCGTCACACCTCAAAATAAAATACACCAATGACTGATTTTATTGAAAAAAAAAGCAGCCAAAATCGCATTTTGACTGCTTTACCTAGATTCACCCAAATAACCTTAAAAATAAAGGTTATTGTCTTTTTTACATGGTACCGATGGCCGGACTCGAACCGGCACAGCTTGCGCCACTACCACCTCAAGGTAGCGTGTCTACCAATTCCACCACATCGGCTTAAACTCTAAAGGAACCCGCGATCCTGAAAACGGGCTCCTTTGCTCTCTTACTGCGCAGGCTTCGCCGGCACAACGGGTGACTGTTGGGCTGCGCCGCCAGGAGGCGCCATTGCCGGAACCATTGGTGTCACCCCAGCCGGCTGGGCAGGTGCAGGCTTGGCCGGAACCGCCACATCCGTGACACTCTTCCGTTCCGTACTATTGCCAGACAGATACGCCAGTGACAGACAGACAATAAAAAACAACGTAGCAAGAACACCCGTTGCCCGCGTCATAAACGACGCCGAACCGCGGCTGCCAAACACCGTCTGTGATGCGCCGCTACCAAATGCGGCACCTATATCAGCACCCTTGCCCTGCTGAATCAGCACCAGACTGATCAGGGCAACCGCTACAACCACGAGAAGAATCGACAAAATAGTATACATTTTAAATTACGCCAATAAAATCCAGGGAAATCCTGCCCAGCGGCAACTCATCCTGCCGCATGGCAGATCGTCAGAAACTCATTAGCATCCAGGGAAGCGCCACCTATCAAGCCGCCATCGATATCCGGCTTGGCGAACAATTCCGCCGCATTGGCCCCCTTCACACTCCCGCCGTAGAGAATCTGAATTTTACCCGCAATCTCCGCGTCATGCGCAGCAATCTGCCGCCGGATAAAGGCGTGAACCTCTTGCGCCTGCTCAGGCGATGCGGTTTTTCCTGTACCTATCGCCCACACCGGCTCGTAGGCAATTACCGCGCCGCCAAGTGCCACCAGGCATTCCGGCGATTCCAGCACCGCATCGAGCTGACGCGCCACGACGGCCTCGGTCAACCCATTTTCGCGGTCTTCAAGCATCTCTCCGACACAGAAAACCGGCGTAAGCCCACCCTTGCTCGCGGCAAGAAACTTGCGCGCCACTATTTTGTTGTCTTCGCCAAACAGCGCCCGCCGCTCGGAGTGGCCTACGATAACATAGGTACACCCGAAATCCAGGAGCATCGCCGCAGATATTTCGCCGGTGTAGGCGCCCGAAGAGGCGTAGCAAAGATTCTGCGCGCCCAATGCCATAGGCGTGTCTTGCAACATGGCCGCAACATCGGCAAGGTAGGCGTGCGGCGGGCACAAGGCAATCTGCGTCTTGACGGCGCTGGTAACACCTGCCTTGATAGCACCGACCAGCTCCCTGACACTCGCCCTGGAACCGTGCATTTTCCAATTTCCGGCGACTAACGGCTGCCGCATTATTCTACCTCAAGGCTGTGCAAACAAAGTGCGGAATGTTACAGCGACTGGCGTAAGAAATCAATTTTATTCAACGGAACCCCAGGGCAATCACATCGTGTTTCTCAGAACCTGTTCACGATTTCGATCAAGGGACGCAGCGCAAGGCAAAAATGGCCGAAAAAGCGGAGCATACACGGAGTATGTGAGCACAAGAGGCCACTTTTAACGCCGCGATGTGCCCTTCAGCGAGATCGTGAACGGGCTCTCAGTGAATGCCAGCGACAGATAGATTAGATAGATGGTGCGCATCCTCCCGGCCCGGCTACCGCTCCCGCAAACTCTCCTGCCCATACTGCAACAGCGGACTGAGAAAATACTCGATCACCCGCCGCTTGCCGGTCTTGATTTCCACCGTCACGGCCATGCCGGGCGTCAGATTCACCTGCTTGCCTTCGACAGCCAGGGTGGCCCTGTCCATCTTCACTCGCGAAGAGTAGATCAGGCCGCGTTTCTCGTCACGGTGAAAAAATATGTTCCTCCCACCGTATCGGCGCACCGGTAACACATCTGTTCATCCATCCCCATTTATGTTGGGCTTCATTTCATTCAGCCCAACCTACGGTGCTGAACAGATCATCAAGCGGATCTTTCCCTGGAGCCTCCCTTTGTGTAGGTGTAAGCGGCTCGCCATTAGTTTCGATGCCGGCGTTCCATCCCGACCCGCCCCAGTCTCCATATGTTGGCAACCCAGATACAAATGGCATAACTTCCCCCTTTCTTGGCTATAGATGTGTAAGACTTTCAATCGTTTCTCACGGTAATTACCCGATCCGGAACCGGCAACTCGATTTTCTTCAACCCCGTTCCATCGCTATTCATCACCATGAGATCCTTCTTGTGGTTACGTTCTTTATCAGACAAAAACACCACGCGGCGCCCATCGGGAGAAATATTCCCCTCTGTTATCATCGACTCAAGATTGGTCAGGCGCACTATTCCCCCGGGTGTTTTCAGGAAAAGATCATAATTGTAATCACCCTTTACCCCATCCAGGTCATTTGATATGGAATTGAACAGGATCTTTGACCCATCAGTGCTAACACTTGGACCGTAAGAGTGATCTCCTCGCGTAAAGGCCGGTTGCAGGGCGTGATCCGTCTTGCTCATGATGAAGATGGTGTTGTCTTGGAATTTTTCCTTGTAGTCCCGGAAATTACTTAGCGGCTCCGCAGAAAAGATGAAATGCCTCCCATCGGGGAGATATGCGGGGGGGTTAGCCGAAAAAAATTCAAACTCCGTAAGTCGCGCCTCTTGCTTGCTGGCGATATCAAGCTCATAGATATCGCTATCGGAAAAACGCGTCCTTCCTGATTCTCTCTCCCGTCTCGCCTTAGCGAATATGACGCGCTTGCCGTCGGGGGAAAAGTCAGGAGTGTCTTTACGATCTTTTGTGGTTGTCAGTACGCGATAGCCTGTGCCGTCTAGATTTACGGTCGCAATCTGCGTAACCGCATCGTCGCCTAGACCAACAACGAACACGATCTTTTTACCATCCTGTAGTGGTCAAGTCTTTTTGGCCACGGTTTTATAGTCCATCCAATACTGCCTCTCTGCCGCATTCGGTGCCAGCCCACCGTTATGCGTGTGTG
>LNFM01009522.1_pt1 | contig 26480 bp, 30 predicted proteins | sample 596031 | NCBI WGS metagenome assembly LNFM01 (sample SAMN04254537, study PRJNA301005) | activated carbon metagenome | isolation source: dual media filters at the Ann Arbor, Michigan drinking water treatment plant | place: USA: Ann Arbor | reverse complement strand
TGGAGGTTCGAGTCCTCTCCTGGGCACCAATCATAAGGGCTTGCAAACGTGATGTTTGCAAGCCCTTTTCTTTTGTCTCAACGCAAACAAGCGGGTGTCCGCTTGCCGGTGCGTTGATGACACGCTGCGAAATTCGCAGCATGCATGGCTGATCAGTCGCCGCGCTGCCTGGGGTTACCAAGAGGCGGTCGTCTGTCATCAAATCGAGACCGCCAGCAGGTCGTGTCCTTGCGCGGCGACGATCCTTGCCTTGGTGAATTCACCCACCTTAAGGGTCTTGCTGATCTTCTCAGGCGGCAGCAAACGCACCACACCGTCGATCTCGGGCGCATCTGCGTAGCTGCGGCCAATGCCACCCTTCTTGCCCATGCCGGGCGCCGAATCCACCAGCACCTGCATGGTGGCGCCCACGCGCTGCTGCAGCTTGTCGGCAGAGACCAACTCGGCCACCGCCATGAAGCGCGCGCGACGCTCTTCGCGCAAGGCATCTGGCACCGCGTCGGGCAAGTCGTTGGCTACCGCGCCTGTCACCGGTGAATAGGCAAAACAACCCGCGCGGTCGATACGCGCCTCGCGCAGGAAATCGAGCAGGTGATCGAACTCGGCCTCGGTCTCACCCGGAAACCCTGCAATGAAGGTGCTGCGCACCACGATCTCGGGGCACAACTCGCGCCAGCGCGCGATGCGCTCCAGATTCCTCTCGCCACTGGCCGGTCGCTTCATGCGGCGCAACACATCGGGGTGACTGTGCTGCAGCGGCACATCTAGGTACGGCAGGCACAAGCCTTCAGCCATGAGGGGAATGATCTCATCCACATGGGGATACGGATACACGTAGTGCAGGCGAACCCAAGCACCATAGCCCTTTGCCAACTCTCCCAACGATCGCACCAGATCAAACATGCGCGTCTTGACCGGTTTGCCATCCCAGAAGCCGGTGCGGTACTTCACATCGACGCCGTAGGCCGACGTGTCCTGGCTCACCACCAGCAACTCCTTCACACCTGCCTCGAACAACTTGCGCGCTTCGGTGAGCACATCACCAATCGGGCGACTCACCAGATCGCCGCGCATGGACGGAATGATGCAGAACGTGCAGCGGTGGTTGCAACCTTCGCTGATCTTCAAATAGGCGTAGTGGCGTGGCGTGAGCTTGATGCCTTGCGGAGGCACGAGATCCACAAACGGATCGTGCGGCTTGGGCAGGTGCAGGTGCACCGCGGACATGACCTCGTGCGTGGCGTGTGGGCCAGTCACAGCCAGCACGCTGGGGTGCATCTGGCGCACCAGATTGCCGCCACCATCGCCTTCGCGCGCGCCCAGACAACCGGTGACGATGACCTTGCCGTTCTCGGCGAGCGCTTCGCCAATGGTGTCCAGACTTTCACGCACGGCATCATCGATAAAGCCGCAGGTGTTGACGATCACCAGATCGGCACCGGCGAAGGTCTTGGAAGTTTGGTATCCCTCGGCGCTGAGTTGCGTGAGGATGAGTTCGGAGTCAGTGAGCGCTTTGGGGCAACCCAGGCTGACAAATCCAACTTTGGGGGCCGCGTTGGCGACCGGGGCGAGCGTTTCAGACATGGCCCGATTGTCTCAGACCCGCTCGACCAGCGCAGATACCGAACCTATCGCTTGAGCCCGAGTGCTGCCAACATCTGCTCGCTGTTCTTTTGCATTTGCTCCTGCATCTGCGTGAACGCGCTGCGCGATTGCTCAAGGTAGGTGCCCATCATGCCTTGCATCATGGGCGACTGCACATTCATGAACTGCTTCCAGGCTTCGGGATTCGCTCCGCTGGATTGCTCGGTCATCTTGTGCTGCAGGTCCATGAAGATCTGCACGTTCTTCTCGAGGTAGGCACCCATGAAGTCCTGCATGGCATGGCCATAGAAACGAATGATGTTGGCCAGCACCTGCTCGGTGAAGATCGGAACGCCAGCAGTTTCTTCTTCCAGAATGATCTGCAGCAGGATGCTGCGCGTGAGGTCGTCGTTCGTCTTGGCATCGCGCACCACAAAGGCTTCGTTGTCCATCACCAGCGTCTTGACCTCGGCCAAAGTGATGTACGACGAGGTGTCGGTGTCGTATAGACGCCGGTTAGGGTACTTCTTGATGACGCGCACGGCGGGCTGGCTGCCGCCCTCGGCCTTGTTTTTTTGCACTGATGAATCTCTCTGGAAGGATGCTGATGAACCCCAGAATACGCCACGGGGTTGTCTAGGCCATTCTAGAAACGCTTGAACGCGGCTGCAGCATGGGTTTTCCCTGTGCGCGAGACGATGTGGTGCTTTCCAGAGGTCAACTTGGAAACAGCCACAAAAAAGCCCGACTCAGGGTCGGGCTTGATTGCGGGATGCTAGGCAGGTAGGCGCGATTGGACTCGAACCAACGACCCCCACCATGTCAAGGTGGTGCTCTAACCAGCTGAGCTACGCGCCTACAAACGATTCGAAGCTGTGGAGTATAGCAGCACCGAGAGTGCTCTTTTCAGCGCCGACGCACCTCGCGCACGCCTGCCACATCCGCCACCACGGCCATGGCTCGGGCCACCTGCCTGGCGTCGGTCACTTCGATGGTGAAAGTCATCCATGCCACACCCTTTACCGACTGTGTCTGCACGCCGATAACGTTCATCTTCTCGCGTGCAAACACGTCGGAAATGTCGCGCAACAAGCCCTGCCGGTCCTGGGCTTCGATACCCACGTCCACGGGGTACACGGCGGCCTGGCCGTCCCGCGTTGCACTCACCTGCCCGCTCCACTGCACGTCGATCACGCGGTCAGGGTTCTTGCGCTGGAGGTGGGCGAAATCGGTGCAGTCGGCGCGGTGGATGCTCACGCCCTTGCCGCGCGTGATGAACCCGCCGATCTCGTCGGGCGGTGCGGGTTTGCAGCATTTGGCAAGCTGCGTCATGAGCGAGTCCACGCCCACCACCAGCACACCACCCACCGCTGCGCCCGTGTTCTTGCGCGGCTTCTTGAGCCACGCTGGGGTCTCGTCCGGCGCGGTCACTTCGGGCGGTCTCAAATGCAGTTCGATGGCACGCAGCGACAACTCGTCTTTGCCCACCTGCTCAAACAGTTCCTGCGCTGATGCCAGTCCCATCGAAAGGGCCAGATCGTCGAGCTTCAGCGCAGTCTTGCCTTCTCGCTGCAACAGCTTCTCCACCGCCTCGCGTCCGCGCCCCATGGTCTCTTCCATGGCTTGCGCGTTGAACCACGCGCGCACCTTGCTCTTGGCGCGGTGACTGACCAGATAGCCCAGCTCGCCATTGAGCCAGTCACGCGACGGACCACCTTCTTTGGCTGCTGTGATCTCAACCGTCTGGCCGTTCTGCAGAGGCGCGTTGAGCGTGACCATGGCGCCGTCCACGCGCGCACCCCGACAGCGGTGACCCAGGCTGGTGTGTACGGTGTACGCGAAATCGACTGCGGTGGCACCTTGCGGCAGTTCAACAATCGCTGCGTCGGGCGTGAGTACGTAGATGCGGTCATCAAAGAGGCCCTGCGCCGAGCCGCTCAGGTCGCGCTCCCAAGCCAGCAGCTGGCGCAGCACCGCGATCTTGGCGTCGTAGTCGGAGCTGGCCGACACACCCGCGTAGCCCTTGGCGCCTGCCTCCTTGTAGGCCCAGTGCGCGGCCACGCCATGCTCTGCGTGGTCGTGCATGGCCTGGGTACGGATCTGGATTTCAAACGCCCGGCCTTGATCGTCTCGCACCACCGTGTGCAACGACTGATAACCATTGGGTTTGGGCTTGGCGATGTAGTCGTCAAACTCGTCGGTGACCGGGGAGAAGTGCGCATGCACATGCGCCAGCACCGCATAGCATTCGTCCACCTGCGTCACGATCACGCGCAGCGCGCGAATGTCGAAGACCTGGTCAAAGTCGAGCGACTTGCCACGCATCTTCTTGACGATGCTGTAGATGTGTTTGGGCCGGCCTTGTACCGAAGCCGGCACGCCTTGGTGCTGCAAGTCGTCTTCCAATTGCTGGCGCACCTGCTCGACATGTGCTTCGCGCTCGCCCCGTTTCTCGTCCAGCAGACGCGCCACATCCTTGTAGGTGTGGGGCTCCAGAAAGCGGAACGCGAGATCCTCCATTTCCCACTTGATCTGCCAGATACCCAAGCGGTTGGCCAGCGGTGCAAACACATGCAACGACTCGCTGGCGAGCGCCAGTCCGGGGTCTCCCTTGCTGGCGGCAAAGTGGCGCAGAGTCTGCAAACGCGAAGCCAGGCGCAGCATGACCACGCGCAGGTCGCGCGAGAACGCCAACAGCATCTTGCGCACGTTCTCGGTCTGACTGGCAGCGAGCTCGGACACCGGACCCTTGTTGGTGGCCGGCGCTGCAGGGTCCATCGCCGCCAGGCGCTCTTCTTCCTTTTTGGCTTGCACCTCTGCGGTCTTGATGCGCGCCTGGCGCTGCAGCTGAACGAGCTTGGTCGTCTCCAGGGCGAGCGCAGCAAAGTTTTCACCGAAGGCTTTGGTGATCACCTCCTGTGGCCGGTTCAGGTACTGGCAGGCGTAGACGAGGTAGGCTGCGGCCTGCATGGCCTCGGATCCGCCAATGTCGCTCAGGATGTTTGCCACGGCGTCGGCGTGCGCGAGGATGTTCTCGCCGGTGTCGAGTTCCTCATGGGCAAGCAAGGGCTCGGCAAACGCTCTGGCGCGCACGAGCGCTTGTGCCTGGTGGGGCAGACTCGCAGCCGTGGCGGCGACGATGGCCGACGGCGCGGCAGGCGACGTTTCGATTGGCTCCGCTGGGCCGGTGGAGGACGTTCTTTTCATGCGGATGGTCGACTCAGTTTGCCCACAGGAAATCCCGCACCGCAGCGACCTGGTCGTCGGCCACCAGCGTGGGCGCATGCCCCACGCCTTCAAACGTGATGAGTCGGGCACTTGGACCGCGCTGGGTCATCAATTGGGCTGTCTCGGCGTTCAGCAGGTCTGACTGCGCACCGCGCAGCAGCAAGGTGGGCGCGCGGATCGCGTCGAACAAGCCCCAGAGTGCGGCCTCTCCCGCCTGCACGATCTGCTGCGCCTTGGCATCGTCGGTGGTGGCCGTCATGGCTTTGAAAGGCGTCGCGATCGCAGGGTCGTAGTGCAGCCACCAGCGGCCGTCGCGCTCGCGCAGCAGCGGCAGCGACAGGGCTCGCCATTGCTCGGGCGTGTGGGGGCCAAAGCCGGTGGAAATGGCGGCGAGGTACGCCACGGCCGATTGTTCGCTGTCGAACGACGGGTTTTGCCCCAGGTAGGTGCCGATCCGCTGCAGCGCCTCCCACTGAATCACCGGCCCCACATCGTTGAGCACGAGACGACGCAGCGCCATCTGCGGCTGGGCCGCCAGCGCCATGCCGATCAGACCACCCATGCTGGTGCCCACCCAGTCGATCTGCAATTCGGGCTTGTTTGCGCGCAGGTGCGTCACAAGTACGGCCAGATCGGCTGCGTAGGTGGGGAGTTGATAGCCCATGGGGTCGGCCAGCCAGTCGCTGTGGCCGCGACCCGCTACATCAACAGCAATGACGCGCGAGCGCTGGCACAGAGTCTGGGCCAGCGTGTCGAAATCCAATCCCTGGCGTGACAGGCCATGCACACACAACACCACGCTGTTGTCTTCCGCTGCCTCGCAAGGCCAGTCCCAATAGGCCAGGCGGCGAGGCTGGCCTGACTCTGCGGCGGCACTACCGACGGTAAGGTGCTGGAGTTGGGGAGCTGGCATGGTGCGAGGGGATGAAGCGGCAAGATGTGTCCGTGATAATGGTCCGGACACCGTTCAATCAATCGTAATGGAAGTGGGGATTTCACATGCTTGCCAACAAAACCGCCCTCGTCACCGGCTCCACCAGCGGCATCGGCCTGGGTATCGCCAAAGCCCTGGCGCGTCAGGGTGCCAACATCGTGCTCAACGGGTTTGGTGATGCCGAGGGCCCCAAGGCTGAAATCGCGGCGCTGGGCGCAAAAGTGGCCTACCACGGTGCCGACATGAGCAAGCCCGCCGAGATCGAAGCCATGATGGCGTTTGCTGCGACCACCTTCGGGCGGGTGGACATCCTGGTGAACAACGCTGGTATCCAGCACGTGGCCCGTATCGAAGATTTTCCGGTCGATCGCTGGGACGCGATCATCGCCATCAACCTCACCAGCGCTTTCCACGCCAGCCGCCTGGCCCTGCCTGCGATGCAGAAGGCCAACTGGGGCCGCATCATCAACGTCGCGTCGGTACATGGGTTGGTCGGGTCTGCCGAGAAATCCGCCTACGTGGCGGCCAAACACGGCATCGTGGGCCTGACCAAGGTCACCGCCCTCGAGAACGCCACCAGTGGCGTGACCTGCAACGCCATCTGCCCGGGCTGGGTGCTCACGCCTCTGGTGCAGAAACAGGTGGACGCCAAGGCTGCTGCGCTGGGTCTTTCCAACGAAGATGCCAAAAAGCTTCTGCTGGGCGAAAAAGAGCCGTCGATGCAGTTCACCACGCCCGAAGAGCTGGGCGATCTGGCGGTGTTTTTCTGCTCACCAGCCGGCAACAACGTGCGCGGCGTGGCCTGGAACATGGACGGCGGCTGGACGGCTCAGTAGTCACCTCCGCCGCGCTGCGCGTGAGCTCCTCAAGGGGGCGGCGCCTGAGGCGCCCGGCAAAGCCGGTTCCTCGGAACCACTGGGTTGGGTTGCCTCAGGCGAGAAGATTTCTCACTTCAGTTGGACAGAGCCGGACACCATGACATTGACTGTGGACTTGCCTGGCTCTACCGGTACCGCCGCGTCCGACATGGCAGCCTTGGCTTCCATGGCCATGGCACGCGGCTGGAACGGGCGGCCCTCCTGGTCGGCCGAGCTCACCGACACCTCGCGCAGGCTGTAGCCGGCAAAACCAAAGCCTTTGGCCACCTCGCCGGCCTTCAACTTGAAGCGCTCGATCGCCATGGCCTGCACGTCGGATTCCAGCTTCTGACGCGATTCGCGCGACAGCGAGAAGCCCATGTTGCTCATGGTGAGCGTCTGGATCTTGCCGGCGGTGGTGCTGATGCGAGCGAAGTCACGGCCTTCCAGCACCAGTTCGGTACTGCCCTGCCAACCACTGATCTTGCCTTTGTCGGTGTAGCGCGGATAGATGCTGAACTGCCCTGTTCGCACTTCAAGTTGCTGCGGCTGGGCGCTGGCACGGGCCACCGCCAATGCAGCGTCGAGTGCCACCTTGAGCTGGTTCTGCACGGTCACCGCGTCGGTACCTTCGCGGGTGGTGCTCAGGCTCATGCTCAGCCAATCTTGCGGAACCTCAAGGAAGCCACTGGCCGAGAGGTTGACCACATTGACGGGAACTGGTTGAGCAACCTGGGCGTTTGCCAGGCTGCCAGCAGCGAGGAGCGAGGAAAGGAGAAGAGTGCGAAATCGGGGAAGGCAGGAAGAGCGGTGAACGGACGGGATCATTGTTTGAACTTGTACTCTTGAGGTGGTTGGCCGCGCAGCTGCTCACGCAACCGCTGGCGCTCTTCAACGGACAGGCGATAAGGCCTGCCGTTGTCCTCCATGTCGTCAAAAGGCTGCCGCAACACATCACGCAGACGCATGACGTTGCGCGGCTCACCCTCATCAGCCGAGATGGGCATGACCATCACCGTCGCGCTGGACGGCAACGGGGGATCGCGCAGATCACTGGAACCGGCATGCACCGAGCCCAGCGTCAGCATCATCAAACCCACAGGCAAAAACGTTTTCATGGTCCGGTCGAGTATCAACAATCCGGTCATTGTGGGATGTGTCCCAGATGAAGGGATCGACCGCGCGGGCAACATCTGTAACAGCATGTCAGGAAAATAAAAATCCAGTGCTGACAACCACTTGGCGCTGCCACAATCGCGTTTGTTACATATTCTGGAAGTTGCCTCAATGCCACAAAACAACACCCGTCCCAACAAGATACTGGTGGTCGACGACGATGTCCGCATCAGAGACCTGCTGCGCCGCTACCTCATGCAAGAAGGCTTTGAAGTCATGTTGGCAGAGGACGGCAAGTCACTCAATCGGGTACTGCAGCGGGATTCGGTCGACCTGATCGTGCTGGATCTGATGATGCCCGGTGAAGATGGTCTGTCCATCTGCCGCCGTCTGCGCGCCAACGGGGACCGCACGCCCATCATCATGCTGACCGCCAAGAGCGAGGATGTGGACCGCATCGTGGGCCTGGAAGTTGGTGCCGACGACTATCTTGGCAAGCCATTCAATCCGCGCGAGTTGCTCGCCCGTATCCACGCGGTGCTGCGCCGACGCCCACCTACGGAAGTGCCGGGCGCGCCTTCGCAAGACCAGGAAGTCGTCAAGTTCGGTCCCTTTGAGTTCGATCTGAGCCTGCGCACGCTGCGCAAGGAAGGCGCAGATCTGCCGTTGACCACCGGCGAGTTCGCCATGCTCAAGGCATTGGTGCGCCACCCGCGCCAGCCGCTGTCGCGTGAAAAACTGGCGCAGCTGGCGCGCGGACGTGAGTTTGAGCCGTTTGACCGCAGCCTGGACGTGCAGGTGTCGCGCCTGCGCAAGCTGATTGAAGAGGACGCAGCTTCACCCCGCTACCTGCAGACGGTGTGGGGCGTCGGCTATGTGTTTGTTCCGGACGGCAACACCTGATGTCCGAAGAGTCCCGGGTTCCCTTTGAAACCCATCCCGCCTCGCTGGAGACGGCTCCCGCGCCACTGGAAATGCGGCCCACCCGCGGCGTCAGCCTGTTCTGGCGCACTTTTTTCTTCCTGGCGTTGCTGCTGGTGGGGTGCATCGTGGCTTGGCTGCAGACATTCCGTGCGCTCGAGTACGAGCCGCGCGCGCTGCAGAGCGCCAACCAGCTCGCCTCGCTGGTCAATCTGAGCCGTGCGGCCCTGGTTCATTCGGACTCGATTGCCCGTGTGTCGCTGATCAAGACACTGGCCGACGAAGAAGGCCTGCGCATCGCTCCTCGTGAACCCAACGACACCTTCCGTCTGTACGACACCGACGTACTCAGCCGCAGCGTGGCCGAGCGCCTCAGCGGCCGGCTCGGGCCTGACACACTGGTGGCGCGCGAAGTCAATGGCGCACCTGGCCTGTGGATCGGCTTCACGATCGATGGTGATCCGTACTGGCTGCTGACCGACCCCTCACGCATCGGCCCGGTGGCGGGTACCACCTGGCTGATCTGGCTGGGCACGGCAGCGCTTCTCTCGCTCACCGGGGCTGCACTGATTGCAAGACTGATCAACCGGCCGCTCAAGAAGCTCTCATTTGCCGCCGGCCGTGTGCGCGAGGGTGACTTCAACGCCAGCCAATTGAATGAAACCGTGGCCACCAGCGAAATCCGCGAGGTGAACATCGGCTTCAACCGAATGGCGCAACGCCTGTCCAAGATCGAACAGGACCGAGCCCTCATGCTCGCCGGTATCTCGCACGATCTGCGAACGCCGCTGTCGCGATTGAGGTTGGAAACCGAAATGAGCGTGTCCGATCCGCAGGCGCGCGAACACATGGCCGCCGACATCGAGCAGGTGAACTCGATCATCGACAAGTTTCTGGACTACGCCCGGCCCGACCACATCAAACCCGAGCGGGTGAGTCTGAACCAGGTGGTTGATGCGGCCGTGTTTGCGCTCGGCGACAACGAAAACAATGTCTTCACCACCAGCATTCCGCCGGGCACGGCCGTGATGGGCGATGCGGTGGAACTGCAACGTGTGTTCGCCAATCTGCTTGAAAACGCCTGCCGCTATGGCCGCGATCCTGGCACCGGTGTGGCACGGGTGGACATCGCCGCCAAGCCCAAGGACAGCTGGGTGCTGATCAAGCTACGCGACCACGGACAAGGCGTGGACCCCGGCATCCTTGAGCAGCTCACACAACCCTTCTTCAGGGGTGACGTGTCCCGCACATCTGCCACTGGAACAGGCCTGGGTCTGGCCATTGTCGACCGTGCCATCAACCGCATGGGTGGGCGGTTTGCACTGGCCAACAGCAGCACGGGCGGGCTCTCGGCCCACATCAAGCTGCAGCGCGCACCCGACTGAGATCCCGAGTTTTCAGGGCTGCAGGAACAGCATGACCACCGCGCGGGCCTCGATCGACAGGCCCTGCCCCACCGGACCGATCTTCTCGGCGGTCTTGGCCTTCACGTTCACCTGACCAACCGCAACGCCCAGCGCGCGGGCAATGCCCTCCACCATGGCCGGAATGTGCGGCGCGAGCTTGGGGGCCTGAGCAACCACGGTGCTGTCGACGTTGCCGATCACGTAGCCAGCCTCGCGCACGCGGCGCGCCGCTTCTTTCAACAGCACACTCGAATCTGCTCCCTTGAATCGCTCGTCGGTATCGGGGAAGTGGCGGCCGATGTCGCCCAGCGCGGCAGCGCCCAGCAAGGCATCAGTGATGGCGTGCAGCAGCACATCGGCGTCGGAGTGGCCCAGAAGGCCCTGTGGGTGCGGAATGTGCACGCCGCCGATGATGAGTTTGCGACCGGGCACGAGTGCGTGAACATCCCAGCCCTCACCGATGCGGAACAAGGGGGCGTCGGTCATGCGCGGCTCCTGAAGATGGCCTCGGCCAGAGCGAAGTCATCGGGGTAGGTGATCTTGAAGTTGCGGGCACTGCCTGGTACGAGCCGCGGCTGGTGACCCGCCATCTCCATGGCGCTGGCCTCATCGGTCACGCCGACAAAGCCTTGCGATGCAGTCGCCTTCAAGGCAGCGTGCAAAGCGCCCAGGCGAAACATCTGCGGCGTTTGTGCCAGCCACTTGCCTGCGCGGTCCACGGTGGCACTCACGCGGCCATCGGTCTCGGACTTGAGGGTGTCAGGCAAAGGAAGGGCCAGCAGGCCACCCACCGGGTCGTCCAGACAGGCGTCCATCAAGGCATCAACCATGGTTGCTGTGACCAGGCAGCGGGCCGCGTCATGCACCAGCACCCAATCCTGCGGGCTCGTGCCCTGATCAAGCAGGGCCTGCAAGCCGTTGAACACACTCTCGGCCCTTGTGGCGCCCCCACAGTGCAGCGCGGTGATGCGGGGGTGGCCCGTGGTCCAGAACGCGTCGCCGGGCGCCACCACCACCACGATCTGCGTCAGGCGGGTTACAGACCGTAGGGCCGCCAAGGTGTGCAAGACCATCGGCACGCCGAGGATGGGTTGGTACTGCTTGGGGATCCCGGTGCCGGCCCGCGAGCCGGTGCCGGCGCAAGGCAGCAAGGCATGGCAACAGATGCCGGCCTCTTGAGATGGGTGGGGGGTCAATTTTTGGGCGGCGTCGGGCATGGGTGGCTGCATTCTAAAATCAGCGCTCACACACCCCCTGTTCGCCTGGACCGGGGGTGTTCGTCATGGAAACACCGCCCGTCATGGATCTCCCCAAACTCACCCCCGGCAAACGCTTCACCCTGCCCCACCCAGGCGGCTCGGCCGACGCACTGCTGCTGGCCAAACTCGCCGCGCGCGACAAGGCCGCGGGCCGGCTCAACGCCATCATCACGTCGGACGCCAGCGACGCGCAGCGCCTCATCGACGAGATGGCGTTCTTCGCGCCCGAGCTGCGCTGCGCCTTGTTCCCCGACTGGGAGACCCTGCCCTACGACACCTTCTCGCCGCACCAGGACCTGATCAGCGAACGGCTTGCCACGCTCTGGCGCATCTCGCAGCGCGACAAGGACACCGGTGCCGACGTGGTGCTGGTGCCCGCCACCACCGCGCTGTACCGCGTGGCGCCACCGGCGTTTCTGGCCGGTTACACCTTCCAGTTCAAGGTCAAGCAGAAGCTGGACGAAGCACGCCTGAAAAGCCAGCTCACGCTCGCCGGCTACCAGCACGTGACCCAGGTGGTGAGCCCGGGCGAATACGCGGTGCGCGGTGGCTTGATCGACCTCTTCCCCATGGGCAGCCTGGTGCCCTACCGCGTGGACCTGTTCGACGACGAGATCGACAGCATCCGCACCTTCGACCCCGACAGCCAGCGCAGCCTGTACCCGGTGCCCGAGGTGCGGTTGTTGCCCGGGCGCGAGTTCCCCATGGACGATGGCGCGCGAGCGAAATTCCGCAGCCGCTGGCGCGAACTGCTCGATGGCGACCCGACCAAGAGCCGCATCTACAAGGACATGGGCAATGGCGTGGCCACCGCCGGTATCGAGTACTACTTGCCGCTGTTCTTCGACGACACCGCCACCGTGTTTGACTACCTCGGCGCGGACGCCACGGTCGTGCTGCACGGGGACCTGGAGCCCGCCTTCCAGCGTTTCTGGCAGGACACCAAGGACCGCTACCGCCTGGTGCACGGCGACCCGGAACGCCCGGTGTTGCCACCCGATTCGCTGTTCCTGAGCGTTGAGCAGTTCTATGCGCGCGCCAACGAGCACGCGCAGCTGTCGGTGCGCCCGGTCACCGCTGATCGGGCCGAACAGGAACACAGCGCCTTCGCGCAGAAACTGGGCGACCTCTCGGTGGTGCGCGGTGCCGAAGACCCGCTCTCGCGCCTGCAAGGCCACATCCGCAACACCGCGCAGCGCGTGCTGCTGCTGGCCGAGAGCGATGGTCGACGAGAAAGCCTGCTCGACTTCTTGCGCGCCAGTGGTGTGAACCCACCGGCTTTCGACTCCCTGCTGGAATTCCAGACCAGCAGCGAGAAGCTCGGCATTGCCACCGCCTCACTGGCCACCGGCTTTTCGTGGCTCGAAGACGGCATCGACTTCGTCACCGAAACCGAACTCTTCGCCGCCGGCCCCACCACGCGCCGGCGCAAGAAACAGGAACAGGTCAGCGACGTCGACGCGCTGATCAAGGACCTCTCGGAGCTCAACCTGGGCGACCCGGTGGTGCACATCGCGCACGGCATCGGCCGCTACCGCGGCCTCATCAACCTGGACATGGGTGAGAAGAACGCCGACGGCACGCCCGCGCTCATGGAGTTCCTGCACCTCGAGTACGCCGACAAGGCCGTGCTCTATGTGCCGGTGAGCCAGCTGCAGCTGATCGGCCGCTACACCGGCGTGAGCGCGGACGAGGCGCCCTTGCACCGCCTGGGCAGCGGCCAGTGGGAGAAGGCCAAGCGCAAGGCGGCCGAGCAGGTGCGCGATGCCGCGGCCGAGTTGCTCAACATCTACGCGCGCCGCGCCGCGCGCCAGGGCCACGCGTTTCGCTACTCGGCGCAGGACTACGAGGTGTTCGCCAACGACTTCGGCTTCGAGGAAACCGCCGACCAGCGCGCGGCGATTCACGCCGTCATCCAGGACATGATCAGCCCGCGCCCGATGGACCGGCTGGTGTGTGGCGACGTGGGTTTCGGCAAGACCGAAGTCGCCTTGCGCGCGGCCTTCGTGGCGGTGACCGGTGGGCGCCAGGTGGCCCTGCTGGCGCCCACCACGCTGCTGGCCGAACAGCACTACCAGACGCTGGTGGACCGCTTTGCGAAATGGCCAGTGAAGATTGCCGAGATGAGCCGATTCCGTTCCGCCAAAGAGATCACATTGGCCGCCAAAGGCCTCGCCGACGGGTCTGTGGACATCGTGGTCGGCACGCACAAGCTGCTCAGCGAAAGCGTGAAGTTCAAAGACCTCGGCCTGCTCATCATTGACGAGGAACACCGCTTCGGTGTGCGCCACAAGGAACAGATGAAGGCGCTACGCGCCGAAGTGGATGTGCTCACGCTCACCGCCACTCCGATCCCGCGTACGCTGGGCATGGCGCTTGAGGGCTTGCGCGATCTGAGCGTGATCGCCACTGCACCGCAGCGCCGCCTGGCCATCAAGACCTTCGTGCGCAACGAAGGCAACGGCGTGATCCGCGAAGCGGTGCTGCGTGAGCTCAAGCGCGGCGGACAGGTGTACTTTCTGCACAACGAGGTCGACACGATCGAGAACCGCCGGCAGAAGCTCGAAGAGATATTGCCCGAGGCGCGCATTGCGATTGCCCACGGCCAGATGCCCGAACGTGAGCTGGAGCGCGTCATGCGCGACTTCGTGGCGCAGCGCTTCAACGTGTTGCTGTGTTCCACGATCATCGAAACCGGCATCGACGTGCCCACCGCCAACACGATCGTGATGGCGCGCGCCGACAAGTTTGGCCTGGCGCAGCTGCACCAGCTGCGCGGACGCGTGGGCCGCAGCCACCACCAGGCCTACGCCTACCTCATGGTCCCCGACATCGAAGGCCTGACCAAACAAGCCGCGCAACGACTCGACGCCATTCAACAGATGGAAGAACTCGGAAGCGGCTTCTACCTCGCCATGCACGATCTGGAGATCCGAGGTGCCGGCGAGGTGCTGGGCGAGAACCAGAGCGGCAACATGCTGGAGGTGGGTTTTCAACTCTACAACGAGATGCTGAGCGAAGCCGTGCGCTCGCTCAAAGCCGGTCGTGAGCCCGACCTGCTCTCGCCGCTGTCGGTCACCACCGACATCAACCTGCACGCCCCCGCCCTGCTGCCCAGCGATTATTGCGGCGACGTGCACCTGCGCCTGTCTTTCTACAAGAAGCTGGCCACGGCGCAGACCACCGACCAGGTGGACAGCTTGCTGGAAGAGATCGTGGACCGCTTCGGCAAACTGCCACCGCAGGCGCAGACGCTGGTGGACGTGCACCGTCTGCGGGTTCTGAGCGCGCCCTACGGCGTGGTCAAGGTGGACGCAGCACCCGGCGTGATCCAGATCACCTTCCGCCCCAACCCGCCGTTCGATTCGATGCGGATCATCGAACTGATTCAGAAGAACCGCCACATCAAGCTGGCCGGCAACGAGAAGCTGCGCATCGAGCGTGCCCTGCCCGAAGTGAAGGACCGCGTGCAGCTGGTGCGTGACGTGCTGCGTTCGCTCGGCCAACCCATTCAACAACCCGTCGCCGCCTGAAGCCTCCTGCCATGACCACCGCCACCGAATTCGCCCCCGGTCTCACCGTTCAAGGTTTCACACCCCCGCTCAAGCTCGGCGACTTCAAGCTCATCGCCTTCGACATGGACTCCACGCTCATCAGCATCGAGTGCGTGGACGAGATCGCCGATGCGGTGGGCAAGAAAGCCGAAGTGGCCGCCATCACCGAAGCCGCCATGCGCGGCGAGATCGCCGACTACAAGGACAGCCTGCGCCAGCGAGTGGCACTCTTGCGCGGCGTGACGGTGGCCGACATGGAGCAGGTCTACACCGAACGCCTGCGCATCAACCCCGGTGCAGCCGAACTCATCACCGCCTGCAAGGCGGCCGGCCTGAAGGTGCTGCTGGTCTCAGGCGGCTTCACCTTTTTCAGCGAGCGTGTTCGGCAGCAGCTCGGCATCGACTTCACCCGCGCCAACGTGCTCGAAGTGGAAAGCGGCGCCAACTGCGGCCAACTCACCGGCCGCATGGTCGACCAGCCCTGGGGCGACATCTGCGACGGTGCGGAAAAGCGCCGCACGCTGCTCGAAGTGGCTTCGCTGCTGGGCATCGAACCCTCGCAGTGCATCGCCATGGGGGACGGTGCCAACGACCTGCCCATGATGGGTGTGGCGGGTCTCTCGGTGGCCTACCACGCCAAGCCCGCGGTGCGCGCGCAGGCCATGGTGGCCATCAACGAAGGCGGGCTGGACCGCCTGCTCGACGTCCTTCGCTGAGCAGGAGCAACGCGGCGCCGCTCAGCGGCCAGGGCGCTGGCGGTCGTGGCGCTGGCGCGCGATCGACCGGCTGGCGTGGTCCTGGGCATGTTCCACCCGCGCAGCCTCACGCCAGGTCACCTGCCCGTCGGCTTCGGTGCGGCGCTCCAGCCGCCCGATCTTGCGCTGCTGGTGCTCCAGCCGGGCCTGCTCGCGCTCGGTGAGCTGACCCGAAGCCTCGCCCTGCGTGATGCGTTCAGCCTGCAAGTCCTGGCGCTTGTCCACGCGCACCTCCTGGCGCTCCGCCAGGCCATCGGGCAGGGGTGTGGCGGCGTGAACGGGCATGGCCACGAGGCCGCAGGCAAAGGCAGCTGTGGCAAACAGGGATTTCTTGAAGTGGGTCATGGCGGGTTCCTTGTGGATGAAAGTGCATGCACCGACGTGGTCCATGCCTCCTTTGAACCGGCTTGCGCCCGCCGTGCTTACGCTGTGCCTGCGGTGACCCCACACAATGACGGGGTGATGTGGGCGGTCGCGTAAGAAACCCGCGCGAGCCGGGTTAAAGCAAAAAACCACCCACGCACGACACCCTGCCCGACGTTTCACACATGCCTTCAACCATCCACCACGCCTGGTTCCGCTGGACATTGGCCGTGCTGATCGCGTGCACGGCGCAGCATGTCCTTGCCGAGCTCGCCGTGCCGGGTGCGGCCGAATGGGCGCGCATGACACCCCAACAACAGGACGAGCGGCGCGAAGCATTGCAGCGCCAGCTGCAGCAGGCCAGTCGAGACGGTGCGCGAGCGCCTGGAATCGCTCACACCCGAGCAACGGCAGGGGCTGATCAACAGCGCCCGCGAACGCTGGCAGGCCATGACGCCCGAGGAGCGGCGCGCCATCACCGAGGAGCGCCGGCAACGGGTCGAGGACATGTCACCCAGAGAGCGCCGCGCCTTGTTGCGCGAACGGCGTGCGCTGCTGGACAGCATGACGCCGCAGGAACGCCGTGCGCTGCGCGAAAAACTCCAGCCCGACTGAATGACCATGCCGCCACCCCGATCCAGCACCACCTGGGCAGGCGCGTTGGGCGCCGCTGCGCGCTGGATCGGTGGCGCCCATGCACGGGTCAGTGAACCGCCGGATGACTGGGCCTTGTGGCGCGAGGCTTGCGCGGGCAATTCCGCCAGCGCCACCCGGCTGGTGCGCAGGCTCACACCGCAGGCACACGGCCTCGCAATGCAACTGGTGGGTCGTCACGAAGATGCAGAAGATCTCGTGCAGGAGTCGTTTCTCCGGTTGTGGGGCAGCCATCCCAGCGACACCCGCGGCGCCAGCCTGGCCACTTACTTCAACACCATCGTGATCAACCGCTGCAAGAGCTGGCTCGTCAGGCATCACGAACTGAGTACCGAGCATGAACAGTTGATTGAGCTCGCCGACGCGGTGCAAGTGGCGCACGGACCACACGACAGCGAAGGCGGTTCGCTGGCGTCCCACCAACTTCAATCGGCCATGGCGCGACTGCCACCGCGCCAGCGCATGGCCCTGGCCATGTGGGCCTATGCGGACGCCGATGTGGCCACGATTGCCCGTTCGCTGCAGATCGACAGCAATGCGGCGCACCAACTGCTTCACCGCGCCAAAGGCGCGCTGCGACAACTGCTTCAGGAGACCCCGCCATGAAAACGCCCGACGACTCCCCGGACACCACCACCGACCAAGCGCTGCGCACGACGATGCGGCGGTCGTTGGCTCAATCACCCGCACAGGGACTGGACGACCTGCAGGCGAAAGCCATTGCGCAATGGCGCCAGCGCGTGCAAGTTGAACCGGTGACGGCACTCGGTACGTCGGCCGGCTGGCACGCACTCCCCAGAGCCTGGGCACTCGCTGCTCTGGCCTTGGCAGCGGCCGCGCTGCTCCTCATGAACACGGCGCCAGACCCTGCCATGGACGAATTGCTGCAGCCCGACGTGCTCTCCCTGATCAGCCTCGGCGAGCTGTGACAAGGCTCAACCTCTGAAGGTGCGACAGCGCACAGACGGACCGAAAATCTCCTTTTAGAGTCAACACATTGGCGTCGGGGCAACCTGCCCTGCACCATGCGGTGACCTTGCGAACTCGTTGGGCCACGCGACCCAACCATCCAAGGAACACCCCATGAAAACACGCCAATTCTTCCCCATCGCCATGCTCGCCGTGGCCGCATCCGTCATGACTCTGGCTGGCTGTGGCTCCACCGCCACCCAGTCGAGCACCGGCCAGTACCTCGACGACACCGCCATCACCGGCAAGGTGAAGGCTGCGATCTTCAACGACCCAGCGTTGAAGTCCGCCGAGATCAACGTCGAAACGTTCAAGGGCGTTGTGCAGCTGAGCGGCTTCGTGAATTCGCAAGCCGACATCCAGCGCGCTGTCGCTGTGACGCAAGGCGTTGCCGGCGTGAAGTCGGTCAAGAACGACATGCGCATGAAGTAAGCCATTGCGGCCTGCTTCGTTTTTCAACATATCAAGGAATCCATCATGAAATCCATTTCAATGCGCTCGATCACCATTGCCGCCTCCATCACCCTGGTGATGGGCCTGACCGCCTGCAGCGGCATGTCGCGCAGCGACCAGAACACCGCCATCGGTGCTGGCGCTGGCGCCGTCGGTGGTGCCGTTCTGACCGGTGGCAGCACCCTGGGCACGCTGGGTGGCGCCGCCATCGGCGGCGTGATCGGCAACCAGGTCGGCAAGTGATGCAAGCCGGCGCAAGCCGGCTTGCCCTTCACGTTTGCAACTCCACGAAAGGTATCCATGATCACGTCTGACAAAACGGTCGGAGACGAGCTCTCCACGCTTGCACACACCGCTGAACGCGCAGCCAGCACGGCACGCCAGGGCATCGGCCAGGGCCTGCACGACATGTCCAACGGACTGGAACATGCGCGTTCGGAAACCGGCAATGCGCTGCGCCAGCTGGCCTCCGAATCCGATGCCCTGCTGCACCGTGGCATGGACAAGGTGCGCGACGCTTCGGGTCAGCTGCGCGACAAGTCGCTGCATGCCCGGGATACCGCCACCACCTACATCCAGCACGAGCCCATGAAATCGGTGCTCATGGCGGCTGCCGTCGGTGCAGGCTTGATGGCGCTGGTGGCGCTGTTCAGCCGCAACAGCCACAACGGCCGCTGATCGCGCAGGCTCTGCCCATGCTCCACCCCGTGTTCCGCCTGGCGGCGTCACAACCGCAACTGCTGGCGGAGCACGCGGCCGGCTACGCCGGTCTGTTGGCCGAAGAAATGACCAACAGTGGTGTGCAATTGAAACGCCGCATCACGCTGCAGATCGTTGGGCTCCTGAGCCTGATGGTGGCCGCCATCCTGGCCGGCGTGGCATTGTTGCTGTGGGCTGCATTGCCCGCCACCTCACTGCAGCAGCCTTGGCTGTTGTGGCTCACCCCGTTGCTGCCTGCAGTGCTGGGGGCGTGGGCGCTTCTGGCGGCGAAAAGCGACAGCGCGCCACCGGCTTTTGCCGCCTTGCGTGAGCAGTTTGCGCAAGATGCTGCACTGCTGCGCCGGACCACCGCACCATGAACCCGCCCGAATCTGCCCAGCATCGCCTGGAGCGCAGTCGCGCTTTGGTGGTGCAGTGGCTTGACCACGATCAAGACCGGCGCGAAGCGTTTGCCCACAGTGGCCTTGGCCAACTCACAGCATTGCCGTGGGTTAAAACCATCAGCAGCCACCCTCTGGCCAGTCTGGCCATGGGCGCACTCACCAGGTGGTGGATGAAGCCGCGCAGAGCGCACTCCCCGACCGCCGGTGTGCTGGCCCTGGGCACCGGCCTGGGCCTGCTGCGACGCCGACCTTTGTTGACCTTGATCACCGTGACGACCATCGGCGCTCTGGCCTGGTGGACGCAGGTTCGCAAGCGGTCATCCGCTACTCCCATTGCCCCGTTGAAATAAGGAAAAAACATGCTGTACACCATCGCCGTCGTTCTGCTCGTCCTCTGGCTGCTGGGCCTGGTCACCTCCACCACCCTGGGCGGTTTCGTTCACGTCTTGCTGGTGATCGCCGTTGTGATGGTGCTGCTGCGCCTGATCAGCGGACGAAAGCCTTTCTGACCCCGCTGCGGGCGCTCAGCCGCCCGCGCGCTTGACGGTATGGCCCAGCGCCCGGAGCGCAGCCATCACCTTCTCGACGTGATCGCCCTGGATCTCGATCACGCCGTCTTTCACCGTGCCGCCCGATCCACAAGCCGCCTTGAGCTGCTTCCCCAGCGCGACCAGTGCATCTGTCTGAAGGACCATCCCCTTGACAGCCGTGACAGCCTTGCCGCCCCGGCCCTTGGTCTCACGCGAAACGCGCACCACACCGTCGCCCACTGGCACTGCCGCAGCCTGTTTGCACACGCAGCGCGCCACGGGCTGGCGGCAACCGGGGCACATGCGGCCAGCTTCGGTGGAATAGACGAGACCGCCAGTGGAAAGCTTGCTTTTCATGGAGATGGATCGTAGCGCGCTGCACCCGTTGGAGAACCCGCCACCGGTGCTCGCCCCGGTACACTGGCCCGAACCATTCCAACGCCATGCCATTCCATGCCTTGGGCCTTGCGCCCGCCCTCGCCCAAGCCGCAGCCGAACGCGGCTTCGCCAGCCCCACCCCGATTCAGCAAGCCGCCGTGCCCGCCGTGCTCGCGGGTGGCGATGTGCTTGCCACCGCCCAGACCGGCTCCGGCAAAACCGCCGCCTATGTGCTGCCATTGCTGCAGCACCTCATGACGAGTCCCGGAAATAACCCCCGGCGTGTGCGCGCGCTGGTGCTGGTGCCAACGCGCGAACTCGCCGCGCAAGTGGGCGAGGTCGTCAGAAGTCTGGCGCAACACCTGCCCACCAAGATCAAAACCGCCGTGGTGTTTGGCGGCGTCTCCATCAACCCGCAAATGCTGGCCCTGCGCGGCGGCGCCGATGTGGTGGTGGCGACGCCGGGCCGCCTGCTCGACTTGATCGAACACAATGCCCTGAAGCTGGGCAGCGTGGAACTGCTGGTGCTTGACGAAGCCGACCGCCTGCTCGATCTGGGTTTTTCCGATGAACTCAACCGACTGCTGCCACTGCTGCCTGCAAAGCGCCAGAACCTGTTTTTCTCGGCCACCTTCCCGCCCGCCGTGCAGGAACTGGCCAACACCCTGCTGCGCGATCCCCAGCGCATTGATGTGCCCAGCGCCGAAATGGAAGAGGCAGTGGTCGTGCAACAGGCGTATCTGGTGGACACGACCCGCCGCACGCAGCTGCTGCGCCAGCTCATCAAAACGCAGGGCTGGCAACGCGTGCTGGTGTTCGTGGCCACGCAGTACCTGGCCGAGCGCGTGGCCTCCAAGCTGCACCAGGGCGACCTGTACGCCACCTCGTTTCATGGCGGTTTGAGCCAGGGCGCACGCAAGCAGGCGCTGGACGAGTTCAAGGAAAATCGCTGGGACGTGGTGGTGACCACCGACCTTGCCGCGCGCGGCATCGACATCAGCGAACTGCCGGTGGTGGTGAACTACGACCTGCCCCGCTCGGCCGTGGACTACGTGCACCGCATCGGCCGCACCGGCCGCGCAGGCGCCAGCGGTCTGGCGGTGAGCTTTGTGACGCCCGCCAGCCAAGCGCATTGGCACCTCATTGAAAAGCGCCAGGGCCTGAGTCTTCCGCTCGAAGTGGTGCCTGGCTTGGAGCCCCTTGAGGCGGCGCCGGTGGTTGAGGCAGGGGGTGGCGTCAAGGGAAAGCGGCCCAGCAAAAAAGACAAGCTGCGCGCGGCCGCTAAGAATGCTGCCACCGACTCGTAAAAGCCATGAAAAAAGCCCTTGCGATGTTTCGCAAGGGCTTTTTTCACAGCTGTGGGCTGGTGGGCGGTGCAGGGTTCGAACCTGCGACCCCTGCCGTGTGAAGGCATTTCGACCACTCTTCAGCCACCCTTAGGATGATCTAAATCTGCTTGCATGTCAACAACTTACGTCAGTCACGGCTTGTACCAAGCTATCCTTAATCGCTATCACTCGTGTGGCAACAATGTGGCAGCCCTAGGACCGAAACGGAACATGACAAAAGACACAGAAGCAAAATTGGATCTCGCCACACCAGCCCGTGAGCACGTCGGTCAGACCCTGCTTGAGTTGATCATGGCTGATGCTTTAATTCTCGTGCTGGAGATGGCAAACGAAAGGGTGCGGCTGACTGCGAACTTGCACCCTCTGGCTACGAGGTCACTTTTCTTGACTACCAGGGGTGTCCTGACGAACCAGCAACTCTTAGAGTTGCTGAATCCGGACACTGCGTCGCGGGGCATGCGAGACGCAAGGAACCTGCGGACAGTCGGCCAAGAGCGTGGACTGAAGGTTGGCGACCTAAGTCGCCATGCTGTGAGCCTGCTGAAAAGCAGCGCCCTCACGAAGGCCGATGTTGTTCGTGCGTGGACCTACACCTTGATCCATAGCTCAGCATTGGCTGCAATCAGCGAGGTTCGTGCAAAACGTTCTGGATTCGACTCCACGACCCTGTTCAGAGATCCCCAACTTGCCAACCAGACGCTAAACAAATGTCACGATCTGACCTGGCAGTTGCTTCGGCAGCAACTCGACGTGGCGACCAAGGATGTCGAAAAGAACCGCCCCAATTCGGAGCAGCAGCGGTTCCTGCAATACGCGGCTTCACTTGTTTTGGAAGCCATGGGGTTGGAGCGCCCGGTTCTCGCCGCATACACTGATCTCTTGGAAAACGTCTTTCCGGAGATAGACCGATACACCTTCGAAAAGCCCTGAGATAAGCACCCAGGGCTTATTTGTCCTCCCCCCCAGCTTCGTCCTCATAGCTCAATGGCTGCTCCTACACAACGGAGAGCCAAATGCGAGACTATGCAACAGCAGCACTGCTGTCTCAGTGCAACGACGATATCCTAGTCAGCCCGGCCGAAATCTCGGCTCTCACTGGCATCGCCAAGGCGACAGTTGAGCAACGCCGCCTGCGCGGTCTGCCTCCGCCGATCGCCGGCCTTCGGCTGCTGCGATGGCGCCTCGGTGACATCCGCAAGTGGATGAATCGCAGCGCACCTTCTACTGCGTCCTACAGCCACGATCGCAAAATCCAAGACCAAGTAACCACACACCGGACGCAATCTCCAGAAATGCCCGAAAGGCGCATGGCTGCTAGATCTTCAGCGAATACACCCCAGGCCGCCAGCAGCAGCCAATCGTAATTTCTTCATAACCATCAAGGAGTTACGTATGGCCACCAAAATCATCACGTTGCGATTGCCTCGATCCACCTACGATGCCCTCGCCACTGCCGCTGCGATCGCAGGCCTTCCGCTTTCTGTATACGTGCGCGGAAAAATTGATCGAGCAGAAGTCAGCGCAACACTCGAAACACTGATCGAGGAAGTGCGCAAATGTGCCTCGACGCCGCCAGCAGCCGTTCAGCACACACCTTCGCGTGAACGCGAAATTCTGCTGCTCGTAAGGACAGTAGCAGCACACCTAAATCCGCAAATCCCGAGCGCTGTAAGCGCGAAGTTGCTGGCGGAAGCGGCGGCCCGAAAATGATCTTCCCAATCTTTCTGATTGCCTGCGCCGTTGGAGTCTGCACAGGTGCGACCGTGTGGGTGTACATCCGACGAATGAAGTTTGTCGTACAGCCAGATACTCTCTGGCATGCGACCCAGCAATTCTGGGACGTTTTAAACGATGTACAAAGCCGCATCTGGGCGTGGATACCACTCGGAATCGGCGTCACATCCTTCGTGATCTTTTTGATCATAGTGTCCGATTCGATTGCTCCAGGGCATCGACATCAGCGCGGGAGCACACTGGTGCAGTCCAAATCGCTGCGTCGGCTTACTCAGGGTCAGCGCAAGAATGGCCCCCAAGTCACCCTGGCGGGCGTACCCGTTCCCATCGAGGCGGAAACAACACACTTCTTAATGGTTGGATCGACAGGCACGGGGAAAAGCAATGCGCAAAGCGAACTGATAGCGGGCGCCATGGCCCGTGGGGATCGAGTAGTGGTGATTGACCCCAACGGCGAGGCACTTTCTCGTTATCTCAAAGATGGTGATCGTGTGCTGAACCCGTTCGACTCAAGGGGCGAGGGTTGGTCAATCTTCAACGAGATTCGCAGCCAGTCTGACTACGACCTCGTCGCAAGATCTGTGATTCCCGGGTCCGCAGGCGAAGACGAAACTTGGCGGGCCAAGGCACGCATATTCCTATCTGACCTTATCAAAGAGTTGATGGCGAGCGGCAAAGTTACGAGTGCCCAAGGGCTTCTGTGGTGGGCAGCGGAAGCTCCCCGCGACCAACTTCAAGTTCTACTCGCCGGTACCAGCACAGCGGCATTGCTGCAGCCGGATGCAGGACGCTTGTTGGACTCCGTAAGGGGCATCCTGTCCGGATACCTCTCGGCCCATAGCACGCACCCTACGGGCGAGTTCTCGATAAAGCAATGGCATATTCACGAAAATGGCAATCTCTACTTGACGTGGCGCGATGACCAAACTGCTGCCCTGCGTCCTCTGATCAACTGCTGGGCCAACGTTCTTATCAGTGCCGTCCTTTCAAACTCACCCAGCGCTCGCCCACTTTGGCTGTTTGTAGATGAACTGGGTTCGCTGGAACAGCTTGGAAGCCTCGAATCTGCGTTGACCAAAGGGCGAAAGCGTGGACTGAGAGTAGTCGCTTGCCTGCAGTCAACGTCACAGCTAACTGCCTTGTATGGCCGAGCTACCGCAGAAACGCTGAGAAGTTGCTTTCGCACCTTGCTGGTTCTTGGCGGGAGCGCCACGGACCCTGATACCGCTGAGGCTATGAGCCGGGGACTAGGCGACTATGAAACCAACGTGCTTTCTGTGTCCGTGTCGAGAGATGGCGATCGTCGAACAACCTCTGAGTCGCAGCAACTTCGGATCCAACGACTGGTGATGGCGGCGCAGATCCAAAGTCTTCCTATCAATTGCGGCTACCTGAAGTTTCCAGGGGATCTGCCTGTTGCCAAGGTCCAAGTACGCCTCCCAGTCGCCCCTACCAAATTTCAACCCTTCAAGGCCCGGTAATGCTGTCCATTTCGAACGTGCAGAACACGAAGGCGGCAGCTCAATACTACGAGGTTAAAGATGACTACTACACCGCTTCGGGTAAAGAAGCCGCTGGCAAGTGGACCGGTGAAGGCGCGGCTAAACTTGCCCTGCAGGGCGCAGTCTTGCATGAACAGTTCATCGAACTTTTGGCCGGAAGGCTTCCGAACGGCGCGGTAATTCATCGTGCTGCAGGGGGTCATCGAGCCGGCGTAGACCTGACGTTTTCCGCTCCCAAGAGCGTCTCCCTCATGGCACTTCTTGGTGGCGACTGCAGGGTGACGGAGGCACACGCTATAGCCGTCGACCGTGCGATGCGAATTGCCGAGGAACGCGCCGGGTTCAGATCGACCTCGGATGATGTGACTACGCATCAGCGCAGCGGTAACCTCTTGGTCGCGCAGTTTTCGCACGAGCTTAGCCGAGCGTGTGATCCACAGCTGCACAGTCACTGCGTCATTGTCAATGCGACTCAAAGATCAGATGGCGAGTGGCGGGCCTTGGACAATGAGCCACTTTACAGAGCGAAAATGCTTCTCGGATCGATCTATCGTGCCGAGTTGGCCCACGAGCTCAGGGCGCTCGGATATGAGATTCGCGTCACCCACGCAGACGGGCGTTTTGAACTGGCCGGCTTTGAGCCCGAGGTCATTAAGTCCTTCAGCCAACGGGCACAAGCAATGGAGGAGTACCTGACTTCACTGAAAAGTGGCAACAGGGCCTTCTCGGCTCTTGAGAAGAAGCAGGCCGCGATCGCCACGCGGGAGGCGAAGACTGATGTTGATCGCGCAGTGCTGGGCGAGGCCTGGCGGTTGCGCTTGGCTGAGTTGGGTGCGGAACTGCCAGCCATACCTCATGCAACTCATGAGTTGGCGCCCAGACTGTCAGAGAACGCTTCACTTGCCGTTGATCAGGCGATCAATCACCTATCAGAGCGCGAAGCAGTCTTCACGTCCGACAACCTCATGCGGGCAGCATTGCAGTTCGGAACTGGACAAACGATTTATGAAGCAGTCGACATCGAGGTGCAACGGCGAATCAGCGTAGGGTCATTGATTTCGTCTGGAGCCTCTTTGACAACCCCACAGCTTCAGCGGCAGGAAGCTGCTCTGCTGAGCGCGGAGTTGCACGAGCGTCATAAACTTCCAAGCCTTATGGGCGGCAGTGTTCTGCAGTCAACCCACAATCGGATCTCTGCTGAGCAAGCAGCGGCAGCTCACCATGTTCTGGCGACTCGATGTCGAGCAGTGGGCATCGTGGGCAAGGCGGGGACGGGTAAGACGACAACGCTTTCGACGGCTGTCGAATCCCTAAAGGTTGCTGGCATCAACGTCCTCGGAGTGGCGCCAAGCTCCAATGCGGCCAAGCAGCTGTCTGAAGCGGGCATGACCACTACAACCGTGGCTTCCTTCGTACACAACAAGCAGGGTGCAAGGCTCGGTCCCGGTGCGGTCTTGTTTGTGGATGAAGCCGGGATGGTCTCCACCAGCCAAATGGAAGCATTGATGACCAGCGCACAGGAACACAACTTCAGGCTGGTGTTGGTGGGCGACCCAGGACAGCTTTCAGCGATTGAAGCGGGAAAGCCATTTGCACAGCTCATTGCAGCTGGTCTGCCCATCGCCTCCCTGCGCGAAGTACACCGACAACGAAATTCGGACCTTAAGGTTGCTGTTGAGCTTGCCTCAGACGGCCGAATCAATGACGCGTTGGCCTCGATCAAATCTCAGATCAGGGTGGGCTTCCCCCAGTTTCCCGGACACATCCAATGACATGATGTGTTCAGGAGATAGGCATGACAAGAACCCGAAGGAGCTTCACGGACGAATTC
>LNFM01004305.1_pt1 | contig 26492 bp, 31 predicted proteins | sample 596031 | NCBI WGS metagenome assembly LNFM01 (sample SAMN04254537, study PRJNA301005) | activated carbon metagenome | isolation source: dual media filters at the Ann Arbor, Michigan drinking water treatment plant | place: USA: Ann Arbor | reverse complement strand
CTGTGTTGAGATGCGCGCAGGGATGGTGGCACCAACGCTTCGAAAAGGGGGCCCACCCCCGTGGTCCGTGGCGAGGCCGGTGCGTCGCATCAGTGTCTGCCAAACAAATCGCCAAGCGCGCCGGTCTTGCCCCCTGCCTGCCGAGGATACACTCGCAATTCGAACCCACACCATCCGCCCAATCTCGACCCATCGCGGGTTGTATAGATCGCGCAAGTAACATCATTCATCGGATCACCGGCCAACAGCCACATTGCGGCCCGCGTCCCCCGCGCGCTACGAACCCACGATGAGCAAACCGCCGAAATCTCCCGTCCCCCGCAAGCCCGCCGAAACGCACAAGACCATCCACGTGCGCGGCGCCCGCGAACACAATCTGAAAAACGTCGATCTCGAAATCCCGCGCGACGCCCTCGTCGTGTTCACGGGGCTGTCGGGCTCCGGCAAGTCTTCGCTCGCCTTCGATACGATCTACGCCGAGGGCCAACGCCGCTACGTCGAAAGCCTCTCGGCCTATGCGCGCCAGTTCCTTGAGATGATGCAAAAGCCCGACGTCGATCACATCGACGGCCTCTCGCCCGCCATCTCCATCGAGCAGAAAACGACCTCGAAAAACCCGCGCTCCACCGTCGGCACCGTCACCGAGATTTACGACTACCTGCGCCTGCTCTTCGCCCGCGTCGGCGTGCCGTACTCACCCGCCACCGGCCTGCCCATCGAAAGCCAGACAATCAGCCAGATGGTCGATCGCGTGATGCAGTTGCCCGAAGGCACGCGCCTCATGATCGTCGCCCCCGTCGTGCGAGGCCGCAAAGGCGAATACCGCAAGGAACTGGCCGAGTGGCAGAAGAAGGGCTTCCAGCGCGTCAAGATCAACGGCGAGGTCACCGAGATCGGCGACGCACCCAAGCTCGACAAGAAATTCAAGCACGACATCGATGTCGTCGTGGACCGCATCGTCGTGCGCGCCGACATCGCCTCGCGCCTCGCCGATAGCTTCGAACAAGCCCTCAAACTCGCCGACGGTCTCGCCATTGCCGAATTCGTCGATAAGCCGCTCGGTAAAGCCGACACCGAAGGCGCCAACAAATCCAAGAACGATACGCACGAACGCATCGTCTTCTCCGAGCGCTTCGCCTGTCCCGTCTCCGGCTTCACCATCGAGGAAATTGAACCGCGCCTGTTCTCGTTCAACGCCCCCTCCGGCGCCTGCCCGCAATGCGATGGCCTGGGCACCGAACTCCAATTCGAAGCCGAGCTCGTCGTCCCCGACAGCTCGCTCTCGCTTGCCGACGGCGCCGTCTATCCCTGGGCGAAGACCGGCGCCGTCTCGCCCTATTATGAGCAGACGCTGGAAAGCCTCGCCAAACACTACAAAGTCTCGATGAAAACGCCGTGGGAGAAGCTGCCCAAGCACGTGCAGCTCGCGATCCTCTTCGGCTCCGGCGACGAAGAAGTCGAATACACCTACTGGGACGGCGCCCGGAATTACAAAACCTACAAACCCTTCGAAGGCGTCATCGGCAACATCGCGCGCCGCTGGAAGGAAACCGACAGCGAATGGGTGCGCGAGGAACTTTCCCGCTACCAGTCCGCCCACCCCTGCGAAGCCTGCCACGGCTACCGCCTGAAACCGCAAGCGCTCGCCGTCAAGGTCGGCGGCAAACACGTCGGCGAAGTCTCCGACATGTCGATCCGCGCCGCCAACATCTGGTTCGCCGAACTGCCTAAAACCTTCACCAAGCAGCAAACCGAAATCGCCACCCGCATCCTCAAAGAGATCCGCGACCGCCTGCAATTCCTCGTCGATGTCGGCCTCGATTACCTAACGCTCTCCCGCGCATCCGGCACGCTCTCGGGCGGCGAAAGCCAGCGCATCCGGCTCGCCTCGCAAATCGGCTCCGGCCTCACCGGCGTGCTCTACGTGCTGGACGAACCCTCCATCGGCCTCCACCAGCGCGACAACGACCGCCTGCTCGGCACGCTCAAACACCTGCGCGACCTCGGCAACACCGTGATCGTCGTCGAACACGACGAAGATGCGATCCTCTCCGCCGACTACGTGGTCGATATCGGTCCAGGTGCCGGCATCCACGGCGGCCGTGTGGTCAGCCAAGGCACCGCCGCCGAGATCATGGCCGACCCCAAATCGCTCACCGGCCAATACCTCACCGGCGCAAAACTGGTTTCACCCCCGAAAACCCGCCGTAAGCCCGATCCCAAACGCGGCCTCAAAGTCGTCGGCGCGCGCGGCAACAACCTGCAGAACGTCACCGCCGAAATCCCACAAGGTCTTTTCACCTGCGTCACGGGCGTCTCCGGCGGCGGCAAATCCACGTTCCTGATCGACACACTCTTCAAAGCCGTCTCGCGCAAACTCAACGGCGCCCGCGAACATCCAGCCCCCCACGATCGCATCGAAGGCCTGGAACACTTCGACAAGGTCATCGACATCGATCAGTCGCCCATCGGCCGCACGCCGCGCTCCAACCCCGCGACGTACACGGGCGCCTTCACACCCATCCGCGAATGGTTCGCCGGCCTCCCCGAAGCCAAGACGCGCGGCTACGAACCCGGCCGCTTCTCCTTCAACGTCAAAGGCGGCCGCTGCGAAAAATGCCAGGGCGACGGCGTCATCAAGATAGAGATGCACTTTCTGCCCGACGTCTACGTCACCTGCGAGGAGTGCAAGGGCAAGCGCTACAATCGCGAAACGCTGTCCGTCACCTTCAAGGATAAATCCATCGCCGACGTGCTCGACATGACCGTCGAAGAAGGCGCGGACTTCTTCAAGGCCGTCCCTTCGATCCGCGATAAACTGGAAACGCTTGCCCGCGTTGGCCTCGGCTATATCCACATCGGCCAGCAGGCGACCACGCTGTCGGGTGGCGAAGCCCAGCGCATCAAGCTCGCCAAGGAACTCTCAAAGCGCGCCACCGGCCGCACGCTCTATATCCTCGACGAGCCGACCACGGGACTCCACTTCCACGACGTGGCCAAACTTCTCGAAGTGCTCCACGAACTCGTCGATGCTGGCAACACCGTCGTCGTCATCGAGCACAACCTGGAAGTCATCAAAACCGCCGACTGGATCATCGACCTCGGCCCCGAAGGCGGCGACGGCGGCGGGCACATCGTGGCGCTTGGCACCCCCGAAGACGTGGCCAAAGTCAAAGAGAGCTACACCGGCCAATACCTCAAAGACCTCCTCGCAAGGCGGCCGATGCACGCAAGCGGTCCAGTGACGAAACCGAAACCTAAGAAAAGCGCCTGAGCCCCCGACCGTTACGGACAAGCTAGCAGTCGAAGCTGGGTGGGGTCCGCCCCTGCCATGCGTCTGACCCCATCGCAGCCGAGTGCTTCAGCATGTTCGTTTCCCCAATCCCACGCGCCCGCCAAAGGTGTATGATACGGCGCAGCCAACGTCTCAAAGGTCGAACCATGCGCGCGCTTCTCTGCTGTCTCGCCCTGCTCGTCTCAACGCTCGCCGCAGCGCCCAGCGCCTTCGCGCAAGCCGAGGACCGCGGCTACGGCGGCCCGGCCACCGTCGGACCCAACTTCTCAACCGGCAAGCAGTCCGCCCCGCCCGACTACGGCAGCGGCGCGAAGAAGCCCGCGTACAAAAAGCCCTCCGCCGCCAAGAAGCCGTCGCCCGCCAAGAGCAAATCCGCGGCGAAACCGACCAAGCAAAAGCCCGCGTCGAAGACGGTGCAGAAGCCCGCTAAATCGAAAACGGTCGCCAAGAGCAGCCCCGCGCAGGACGAACCCACCACCGCGTCCACGACCCCCAAGTCAGACGAGACCACCGCCACGACGTCCGAGACCACAAGCGCCACCACGGCCGCCAAACCCGAAACCTGCCGCCGCTTCGACGCCACAACCAGCACCACCGTCGAAGTCGCCTGCAACTGACAGCGCTGAACCGCCCCACCCGTCATCCTCGTCCAAGCGCGCCAACAGCGCGCGCCGGACGGGGATCCAGCGCAAAGCGCGCGCGCAGCGCACTACGTCTGCCGCCATCACCGCGCCTGCGCAGTCTGGGCCAGCATTGAGCCGCCCCCGGGTTTCTGTCCGGTTCTTCGGCGCAATGCGCCGAGCGCAAAAAGTGCGCCGCGGCAAGCCGCGCCCCCGCGGAGCCGCCCCGGGCGCGCAGCGCCCGGAACAGCCGCCGTGAGCGAGACAGCCCCACACGCGCCTGCGCAGTGTGGGCCAAACAAAAAACAGAGTCCCAGTTACCACGCAGGCGAAAAAAGAAAGCCCGTCCGAGCCTTAAGCGCATCCCCGCAGTCGGAGCAGCGGCGATAATCAGGTAGAATCTGATTCGCAAGCTTCGCAGGACACCACGCATCATGATCGCCCGCCTCGCCGCCGTTCTCACGTGCCTTGTGTTGAGCGCGGCCCTCGCCCCCGCAGCCGACGCGCAATCGCGCGACCTCCAGACGTGGGGCGGTCCGCCGAACATCGGCATCGATTTCAAGACGGGCAACAGCTACGGCGTCTCCGACTTCGGCGCCGCCGGACCCGAGAAACCCAAAAAGCGCCGCGTCGTGCGTGCGCGCGGCAACCGCAAAACCCCGCCGACCGAAACGGCATCCGCCCGCCTCAAAAACCCGCCGCTGCCCGAACGCAATCCGGCGCGCCGCACGACAACCAAAACGGCCGCAACCAAAGCCGGCACCGACACTGCAACGGATGCCTCCCCCGTCGAAACCGGCACCCTCGCCCCCCTCGACACCGGCCCCATCCCCTGCCGCAAATACGACCCCACTACGGGCAGGACGATTGAGGTGCGGTGTCGGTGAGAAGCACCGCTCATCTATGTGATCCACCCACTCCGCTGCGCCATTGATCCTCGGCATGAAGCCGAGGATGACATTGTGGGTGGGCTGACATCGTTGCCTCAACTGGCAGAATGCAAAAGCTTACACAACCAAGCGATCGCGCCACAAAACCCTCGCCCGCACCGCCCCTCCGCTGTCATCCTCGGGCTTGTCCCGAGGACCCAACGGGCGGCATACTCGAACGGCGATGTCTCACACCAACACGCGCACCTATTTCGTCTACATCCTCGCCAGCAAGCCGCGTGGCACGCTGTACGTCGGCGTAACAAACTCCATCCTGACGCGCATCGAACAACACCGCGCTGGCATCGGGTCCGCGTTCACGAAGCGCTACGGCGTCCACACGCTCGTCTGGCTCGAATTGCACAGCGATATCACCCTCGCCATTCAACGCGAGAAAACGATCAAGCACTACACACGCGATTGGAAGATCAACCTCATCGAGCGTGAAAATCCGCACTGGCTCGACCTCTACCCGACGCTTCCAGGTGCCGAGCCTAAGCAGCCAGACCCACCCCGTTGAACCCTGGATCCTCGGGCCAAGCCCGAGGATGACAATGGGGGTGATGCCCCCTGTCCCCGTCCCGCAACATGCTGCGCCGCACGCGCGTTACCCGCCGCGCCGCCCCCTTGCCCCGCTCCAATCAGACGATAATCCTCAGACCTGCACTATTTCAAAAACGCAAAGTCATTTCGGGAAGGATCACACGCATGGAGTCTCTCGGCGCACTCATGATGGTGCTGGCTCTCACTTGGCCGATCGCGGGCGGCGCGATCACGGGCCTCATCCTCGGCGTCATTCGCGGTCACGGCCTCGTCGGCACGCTGCTGAACGCACTCGCCGGCGGCCTCATCGGCTTCGCGCTTGTCATGGCCGCCATGCTGATCCCCGGCCTTGGCGAACTGCCGCAAGCGCTCGTGCTCGCCATCACCCTAGGGCTGCCCATCATCGGCGGCTTCCTCGGCGTCGCCTTGAAAAGCCGTTTCGCCTGACACAAAAAAAGCGGCGCTCCGGCGCCGCTCTCCCGATCAATCAGCATGTGGCCGCGATCCTCACCTGACCACCCACCGCATCGCAAGTGACGGCCTCCACACGCCCAGCACGTAATTCGCCAGCGAGATCGCCATGATCGCACCCAGCGTCGTCCACTCGCTGGAGATCGTCAGCGCCAGATCCTGCTGCAACGGCTCGCCCGCCGCGATCTTGGCCGAAATCCGCGCCGCATCCGCGCCCTTGGCTTGAATGATCGCCAGCGTCGCTTCGAACATCGAAATGCCGAGAAGCGCCTTAACCCACACCCAGCGCAATTCCTGAAACGGCCGGTGCACGGCCATGGCGAGCAACCCCGTCACCAGTGAAATCCCCAGCGCCGGCATGATCATGTATTGGCAGATCGCCGAAATCGTCTGCCGCATGTCGGCATAGTCCTGCGGCGTCCCTTGCGGCGCAAAAGTCAGGATCAGCCCATACGCCACAAGCCCCCCGACGATCCCCGCCGACGACACCGTATGCAAGAATTTCATGAGCTGCCGCATACGCACGTTACGCCCTCAGTCGCTCAACGGATCGGCACAGGCAGCCGCCATAAAAAACGTCATCCTCGTCCAAGCGCGCCGGGAGCGCGCGCTGGACGGGGATCCAGCGCAAAGTGCGCGCGTAGCGCCCCGCACAGCCCTCAAATCAAACCGCCAGCACCGACTTGATCTGTTCCTCATACTGCTGCACGGCTTCCAGCGCCCGTTTGGTCATGACGGGATCGGCATTCGTCGCCTTGGAGAAGCCGTCGATCGCCTCACGCGCATTGCCCATGATCCGCGTCGCAGCCCCCTGCGGGTTGAGTTCGCGCTTGCAGTTGGCCTGCAGAAGCTGGGTCAGGATCACGCCTGTCGCCAGCAGCATGCCGGAGAGCTCTTCGTTCTGCCGCTTCAGCGCGGTCACGTCGTTGGCAAGGCGGGTCACGTCGGTCATGGTGCAAATCCCCAAATGGTCGGCCGGATCGATGTCTTATTGTGTCCGGGGTGCTACCGCCTGTGGCCCGGAATCGCAAGCGGCCCGGACAAACGGCGGCAGACCGGCACAGCCCCGGACGCACCCGCTTAGCCGACCCCCCCCCCAACCAACGGCCCTCGAACCACTATCCCCGCGCGACTGAGCCGGCACATGATGACCACCGGCCCATCGCCCTGGCAGCGCGGCGCACCTTTTCGCGTTGCACGTCCAATGAAACCCTCCAACGCCACCGACTCCCGCAAGATCTTGCGCCGCTTGCCCCCGTCACCCGCCGCCCGCGATAGGCCACGCCTAAAATTCCATCATCATCAAAAATGAAAAAAGCAATCAAGATTGATAATGTCGACGAAAAATGTCAATAATTGCGGTGTTTTTTACACGCTCTCAAACCACACCATCAAAGCGGCAATCGGAAGTTCCGATGACATGTCCGCAGCGGGTTGAAAAAGAAGCAGCCCCTGCTCAATTCCCCGCCATGCGAAGACACAACGGCTTCGCAGGGTTGCGTCAGGCAAACTCGCATTCAAGCGAACGCGGACGCAACGAACCACAACGCCATCTAGGGGATTAGGATCATGATCCGTAAGTTTGCTATCGCTGCTGCCTCCACATTCGCTTTCGCCGCCGCCGCCGTGACGGCGCAGGCAGCCCCCGCAAGCCAGAGCGCTTGGGGATCGGCCGCGACCTCCACGCCGGTCATCGCCGCGTCGAACCACGGCGTTTGCTACAAGCACCAGTGCCCCGGCCGCTCTCGCATCGTTTGCGGCTGCCCGCAGGGCACCCGCTAACAGATGAACTGCGAGCCTCCGGTGGAACCCTCGTGGTCCGCTGGAGGCCCGCCACGCAGATCACACATATCGGCGTGTCCCTCGCGCACTTGCGCCTCCAGCTAACGGAGCGCACCCTTGCGCAAGAAACCCAAGAGGAACACGCCCTATGAAAACGATGATCGCAGCCACAACGGCCATAATGCTGCTGGCCACACCCGCCAGCGCCGCATGCCAGCTTTATGGCGGCATCGGCAACGGCCTCACCGAAGGCATCGCCAAGTTCATGGCCGAGGCCGCCGTTAAGAACATCATTGAGAATAAGGGCCTGAAACCCACCGGCGAGATCAAGCACACCTGCACGGCCGCCGCGCTAGGCACCGAATGCACGGCCCGTCAGCAAGGCTGCAAGTAATCGTCTGCTGAAATTTTACACGAGCTTGGGAACGAAACGCCTCGCCGGCCGTTGTGTCTCCAAGTTCAGCATGTCGCGCGTGTATGTCGGAGCGTCACGCCGATCATCGGAGGGAAAATCATATGAAGATCGCAGTTCTTGCCGTGTGCCTTGCCGCCACGCTCGCCGCTGGTTGCCGCCGCGAGGAAGCAGCCCCCATGTACGAGCCCATGAAGCTCGGCGGGACAGCGCAAAGTGAAATGTCGCGCTGATTAACCGTCAGCGTTAGGCAGCGGGCCGGATGCGCACAGCGCGTCCGGCCCGCGTTAGTTTTAGCCGCCCTCTGGGCGACAGGATCCAAAGTCAGTCACGCCGCTTCGATTTCTTGTAAACTTTGCGCGGCGGCGCATCTGACCGGTACCCGTACGGCGCCGGCGCGCGCGCCCGCCAATCCGGCGTACCACTGAGCGCACCGTACCGGTCCAGCAATTCCGCATCCCGATCACTGATCGGACCACCCGCCCGCGCATTGGCGCGCGCATGCTCCACTTCGAAATAGTTATCGGCCTTCGCACCCGGCGCAACCGCCAGCGTCATCACACCCACCGCGAGGGCAACCACTGAGCGCATCGAACATCTCCTGGATTTTGCACTGAACGGCACAGCCGTCCGGCTCTTACGCTGTACAGATAAGACTGCGCAGCCGGCTTGCAAACCCGTTCCACGGAAGATGACGCAGCCGGAACGCTTACGGCTTCGAATGCGACATCGGGCACGACTGAGGAATTCCTGACAAATGCCCGGGCTGCTCGGCCACCAGCCGCACGAAAATCGCGAGAACCTCGTCGCGCGTTGCCGCCTCAACCGCGCCCTGGCTCACCTGCTCGCGCGTCCACATCCAGCTCTTGGCGGGATCATGCCGCATGGCCCACATCGGAAACAGCCGCTGCGCCGCCGTTTCTTGCACGAGTATCGTCGCATCCGCATGCCGGTCATCGCGCTTGATCTTTTCATACAGCGCCTCGACATCGGCGCGCGCGCCTTCAAGCAGCTGTAAATAGAGATCCTCACGGCAAATAAGCGTACCGGTGATGTTAGCCGCCGCATTGTGCTTTTGCGCCGTCTTCAGAATGTGGGACAGCGCCAGATCGTCAAACCCGAACGGATGCGACGCATAAATCAGCCGCATGAGCGTCATGAAACGGGGCTCCAGATCAATGTGTCCGGGCCGGATCACGCCGGCCCACGCCAAACCGTAGCATGCCCCTCCGGCCAGGACGCACTGAAAAAGCACGCCCACTGCCGTATCTTCAATCCAGCCGCTGCAGCACGCTGAACGCCCCGCGCAGCTCCCCCGGCTTAAAACCCGTCGCCTGATCGTCCGGATAGAGTGCTGAAACCTTCGCCTTCACATCGTCGGCCAAAGCGCCTCCGTGGCAAACCGAACACGGCTGATCCACCATCATGATCGGTTTCATATAGCGAAGCGTCCGCACGCCATTGGTCGTCACGATCTCGGAATGCTCCAGCGTGCCCGGCGGCGTCCCGGCCATGATCCGGACCGCGAAGTCCTCCAGAACCCGCCGTTCAAAATCATCCGGTGCATTGCCAGGATTGCGCACCTTCAGTGCGGTCCGTCGAACCGTCAAACCGCCCTTATCACCCGCCGCCTTGGACAAGGCGGGCGCCGCCGTCTGACACACCTCGATCGCCGCCACCGGACCGCCAGACGCCATGGCCGACATCAGCTCGGATTTCAGACTTTCGCCAAGCCCCGCGATCGCGGCCCGCGCCTTGCTGAGATCGGCCGGCGGCTCGTCCGCCATCCCGAAACCCGGCATCAAAGCCAACATCAAGCCGGCTATCGCTATCTTTTGCAGCGTCATCCCAGGTCTCCACGTGACACGAATTTCAATCATTCATTAACCCAAAAGCCGATCGCGCCGCAGGCGAACCCGCCGTGGAATGCCCCTTGCGCCGAACCCCAAATCCAGCGGTCCGATGTCCCGGTCCGGCACACCCTGTTTCGAAAGTCGACGGCCATGAACTCTGCTATCGATAAGTCCCGCATCGACTGGGTCGATATCGCCAAAGGCTTCTGCATCCTGCTCGTTGTTATGATGCACGCGACACTCGGCGTCGAAAAAGCAACCGGTGAACCGACGCTCCTGAACGGCTTCATCGAATGGGCCAAACCCTTCCGCATGCCGGACTTCTTCCTGATTTCCGGCCTCTTCCTGGCCTCCCGCATCGACCGCCCGTGGCGCGGCTACCTCGACAGCAAGGTAGCCTATTTCGCGTACTTTTATGTGATCTGGCTCACCATCCAGTTTGCGATGAAAGCCCCCGGCATGATTGCGGCCGATGGGGCAGAGGCCACGCTGCTCGCCTATCTCACCGGTCTCGTCCAGCCCTGGGGCACGCTCTGGTTCATCTACATGCTGGCGGTCTTCTTCGTCACCGCCAAGCTCCTGAACGAGGCGCCCAAGGCGCTCGTCTGGTCCGCCGCCGCGATGATCTACTTCGCAGCACCACACACCGGCTGGTTGCTCGTCGATGAATTCGCCGCCCGCTTTGTGTTTTTCTACACCGGCTACTGGGCCGCCCCGATGATCTTCCGCTACGCCGGCACGGTCGCTAAATCACCGCTGGCCCTGGTCATCGCAGCCCTCGTCGCCTGGGCTGCCGTCAACGGCTTGCTCGTCGCCAATGGTCTGGCCTTCGCCAAGGGTCTCGACCTCTGGGTGTCATACGCAGGTGTCGCCGCCGTGGTCGCCTTCAGCGTGATCCTCATACCAACGTGGCCCGGCCGCGCGCTGGCCTACTGCGGCCGCAACTCGATCAAGATCTACCTCGCCTTTCCCCTCTTCATGGGACCCGCGCGCGTCATCGCCCTGAAGCTCGCCAGCATCATTCCCGATTGGGCCGCAGCCCTCATATCGATGTCAGCCGGGGTCATTGGCGCCCTGGTCCTGGCGCACATCGTCAACGGCACACGCTTCGACGTCCTGTTCAAGCGGCCGAAAGCCTTCGCCCTCTCGCCATCACGCCAGTCCACGCAACGGCCAGCCGAACGCATCGCGGTGATTTAGCCGGGCGGCGTTTCCTGCGGCGCGGGTGCGGGCTCGGGCGCGGCAGCAGGCGCTGGCTCGGCTGCGGGCGCTGCGGCCGGCGGCGCGGCTTCAGCCACGGCCTTCAACTTGGTGAGACCCCGCTCGTAATCGCTCCCGACCATCTGTTCCACGTCGATCCCCAGGATCGTGCAGATCAGCCGTTCGAAAAAACCCTGTTTGCCGTCAAGCGCCCATGTCACCTTCGTGCCTTGCCCGTCCGGCTGAAACGCAAAAGCGACATCACTGGTACCTTCCATCGGCTCCACGAAATCAAGCCGGATCTTGATCGCTTCATCGGGTTTGGCTTCCGTAATCGCCATCGCCCCACGGCCCACCTTTTCATTCCCCGCCCAGCGCATGATGGCGCCCGGCCCCGATGTGGGTCCCTCGAACGTCACTTTCGAATTGGGATCAAGCTCCGCCCACGGCGACCAGGCCTGCCATTTCGCAAAGTCGTAAACCTGCCCGTAAACCTGCGCGGGTGCCGCATTGATAACCGCCGACCGCTCGACCCGGTACGTATCAGGCTGCAGCCCCACCCACGCCAGAAGTCCGGCAATCGCCGCACCAATCAAAAGTCCAAGCGCTCGAAACATAATCCACTCCCCCTTGAATCCGCCGCTCCGCGCCCACTTGCTCCAACCAACTCGACAATTTTGTGAACACCATGTGGAACCGGCTTATACTCCGATCATCTGTCAGCGTCCTGGATGTCCGGCTGTGTGCCTTGAGCCTGCCCACTTCCGCGCCCGCTATCTAGCCGCGGCCCCAGTCGTGGCCCTCTTGCTGTCGGCCTGTGCCGGCTCCGTCGGCAGTGGCATGGTCGGACTGCCGGCGGAAGAATTCGAACGCGCCTTTGCGGCCGGCTACGATGTCGCCGCCGCCGAACGCTGCGGGGCGGCCATCGACGCTGGCGCCGTCCGTCACGCCCTCGTCACCGATGTCGAGCGCCGGGGACACCCACCCGGAATCGCCGACAAAGCCGGCCGTACATTCGACAAAACCCGCTCCGAGTTCACCCAAAAACTGCGCGCCCGCCCGGACTATTGCGTAACCGAATATGCCGTGCCGCCCGAACGGCTTGCGCAGTACGCAAAAGGAGAGTTTTCTGCCGCCCGCTAAATGGGCGGGCACCCGACCTCCATTTGACCACATCCCCGCGCCTAAGCTCTTTTAGCAATGACACTGGCAAAGACTCGGAGACCCAGATATGCCCGCCCCCCGTTCGCCCCGCCTGATGATTGCAGCATGTGTCGTGAGCGCGATGAGCGGTCTTGCAAGCCTGCCTGCCCAGGCAGCCGATTATGCGGGCACGTGGGCAGCCGACCTCACCCAGTGCAAAACGGGTCAAGACAGTCCGGACGCGCCTTTGATCCTGACAGCCAAAGGCTACGACCAGCACGAGGCCCACTGCACATTCGACGGCTTGAAATCCAGTGGCGCCGGCGAATGGTCGGGCAAAGCGTCTTGCAGTATCGAGGGCGACAAGCAATCCATCTCTGTGGGGTTGACCGTGTCCGGCGACACGCTGACGCTGACCGAAGACGGGGCCGCCCGCGATCTTCTGCGTTGCCCCTAAGCGCAAGTCCGTAAACCGATAGAACTGTTCACTTTTATTGCACCAATTCCTCGACGCCCCGGACCGTGTCTGGCATCTTTAAGAGGTGCCGGGACACTGCGGCGCATCGCCATTTTGCAGAAAATGCTTCTGTTCCGCGCGGGACAGCTGAAACTTTTCGGATGAGCCATCGTTACTTAAACGTCTGTCACAGTTGCAGATTGCGACTTGATTGTGGCAGCCGCGAAACCCACGTCCTCAGTTGTATGGAGTAGAGGATGCTGATCGCTGACAATGGCCAGTTCGCTGGCGCCCGTCCCGCGGACAACCGCGCTAAGACGGCTGCGCCGGCATCCGAAAGGAACCGCCGCATGATCGCGCATGGCGATAGCCTCTTCGCGCCCGGAACGCCCCGCGCCGCCGCTTACGTCGTCGAGTCCGGCGCTCTGTGCCACTATATCGTTTGGCCCGATGGAAGCCATGACGTGATCGAGTGCGCCTTCCCCGGCGACATCGTTGGCCTGGGTTCGCTGGGCGAACACGTCTCGACGGCGCAAGCCATGGTCGATACCGCTGTTGTGCCGTTGACCCGGTCTGAACTCGAGTCCGCGCTGCAATCGAATGCGGCCCTCGCAGCCCGCCTCTCGTCCGCCACCGATCGCGAATTCGATTATCTGCGCCGCCGGGCACTTACGCCCGGCCATCGCCCCGCCCTCAATCGCATCGCGGCCTATCTTCTGGCCGTGGCTGGTAGCGCATGCCGGTCCGGCGAAACGCACCTCGCGTACGGACACGCAGGCGCAACATCACTGGCCGCTCTGCTCGATATGCCGGCCGGCGACGTAATTTCCGCTTTCGCTACCCTGCGCGATCGCGGCCTTGTGACTGAGCGCGATGGCGCCATCGTCATCGCGGATGCCACCGGCTTGGAAGCCCTCGCCGACGCGTGACCTGCGGGAGCGTCTTGCGTCCGTCCACCCGAGTGGTAATCAGCGCTCCATGAAAAAGTCCGTCATCGCCGGTCTCATCGCCCTGGCCGCGGCCGCCTCCGCTGCGGCCGCGCAAAACCTCACCATCGATGAACAGGGCGCCCGCCACGGCCAAGCCCTGTCCGCCGCCAAGATATGCCCGGGGGCTCGCACGACGGCTAAAGTGAATGCCCTGGCCACTGCCATCAAAGCCGCCGACCGCGTCGCCTTCGACGCGGCCAGCCAGAAAATCATCCTTGCCTGGGACAAGGCCTTTCTCTGTCAGGACGTCGACCCTGCCCAAGCGCCGCGCGAAATCAATTCCTGCCGCAAATCCAAGATCCTGAGCTGCACGGCGACGTGGAGCGAGATCGGCCCAGAAGGCACCGCGTTGCCCGGCCTCCTCGAATTCGCGCCTTAGGGAAGCGCGGCAGCGACGCGCCCATGACGCGCCGCAGTATTGAATTCCACTGACCCGAACCGGCCTCCGCCCCGTACACTCGGGAAATCATCCCGGAGGATCCCGATGCCCAACCCCGTCACACTGGCCGCCCGTCTCATCGCAATATCTGTCCTCGCGTTCGTGACCCCAGCCATTGCCGAGGACGCCGCCGCGCCGGCACCCGCAAAATTCGGCGACCTCACCAATCCCCGCGACGCCGGCATCCGCTACGGCCAAGCCGCCGGCGTGGCCGCTGTCTGCCTCGACATGAAACCGACCGCCAAGGCGGAAGCGCTCTCGACCGCCTTCACCGGCGCCGATCTGGAGAAATTCAACGTCCAGGCCGAAACCGTCCTCAAGTCGTGGAAGAAGACGCTGGCTTGCGCCCACACCGCCGATCCCAACCCCTGCCGCCTCGCCCATCAAATGAGCTGCAAGGAAGCCTACAAAGAGATCGGCCCCGCCGGCAGTGTCGCCCCCGGCCTCATCGAAATGTCGAAGGCGCAGTGATGCGGCGTCGCTTGCGGAGCGCGGCCTTACTCGCGCTCGTCATCGTCCCGGCGGCGGTGGCAAGCGCCGAACCGCTGGTGACCGTTGAGCCCGTCACGCTGCTGGAAAATGGCGAGATTGCCGGTTGTGGACTCACCTCGACGGTCGCCGGCCGCACGGCGTCAGCCATCGGCGAGATGATCGCGTTTCGCGACGGCGACCGCACGGCCTTTGCCGTTCGCGCCCGGCCAAGCACAGCCAATGGCCAAGCCATCAAATCCGTGCGCCTCGCCACCGCCTCGCACGACACTGCCGCGCTATTCCCCCCATCGAAAACCTTAGGCGACGGCATCGTCGAAACGCGTACCGTCCTTGAAGGCTTTTCCGGTTCGAGCTTCGCCCAGGAATTGATGGTCATGGGCGGCCGCTTCGAAATCGTCACCACAGCCGGAGAAACCATCGCCTACGATCTTCCCCGTCCGATGCCCCACCGCGTCCGTCAAGCCTACCTCAACTGCGCCGGCGACCTGTTTCGTCCTGAAGCCGATTAACCACTTTGTCTTCCCCGCCAGCCCAACTGCTGGCACACTCACCCCATGGCTGAGATAGAAAACACAATGCAAGAAGCCGGTCCCTTGCAGGTGGGCGCCACGGGATCGGCCACCATCACCGTCGACGACACCCACACCGCCGCCCACGTCGGCAGCGGCTGCGAAGCCGTCCTCGCCACCCCCGTCATGATCGCCCTGATGGAAGCCGCAGCCGTCGACGCCACCGAACACCTCCTCGACGCCGGCCACACATCGCTCGGCATCCGCATCGCCGTCGACCACACCGCCCCCACGCCCATCGGCCGCTTCGTCACCGCCACCGCCGAACTCATCGAAATCAAGGGCCGCCGCCTCTTCTTTCGCGTCACCGCCGAAGACGGCATCCGTCAGATCGGTTCCGGTGAGCACACCCGTGCTATCGTCTCCATCGACGATTTTCGCCAGCGGCTGCACGATCAGAAACAGTGAACCAACCAACCCACTGAGAAAGTCTTGCTCGCCCCCTCGCCCAACCGCAGACTCTGATGCAACCGACCCGGAGTGCCGCGCGCATGTGTTTTTCCGCCCCAGCCAGCTTTATCGCCGCCGCAGTCGCGGGCACAGCCGGAGCCGCCTGCTTGGCCCGCGTGCGTCAACCGGGCGACTGGCCACTCGCCGCTATGCCGGTCTTTTTCGCCGTCCAACAGGCCATAGAAGGCTATCTCTGGCTTAATCTCGCGCGCGATCCCACGTCCGCCACGAGCACCGCGCTCACCGAAGGGTTCCTCATTTTCGCCCTGGTCTTCTGGCCGGTCTATGCACCGCTTGCCGCTTACGCAGCCGAGCCAGACACCCGGCGCAAACCCTGGATCGCGCTGTGCATGGCCGCCGGCATCGCCGTCGCGATCTACTTTTTCACAGCTGTTGCCCATGCCCCGCGCACCGCCAGCATCCAGGAACACCACATTGCCTACAGCGCCGACACGGACCTGCCGCTCGCGATCCGCATCCTCTATCCCGTCGCCACCTGCCTCTCGCTCATGCTCTCCTCACATCGCGCCGTGGTGCTCGGCGGCTTCGTCATTTTCATTGGCTCCATCGTCTCTTACTGGATGTACTGGAACGCCTTCACCTCCGTCTGGTGTTTCTTCGCCGCCATCGCCAGCGCGCTCATCATCTTCCATTTCGAGCGTGCCCGCCGCACCGCTGTCGCCGGCGCCAGCGCCGAACCACACTGATACACAAAAAAGCGGGGCCGCGTTCAAAACGCCACCCCGCTCAAGCTCGTCTTAAGATCTGCGCCCGCGCCTCACTCAGCCGCGAGCGCCACCGGCTTTCCCCCGCCCAGCCGATCGAAGCCGAGCGACAGCGCCACGGCCTGATGCATGATGCGGCCTTCCTTAACATTGAGACCCGCCGCCAGATGCGGATCGCGGTCGAACGCGGCAAGCCCCTTCTCAGCAAGCTTCAACACGAACGGCAAAGTCGCGTTGTTCAACGCCTGCGCCGACGTATTCGGCACCGCGCCCGGCATGTTGGCGACGCAATAGTGGATGATCCCGTCGACCTCGAAGGTCGGATCGGCGTGCGTCGTCGGCTTCGAGGTTTCAAAGCAGCCGCCCTGATCGATTGAAACGTCGACCAGCACCGCGCCCCGCTTCATGGCCTTTAACATATCGCGAGTCACAAGCTTGGGCGCACTCGCGCCCGCCACGAGCACCGCACCCACGACCACGTCGGCTGCCAACACTTCGCTTTCCACCGTCGACATCGTCGAGGCCAGCGTGCGCACGCGTCCCTGGAACAGATCATCGAGTTGCCGTAGCCGCGGCAACGACCGGTCGAGGATCGTCACGTCCGCGCCGAGCCCTGCCGCCATGCGCGCCGCATGCGTACCAACCACACCGCCCCCCAGCACAACAACCTTCGCCGGCTTCACGCCCGGCACGCCGCCCATCAGCACGCCACGACCACCTGTCGGACGGCGCAGCGCAATTGCCGCCGCTTCGATCGACAAGCGCCCCGCCACTTCGCTCATGGGAGCCAGCAGCGGCAGACCGCCGTTCGCATCCGTCACCGTTTCGTAGGCAATTGCCGTCGCGCCGGACGCCAGAAGTCCCTTGGCCTGCTCCGCGTCGGGCGCCAGATGCAAATACGTGAACAGGATGTGATCTGGACGCAGACGCTCCCACTCGACCTTCTGCGGCTCCTTCACCTTCACGATCATCTCGCTCTGAGCGAAGACGGCCGCCGCGTCGGGAAGAATCTTAGCCCCGGCATATTCGTAGGCACTATCATCGGCAAAGATTCCGGCGCCGGCGCCGGCCTGCACGAACACCTCATGACCCTTCGCGGTCAGTTCGCGCACCGACCCCGGCACCAGGCCGACCCGGTACTCGTTCGTTTTGATCTCTGTGGGAACGCCGATCCGCATGATGTCCTCCTGGCGGTCAAATTCGCTGCGTCGAATGTGATCACATTCGCGCGCCGAAGGTCAGCAATCTGACTTGTATTTTGAACCTGGAACGCAGATAATCTGCACATAAGACAAAAAATACGCAGGATTTATGCGATAATGGACCTCGATACGCTTGATATGGCCATACTCGGCGCCCTTTCGGAGAACGGCCGCCTGTCTCAGGTTGATCTGGCCGAGCGTATCCCCCTGTCGCCCACCGCCATCGCCCGCCGCATCAAAGTCCTGGAGGAGAAAGGCGTCATCGAAGGCTATCAGGCTCGCATCAGCCGCTCCGCCCTCGGGCTCGACATGACCGTCCTTGTCCAGATCAGCTTGCAGAGCCAAAGCGAAGTCCTGCTGGCCGAATTCGAAAAAGCCATCGCAGCCGCGCCATCAGTTGTCTCGTGCCACCTGATGTCCGGCGAAGATGACTACGTGCTGACGGTGCTCGCCCGCGACCTCACCGATTACGAACGCATCCATCGCCAGGAGCTCTCCCGCCTCCCCGGCGTCACGCGCCTGCGTTCCAGCTTCGCACTGCGCGAAGTGAAGTCGCGCCCGCTCCCCGATACGCTGCGCACACGCCCGCGCAGCTAGCCCCTCGGCCCATCGAGCAGGAAGTTGCCGGCCCCCACGCCATCAGGCTTGGGCAGAACCTCCGCATCATCCTTCAAATTCACGCCCGACAGCGAGCGCTTCAACGCTTCCGACGCAAGATAGTGCAGCTTGTATGCCGCCTCCGCGTAGGACAGGCCTTCGCTTCGCACATTCGAAATGCAATTGCGGGCTTCGTCCGTCAGACCAACCCTGGGACCAAACGTGAGATAGATGCCGAGACTATCGGGCGACGACAAACCCGGCCGTTCGCCAATGAGCATCACCACCATGCGCGCCCCGATGATCGCACCGATCTCATCGCCAAGTGCTACCCGCCCTTGCCCCGCCACGATCATCGGCGCACGCGACCATCCCGCCTTGTCCGAAACCGCCAGCATCGCCTCCAGGAACGGCACAATGTTCTTCTCGATCGCAAACGCCGAAAGCCCGTCCGCGATCACATACGCCACATCGAACGGCCCCTTCACTTCGGCCGCGAGTTTTGCCGCCGAGTCCGGTGACAACTTTCGGCCCAGATCAGGCCGCTGCAAATACGCCGGCCGGTCTGGCGCAGCACTTTGCACCTCAACGACAGGCCCAAAACGCGCCAGATCCTGCGCCAATTTTGGAAGATCGATGGCGTGATGCACGGCACTGCGCGCCCGCGCATGTGCCAACTGAAAAGCCAGATGCTCCGTCGTTGGCAGGCTCACACCCGTTCTCCCCAGCGCAATCCGCGCCGGCGTGTGCTTGCGCAGATGCGTCCACGGATTGGCAATCGTGACGCCCCGGGGTTTGTCGCTCATGTCATGCTCCGCCATCGCCCTCACTCCGCAGCAATCGCGCGGCGGAACGCGCGCGGCACATCCGGCCCCAAACTCACCTGATCGCCGGCAGCAAAAATTTCCTGCGCCTTCAGCCACGCCTCGAACTCCGGCGCCGGCTTCAACCCAAGGACGCGCCGCACATACAGCGCATCGTGGAAGGACGTCGTTTGATAGTTCAGCATCACGTCATCCGAACCGGGAATGCCCATGATGAAGTTGATCCCCGCCACGCCGAGCATGGTGAGCAGAACGTCCATATCATTCTGATCGGCTTCCGCGTGGTTCGTGTAGCAAATATCGCAACCCATCGGCAGGCCAAGCAGCTTGCCGCAGAAATGATCTTCGAGCCCAGCACGCACGATCTGCCGCCCGTCGTAGAGATACTCCGGCCCGATAAATCCAACGACGGTGTTGATCAGAAGCGGCTTGAACGGCCGCGCCACCGCGTACGCTCGCGCCTCGATCGTCTGCTGATCGACGCCGTGATGCGCGTTCGCCGACAAGGCGCTTCCCTGACCCGTTTCGAAATACATCACGTTGTCGCCAACCGTCCCGCGCTTCAGCGACAGCCCGGCTTCATAGCCTTCCTTCAAGATCTTCAAGTCGATGCCGAAGCTCTTGTTAGCAGCTTCCGTCCCCGCGATCGACTGGAACACGAGATCGACCGGCGCCCCGCGGTTGATCGCTTCGATGGTCGTCGTCACATGGGTCAAAATGCACGACTGCGTGGGAATCTCATACCGGCTGATGATGCCGTCGAGCATCTGCACGAGCGACGTCACTTGACCGATACTATCGGTCGCCGGATTGATCCCGATCACCGCATCGCCGTTGCCGTAGAGAAGGCCATCGACGATGCTCGCCGCGATCCCCGCCGCGTCATCGGTCGGATGGTTCGGCTGCAACCGCGTCGCCATGCGGCCTTCAAGCCCGATCGTATTGCGGAACTTGGTCACCACGCGGCACTTCTTCGCCACCATGACGAGATCCTGCACCCGCATGATCTTCGAGACCGCCGCCACCATTTCCGGTGTCAAACCCGGCACCAGCTTGGCGAGCGCCTCGGTCGTCGCGTGATCCGACAACAGCCAGTCGCGAAACCCACCGACCGTCAAATGCGAAACCGCTTTAAAGGCCTCCGCATCGTGACTGTCGATAATCAACCGCGTAACCTCGTCGGTCTCGTACGGAACGACCATCTCCTGCAGGAAAACGCCGAGCGGAACATCGGCCAGCGCCAATTGCGCGGCGGCCCGTTCGGTGTCATCCCCGGCGGCCAGCCCGGCCAACAGGTCGCCCGACCTGAGTGGCGTCGCCTTCGCCATCAGGTCCTTGAGATCGCGGAACACATACCGTTCGTGCCCGCTCACGTAAGCATAACCCGCCATGTCATCCTCCTTCGCCGGCCGCTTCTCGGCGGCCGGCGCAAACATATGTCGATCACATCACGGCTGCGGCTTCAGCCGGCATCTTCCTCGCCCGGCGCGTGCGCCACCAGATGATGCCGACTATAGAGCGCGAAGTACGCGACGAAAACGGCGTAAGCAATCGCCGAGAGTGCCGCCACGCTGATCTGGGTTCCCGCCACAGCCATCGTCTTGTCGCTCAAAAAGACGGCAACCAGTGCAATGCAAGCGAGCACGAGTGCTATTCCCGACGTCAGGATACCACCCGGCGTCGTGTAGGGCCGCGGCAGATCGGGTTCTGACACCCGAAGCTTGATGTGTGACGCCATCATCAGGATGTACGAGATCGTCGCCCCGAACACAGCCATCAGGATCAACTGATCCCCTTGCTCCGTGAGCGACAGCAAGAAGCCCACAATGCCAGGCACAATCAGCGCGATCCACGGCGACTGCCGCGAGTTGGTTAGAGACAGGCCGCGCGGCAGATACCCGGCACGCGACATGGCGAAGATGAGCCGCGAGTATGCGTAGATGATCGAGAAGAAGCTGGCGATCAGCCCGGCCAGGCCGACGAAGTTCACGAACTTCGAAAGCATCGTCGGACCGCCATATGTCGATGGATGTTCAAGCGCCGCCACCAGCGGATTGGTGTTGGTCTTCAGCGTTTCCGATCCGACCGCTCCCGGGCCCAGCACCAAGATCAACATACAAAAGGCGAGCAGGATGAACATGCCGACGATCAAGCCGCGCGGCAGATCGCGCTTGGGATCCTGCGTTTCTTCTGCCGCAAGCGGCACGCCCTCAATGGCCAGGAAGAACCACATTGCGAACGGAATGGCGGCCCAGATGCCGAAATATCCGAACGGCAGGAACGGCGACGCGCCAGCCGCTTCCGGATTGACCGCGATATCGAACAGTTTGGTGCTGTCGAAGAACGGCACCATCGCAATACACCAGACCACGAGCGCGATCACGGCCAGCGCCGTAATGGCAAAGATCAGCCGCAAGGCTTCACCAGCACCCATGATATGAATACCGAGAAAGACCGCGAAGAACCCGCCAGATATCACCCACTGCGCGATGTCGATCTCGAACAGCGACTTCATATAGCCACCGATGAATACCGCGATTGCCGCTGGCGCAATCGCATACTCGATCAGGATCGCGGTCCCGGTCAGGAAGCCGCCCCAGGGTCCGAAAGCCCGCCGTGCGAAGCCATAACCGCCGCCCGCTGTCGGCGCGATCGTCGCCAACTCAGCCAAAGCGAAGCACATGCACGTGTACATCAGCGCCATGAGCAGCGACGCGATCATCAGACCGCCCCAGCCGCCCTGCTCCAATCCAAAATTCCAACCGGCATAATCGCCGGAAATCACATACGCGACGCCAAGACCGACGAGCAAAACCCAGCCCGCCGCTCCGCGCTTTAGTTTGCGGTTATCAAAATAGTCCTGGCCGACGGCTTCGTATTCGACGCCGGACGATCCATGCGTTTCCATGCAATGTTCTCCCCAGTGTTACGAGCCCCGATTGTTCCGGGTGTGGCTCTGAGCCATCAAGGACGCAAAACTGTGCGCATTCTGATGACCAGGTCCGGCCGCACCGGCCGCGGGACTTCCCCGCCCGTGTACGCGACCGGCAAACGGATCCGCTATCCAGTTTCGGCAACGCCCCACGGCAACCTCTCGGCCTTTGGTGTAAAGGTCCCGATTGCGTTGCAGCGCAGCATTGCCCACACGACGGAGGCGGCCGCCTTGCTCGGTCCGCCCATTTGTGCGTAAGGTCAAAGTCCTTCATTGATGGGGGCACATCCGCATGCCGACACCAGCGCAGAAGGAACCGCCCCCCACGCTTCGGACATTCCAAACGCGTGACATCGACGAGCAGGCGGCCCTCCTCGACGGCTGGAACCAGACTTACAATCAGCTCTCCGGCGGCGCATTTAGCGGCGAACTGTGCGAAGCTGCCCTGGGCAATGTCTACGTCTTCCGCGAAAAAACCAGTCAGTCACTGCATCAAGTCGGCGCCCTCCCCGACGGTCTTGTTGCGATCGGTATCCCACTCTCGATCCCCGGCTCCGCCAAGTTTTGCGGCCAATCCTGCGATGGCAGCCAAGCGCACATTTTTTCTGGATCAAACGGCTTCGAGTATCAAACCCCCGACGGCCTCGACATGGCAGGCCTCGTCATCCCCGTTGCCATCCTGCACACGGTCATGCTGGCCGACGAATTCGAAACGCTGTCGCTCCAATCGCAACGCGCCCGCCTCAAGCCAATCCAGCCGGCTGTGCGACAGAAATTGCGCCTCCTTTTGACGGGTGCCGTCGAAACGGTTCAGTCCGGCCAGATCGGCGCGGCAGCGCCCGCACTCTCCGGCGCCTTCGCTGCCGATGCGGCCCGCGCGGTCATCGCGTGCCTGAGCCCCGATGACAGCGACCAACCCTTATCCCTCAGCGAAACGCGGTGCCACGCCGTGGTCCGCGACGCGCAAAATCTCGTCCTGGAGCACGCCAACACTAATCTCACGATCGAAGATATCTGCCGAACGCTCGAAATCTCGCGGCGAACCCTGCAAACCTGCTTCCAGCGCACACTCGGTATTCGCCCAGCTCAATACCTACGCGCCGTCCGTTTGAACGCCGCCCGCCGGACACTGAAGCAATGCGGCAGCGTTACCGAAGCCGCCACCGCGTGGGGATTCTGGCATTTCGGCCGCTTCGCCCAAGACTATAAGGCGATGTTTGCCGAAGCCCCCTCGCACACCGCGCGCACCTATGCTGCCAAGCGCAGCCAGGACACTCGCTAAAGCAACCGCACCACGTATTGCATCGCATCGCGAATCGGACCGCTCGATCGAGCCCTTCGCCTTATGTGATGACGGATCAAATTTTGCCCCCTAGTGTCGCCGCTCCGATGAATCTGTCGCTGAGCCGAGCCCCTTAGACATCCATGAAAACCGACACGCCCCGCCCGATCCGCCTCGAAGACTATCGCCCGTCGGCCTACCTCATCGATACCGTCGATCTGGAGTTCACACTCCATCCCACGGCGACGAAGGTGCGCTCGGCGCTCGCGATCCGGCCCAATCCCGCCCATAAAGGCAAACCCGGCGCTCTGAAACTTGATGGCGAACACCTGAAGCTTGAGCGCATCAAGCTCGATGGCAAAGCTCTCGATCCCGCGCACTACCGTCAATCGGCCACGCACCTGACCATCGCAAAGGTGCCCTCAGAGCCCTTCACCCTCGAAACCGTGGTCACGATTAACCCGGAAGCCAACACCGCTCTGCAAGGGCTCTACCGGTCGCGCGGCGTCTTCTGCACCCAGTGCGAGGCGGAAGGCTTCCGCCGCATCACCTTCTTCCTTGACCGCCCGGATGTTCTTTCCGTCTATACCACCCGCATCGAAGCCGACACCGCAGTCGCCCCCGTCCTTCTCGGCAACGGCAATCCCATTGAAAGTGGCAAACTCGAGCGCGGCAAGCGCCACTTCGCCGTTTGGCATGATCCCCACCCCAAGCCCTGCTACCTCTTCGCCCTCGTCGGCGGTGACCTCGCGCCCATCCGTTCGCCGTTCAAGACCATGTCCGGCCGCAAAGTCGATCTCGCCATCTACGTCGAACACGGCAAGGAAGCCCGCGCCGAATGGGCGATGGATGCGCTCAAACGCTCGATGATCTGGGATGAAAAGCGCTTCGGCCGCGAATACGACCTTGATGTTTTCAATATCGTCGCAGTGTCCGATTTCAACATGGGCGCGATGGAGAACAAAGGCCTCAATATCTTCAATGATCGCCTCATCCTGGCGTCTCCCGAAACCGCGACCGATGCCATGTTCGAGGCCATCGAAAGCGTCGTGGCCCATGAATACTTCCATAACTGGACCGGCAACCGCATCACCTGCCGCGACTGGTTCCAACTCTGCCTGAAGGAAGGCCTGACAGTTTATCGCGACCAGGAGTTCTCCTCCGACGAGCGCGATCCGACCGTTCAGCGCATCCACGACGTGCGCCAATTGAAGGCGACCCAGTTCCCCGAGGACAACGGCCCCTTATCGCATCCGGTGCGCCCCGACACCTACATCGAGATCAACAACTTCTATACGCCGACCGTCTACGAGAAAGGCGCCGAGCTCGTGCGCATGATCGAGACGCTGCTCGGCAAGGACGGGTTCCGCGCCGGCATGGACCTCTATTTCGCGCGCCACGACGGCGACGCGGCCACCATCGAAGATTTCCTGGCGTGCTTCGAAGAGGCCTCCGGCCGCGATCTGGCCCAGTTCAAGCTTTGGTATCTCCAGTCCGGCACACCCGAACTCGTGACATCGCTCACCTGGGATCGCGCCTCAAAGAGGGCCGCGCTCAAAGTCGAACAGATGCAGCGCCCCACGGCCGGTCAGCCAAAGAAGCAGCCGCTGCATATTCCCCTGCGCCTCTCGCTCCTCGGCGCCAATGGCCAACCCATCGAACTTAAACTCGACAGCGGAGCCTTGGTCGAAAACGGCATCATCGAAATTACCAAGCGCACGGAAACTTTCCACTTCACGGATGTGCCCTCCCGCCCTGTGCCGTCGCTGCTGCAGGGCTTTTCTGCGCCCGTCCGCCTGACCCTCGACATTTCCGACCGCGACCTCGAATTCCTGATCGCCCACGATGTCGATCTGTTCAATCGCTGGCAGTCGGCCAACGCCTATGCGACGCGCACCCTCATCGCCAACGTCGCCCTCTTGAAAGAGGGCAAGCGCGCCACCCGCGGCGCCGCCTTCGCCAAGGCTCTGGGCCTCGCCATCACCGGACGCGACTTGAACCCTGCATACCGCGCCGAACTCCTGCGCCTGCCGGGCCAGAACGACATTGCCCGCGAAATCGGCCGCAACGTCGATCCCGAACTGATCCATCGCGCCCACACGCACCTTTCCAAACTTGTCGCCACGACCTTGGGAGACGACCTCGAAGCGATCTACGCGTCCACAGCCCCGCGCGGTGCTTTCTCGCCCGATGCCCGCAGCGCCGGCAAACGCGCACTGCGCAACGCGGTCCTCACCCTGCTGGCTGCCCGCGGCGAACCCCGTGACCTCAAACGCGTCTGGGACCACTTCCGCAAAGCAGCCTCCATGACCGACCAGGCCCACGCCCTCGTCGTCATCTCCAGCCTCGATATCCCCGAACGCACCGACGCATTCGAAGCCTTCCACGATCGCTGGCAGTCAGATCACCTCGTTATCGACACCTGGTTTGCCGCCCAGGCGCAATCCGCGCTGCCTGATGCCCTTGACCGTGTCCGCGACCTGACGAGCCATCCCCTCTTTAGCTACGCCATGCCCAACAAGGTGCGCGCCCTCATCGGCAACTTTGCCCTCCAGAACCCGCTCCAGTTCAACCGCGCCGATGGCGCCGGCTACCAGTTCGTCGCCGGCGAGGTTCTAAAAATCGATGCACTTAATCCCCAGATCGCCGCCCGCATGTTAGGCTGTTTCAGATCGTGGAAATCCCTGGAGCCCGGCCGGCGTGCACACGCCCGCAAAGCCCTCCAGAAGGTTGCGAAATCCGAGACGATTTCCCGCGACGTCTTCGAGATCGTGACCAAAATGCTCGATAGTTGAATATAACGAATCCAAGGCCTTGACCCTATTTAATCTCCCTCGACACATGAGTCGCGAATCAGTGAATTTGATCCTAGCGAATCAGTCGTGAGTACCGGCTGAGAGCACTGGGCAGAACTGAAAGACATCGGGCGAGGGGGATAGGATGGCGCGGATCGGGTCCGCCCATCCACGGGAGCAGTCTGCGTCCGCGCAGGCGTCGCTGACCGTGCTGGGCACGTGGCTGAATCAGACGTCGATCAAGGAGGCCATTGCCTCCGACCGCTGGCTGCAATTGGCAGCGGCGCTCCATTTGACGGCCATCGCCGCCGCCGTGATCGGGCCGACGAGCCCGCCCTTGCCGATCTTCTTGACGTTGACGGGCTTGGCCCTCGTCGTCTTGGCCCTCAATCGCGCACAACACGGCAATACGGACGCAGCGCGGCCCGCCGCCGACCTGCGAACTCTTGATCTAGAACGACAGTCGCAGCGCCTCGTCGAAGTCGCCGATG
>LNFM01004304.1_pt1 | contig 26493 bp, 24 predicted proteins | sample 596031 | NCBI WGS metagenome assembly LNFM01 (sample SAMN04254537, study PRJNA301005) | activated carbon metagenome | isolation source: dual media filters at the Ann Arbor, Michigan drinking water treatment plant | place: USA: Ann Arbor | reverse complement strand
GTAGAGCGCGAGTTTTCCGGATGCTCCGGGCAGGAGGCTGTCGCGCATACGGGCGAACTCATCGGCGGTGGCGGCGGTGAAGCTCTCGCCTTTGGCATTGACGAAGCGCCAGTGGCCTTCATGGCCGGCTTCGGCGGCGAGGGCGTGAACGCCGGGGCGCTCAGGCAACGTTTTGATGTGGGAGAGCGCATGGCCGAGATCGGCCTCGATACCGTGGAGGCCGCGCGACGCGCCTTTGCCGGCATCGCTCGCGTGATCGAGGGCTTTGGTCAGCCAATTGGCGGAGACAGGCGCGGTTGCCGGCAGCGCAAGGGCCAATAGGAGAATAGGGAGGCGGGCCCTTTTCATGTGCGGGCCTTGTCTGGCCGCGCGCGGGCGAAGAAGGCTTCGAAGGCTGAGCGGGCTTCGGGGGAGGTGAGGCAGCGGGCGAATTCAGCGGCTTCCTCGCGCGTGCGGTCGAGGACGGCGGCGCTGTCCGCGCGCAGAAGGCGCTTGGCTGTGAGGAGGGCGAGCGGTGGCTTTTTGGCGAGACGGGCGGCGATTGACAGGACGTGGATTTCGAGTGCGTCAGGGTCGACGAGCGTGTTGACGAGACCGGCATCGCAGGCGCGACCTGCGGAGAAGGTTTCGCCGAGGACCAGCATTTCGAAGGCGCGCGGGTAGCCCATGAGGCGCGGCATCAGCAGGCTGGAGGCGGCTTCGGGAACGAGGCCAAGATCCAAGAAGGGCGTTGCGAAGGTGGCGCGCGGCGTGGCGTAAACGAGGTCGCAGTGGAGGAGCAGCGTGGTACCGATGCCAATGGCTTGGCCGTCGACGCCGGCGATGAGCGGCTTTTTGAGGAGCGGCAGGATTTCGATGAAACGGAGGACCTCGCGCGGGGTGCTCTGATCGCCTTTAGCGGTTGAGAGGAAGTCGGCGATGTCGTTGCCACTGGAAAAGTGGCCGCCGCTGCCGAGGATGACGCGGACGCGGATGGTGTCGTCTGTTTCGCCCGCTTCAAGAGCGTCGGACAGCGCGCGATACATCTCTTGCGTCAGCGCATTTCGTTTTTCGGGGCGCGCGAGGCGCAGTATCTGCACGCCTTCAGTGACGGATATCTCGACGCTCATCGGATAGCTCCCAGGTCGGCATCAAGGACGACGGAGTGGCCGGCCATGATTGATGCGGCGAGGCCCCACGCCGTGACCGAGCGGTTTTCGGCGAAGAACCGTAGGTGTGCAATGGGCGCTGGATCGTTTCCGGCTTGGAGCGCTGAGCGGGCGAGCGCATCGCCGGCTGCAACGAGTGAAAAGAGATGCAGATAGGGCGTGGCGCCTGCGAGGGCGATGCCGGGCGTTGATTGCGATTGGCGACCCATCCAGTCGGTGGCGGTGGCGAGCGCTTCCAGGGCGCGGCCCATCTGCTCGATGGCGAAGTCGAACCCGGTGAGATTCGCCGCGCGCAGGGCTTTGAGTGTCGTGATGACATCGGCAAAGTAGGAGGTGACGGCGTTCCCGCCGCTGAGTGGCAATTTGCGGGTCACGAGATCGATGGCTTGGATGCCGTTGGTGCCTTCGTAGATCGGCAGAATGCGGGCATCGCGGAGATACTGCGCGGCGCCGGTTTCTTCGATGAACCCCATGCCACCGTGGATCTGGATGCCGAGGGATGCTACCTCGACGGCCACGTCGGTGGAAAAGGCTTTGGCGATGGGTGTTAGAAGGGCGACGCGGTCGGCGGCGCGGGCGCGGGTCTCGGAGTCGTCGGCATTGTGGGAGAGATCGGTGGCCGCAGCGGTGGTCATGCAAATGCCGCGGGCGGCTTGGGTTAGCGTGCGCATGGTGAGGAGCATACGGCGCACGTCGGGGTGAGCGATGATGGGGGCCATATCCTTCGAGCCTGCGGCGCGTCCCTGGCGGCGCTCGCGGGCAAAATGAAGCGCTTTTTGTGTTGCGCGTTCGGCGATGGCGACGCCTTGAACACCGACCGCGAGGCGGGCGGCATTCATCATCACGAACATAACATTGAGGCCGCGGTTCTCCTCACCAACGAGGTAGCCGATGGCGCCATCGCCTTCGCCGAATTTCATCACGCACGTGGGGCTGGCGACGATGCCGAGTTTATGTTCGAGACCGGCGCAGACGACATCGTTGCGCGCACCTAATGAGCCGTCGTCGTTGACGGAAAATTTTGGCACGAGGAAGAGCGAGATGCCGCGCGTGCCGGGTGGTGCATTGGGCAGGCGGGCGAGGACGAGGTGGATGATGTTTTCGGTCAGGTCGTGGTCGCCGTAGCTGATGTAGATCTTGGTGCCGGTGAGGCGGTAGGTGCCATCGCCGGCTGCGACGGCGCGGGTGGCGACGGCGTTGAGGTCGGAGCCGGCTTGAGGTTCGGTGAGGTTCATGGTTCCGGTCCAACGACCGGAGATCATGGGCGGCAGGTAGCGCGCTTTGAGCTCGTCCGAGCCGCCGATGTGGAGCGCATCAATGGCGCCGTTGGTGAGCAATGGGCACATGCCGAAGGCCAAGTTGGCGGCGTTCCAGATTTCGCACACCCCCATTGCGACGGCCGAGGGTAGACCTTGACCACCATATTCGGCGGGACAGGGAAGGGCCGGCCAGCCGGCTGCAGCGAATTGGCTGTAGGCATCGGCCCAGCCGGGTGGTGTCAGAACGAGCCCATCTTCAAGGTGGGAGCCGGTCTTGTCGCCGACGCGGTTCAGGGGGTCGAGGACGTCGGCGCCGAATTTGCCGGCCTCCTCTAAAATGGCGCGCACTGTCTCTTCGTCGAGGTCCGCATTCATCATGCCGGGATCGAAGGCGCCGGCGGCCTTGAGTGCGGCGAGGATGTCGTCTACGGGAGCCTGATAGGTCATGGCCGTCTTTCAAATCAGCGGAAGGCGGCAAGATTAGGCGCGGACGCCGCGAAGTGAAAGCGTCCCTACGGGATTGTCCATGCCTCTGGTTGCAGCTTCCGAGACGAGCATTGATGACGCCGCGCGGGTGATCCGCGGGGGCGGCCTGGTCGCGTTTCCGACCGAGACGGTCTACGGGCTCGGTGCGGATGCGACCAACGGCGAGGCGGTGGCAGCGATCTTTGCGGCGAAGGGGCGGCCAAGTTTTAATCCCCTGATCGTGCATGTGCCAGATCTGGCGGCAGCGGAGACACTCGGCGTTTTTACGGACGCGGCGCGCGCGCTCGCGGCGGCGTTCTGGCCGGGACCGTTGACGCTCGTGGTCAAGAAGACGCCAAGGTGTCCGGTGGCGGATCTGGCGACGGCAGGACTCGATACATTGGCACTGCGCGTGCCGGATCATCCGGCTGCGCAGCAGTTGTTGCGCGCGGCGGGGCGGCCGCTGGCGGCGCCTTCGGCGAACAGGTCGGGGCATGTGAGCCCGACACTCGCGCGGCATGTGGACGAGGATCTGGGGCATCGTGTTGCTATGATTCTTGATGGCGGTGCGACCGTGCATGGCTTGGAGTCGACCGTGGTCGATGCATCGAGCGGCGGTGTGGTGCTGCTGCGCCCGGGTGCGGTGACGGCGGAAGAGATCGCGCGGGTCTTGGGGCACCCGGTTGCGCGCGGCGCAGCGATCGCCGATGCGCCGGTGTCTCCGGGGCAGTTGGCCAGCCACTACGCGCCGAATGCGCGCTTGCGGCTCAACGCGGATGCTGCGCACGAGGGTGAGGCGTTGCTGGCGTTCGGATGGGCGGCGCGATCGACGGGGTTCGTGATCAATCTCAGTCCATCGGGTGATTTGGCCGAGGCGGCGGCGAATTTGTTTTCGTCGTTGCGGGCCTTCGATGCGGCGGGATCGGCGGCGGTGGCGGTGATGCCTATTCCGGAGACGGGGCTCGGCGTTGCCATTAATGACCGGTTGCGCCGCGCGGCGGCTCCGCGTCCGTGATAGAAAGCGGCTGATGGTTCAAACGTCCCTTAATGCTCCAACACCTGCTCTGCTCGATGCGCTGACGCGCGTCGTGGGGCCGGCGCATGCGCTGCGCGCGGGCGATCCGGCGCAGGGTCAATATTTGCGCGAGTGGCGGGACCGTTATGTGGGCGTGTCGCCACTCGTGGTGCGGCCGGGGACGACGGCGGAGGTCGCAGAGATTTTGCGGCTGTGCAACGCCGCGCGAACGGGCGTGGTGCCGCAGTCGGGGAACACTGGCTTGGTCGGCGGGCAAATTCCGTTTGAAGGCGGGACGGAGATTGTGCTTTCGCTCGACCGGATGCGGGCGATCCGCGCGGTAGATGCGGATGGGTTTGCGCTCACGGCAGAAGCGGGCGTGACATTGGCGGCCGTGCAGGAGGAGGCGCGGGCGGCGGGATTGATGTTTGCCCTGTCGATGGCGTCGGAAGGGAGCGCGTGTCTCGGCGGAGCGCTGGCGACGAATGCGGGCGGACTTGCCGTCTTGGCGCATGGCACGGCGCGGGCGCAGGTGCTCGGCATCGAGGCGGTGTTGGCGGATGGGCGTGTTCTCTCCGGGCTTTCGAGCCTGAAGAAAGACAATACGGGCTATGATCTGCGCGATCTTCTGATCGGGTCAGAGGGGACGCTCGGGATCATTACAGCGGCAACCGTGCGGCTGGTATCGCCGCCGCGGGATGTCGCTACGGCTTTTGTTGCGCTTCCTTCCATGGATTCGTTGGTCGCGCTGTTTCGCTTGTCGCAGGGGCATGCGGGGCCAGGGCTGACGGCGTTCGAGTTCATGTCGGCGCGGGCGATGGAATTTGTTGGGAAGCATGGGCCGGCTGCGGTGCCGCTTGGCGATGTGTCTGCGCCGTGTTCGGTGCTGATCGAGGTTTCGACGGCGGAAGCGGAACGGGCGCAACCGGTGATCGAGGCGCTGCTGGCGGAGGCGCTGCAGCGGGGGCTTATTTCGGATGCACGGGTGGCGGCGTCAGCGGCGCAGCAGGCGGCAATGTGGCGGCTGCGGGAGCAGATGTCGGACGTGCAGAAGCACGAGGGCGGGTCGATCAAGCACGATGTGTCGTTGCCAATTGCTCGCGTGCCGGAATTTCTGGAACGGGCGGCGGCGATCGTGGAGACGGTGTGCTCCGGCGCGCGACCGGTGCCGTTCGGGCATTTGGGCGACGGCAACGTTCACTACAATGTCTCGCAGCCGGTGGGCGCGGACACGGCGGCGTTTCTGGCGCTTTGGGAGACGATGTCGGAGGCCGTGCATGGGCTTGTGGCCGAGATGGGGGGATCGATCTCGGCGGAGCACGGCATCGGGCGGATGAAGCGGGACGCGTTGCGCCGTTTCAAGGATCCCGTGGCGCTCGACATGATGCGTGCGATCAGACGCGCGTTCGATCCGAACGGCATTCTCAATCCGGGCAAGGTGCTGTGAGCGTCACCAGACGCCGCGCATGATGCCGGTGGCGAGATAGCCCCAGAGGGTCGGCGGGAAATACTGCCGCGAGGGAAGATCAACGGCGCGTGGGGAAAGGCGTCCGGCTTTGGCGTCTTCGATGGCGCGGGCGAAGAGCGGCAGTGCGTGGGCGGCCTGCACGTGTTGATAGCTCGCAATCGTGTCTTCGGGGTCGAAGGTGACGCGGGTTTGATAGAGGACTGAACCGGTGTCGACGCCTTCATCAACGAGGTGGATGGTGACGCCGGCATGTTCGGCATCCCCTTCAGCGAGCGCCCAGTAGCCTGGATGCTGGCCACGATACTTCGGGTTGATGCCGGCGTGGTAGTTGATCAACGGCGCGGCGACCGTGTGGATGGTTGCAGGCTTCAGGATGCGCGTACCGTAGACGGCGACGACGGCGGGGTTGAGGCTGGCCAGGAGCGCGCGGCATTCGGGTGCATTCACAGACGGCACGCGGTGGACGGTCAGGCCGGAGGGCGGGGTGGGATCGAGGCCGTGCTGCTTCCAGATGGCGGCGAGACGCTCGGTGTGGGGCCAGAGGAGACGTTGGGCGAGGCCAAAGCCGACCTGACCCAACGCCGTGATCCAGCCCTGGAGGTGCGCGCGGCGGCGGATGACCTGCCCCTTGGTTTCGGGGCTTTCCTCGATGATCGTCAATGGGCCGAGGCGGGCTGAGAGGCCGTTGACGACGATATTGGAGAGTGCGCCACCGGCGGTCAAAAGGACGATGGGGCGGGTGTCATTGGCAGCAGACATCGTGCACCTTGCGCGTCAGAACGAAACGTCCGGGCATCGACCCGGATAGCTTTTCGTTCTGGCAGCAAGCGGCGTGCCAGCGTTAGCGACGTGCGTTAACGCTGGGGTTCAGCGGCGGCTGGATTTGACGGACCTTAACTCCTCGGCGATCCGATGGGACTGCGACGGCCAGCTGGCGGCAACCCAATCGTCGGTCCCAAAGAGCCAATACCAGAAGCGATTGCGACGGTAGTACCGCTCGATCGTGACGCGATGCATGTTCTCGACAGTACCGTGGAGACCTTCAACGGCGCCGCCGATGCGTTGTGTCTCGCCTTCGATGACCGCGAAGCGTGGGCTCAGCGAGTCGAGACCGCCGGTGAGGCTTGCGGCGGTGACGGTGAAGTTTTCGCGGAATGCGGTCACGTCGTTGTGGAGAGCGGCAAGGGTGTCGCGCGTGTCGTTGCGCGACTGCTCGATGTTACTGGCCAGTGTGTGCTGGTTGGCATTGAGCTTGACGATGGCATCAGAGACTTCCGACAGGTCTTCGCGGGCGGCGGCTTGGCCTTCGATCACCTTCTGCAAGGTGTCGGTGACGAGCCGCTCGACGGTGGCGATGCGATCGGCGAGGACGCCGAGGACTTGACCCGTTTCCGTGTCGCGGCTTTCGACAGACGAGCGGAAGGCAGCGATGCTGTCGTTGAACGGCAGAACAGAATTGAATATTTCGGCACGATGCGCACCAACCGTCTGCGCCAATTGGCCGACTTCGCCGCGCAAGGCCGCACCCGCTTCAGCCGCGCGCGTACGCTCGCCGGCAAGTGTGGTTTCCAGCCGGCCGAAGCGTTCGAAAAGATCGCTGACGGCCTTCTCGCCGTCGCGCGACAAGACCGCCTCTTCAATAATCTCGAGGCGGTTCGTCAGCGGGGTTAGGTCAAACTTGTCCTGCGTGCGCGCGTGGATGTCGTTTTCAATCGAGGCAAGCGCGAGGGAGAATTGTTCGAAGCCCGCCGTGACGGAGCGCTCGATCGTGGCGATGTGATCGGCGATCGGGCCGATGTCGATGGGGGATGCACGCCAGCCGGTGACTTCGCGCTGAAGATCACCAATGAGGCCGGTGAACGTCTTGCGCTCGGTGCCGAGATCGTTGCTCAACGCCCGCATCATCTGCTCAAGGGCATCGAGGCGGGAGTTTTGGACGTTGTCGACGCCGGAGCCGCTGAATTCGGCGCGGGGCGGGCGCGGCGTTTCGCGCGGGGCGTACTGCACCGTCCGAGGGGGCGGCGGCGGTTCGGATTGGGATGTGACGTAGCGGGCATTGTAGCCGCTGCGCTGCGTGCGCGTGTAGTCGCCGCCGCCGTTGGTGGCGGTGAAGCGCTGATCGATGCGCGCGAGGAGACCGAGACCGGGAAGATCGGGTTCGACGTCGAGCATCAAGTGAAGGAGGTCGTCAACGCTGGCCGGCGCATTGCGGCGCGAGGCGATGAGGCTCGCTGCGCGCAGGACGTGCTCTAATTCCTCGGAGTGGCGGGGGCCGGTTTCGCCGGACGATAGACCGACGGGAAGTTCGCTCGCGATGGCCGTCGCACTTTCGCGGCGCAGGGCAGAGACGCGGATGCCGCGAATTTCCAGTACTTCAGTGGCGGTGTCGATGCGCGTGAGAGCATGCAGCAAATGCTCCAAGCGAACCTCGGCAGCACGATGGGCGAGCGCCACATCGTAGGCGTGGTTCACGCAGGCGAGCACGACCTCATCGACCCAGATCGGGCCCGGCGTGTAGGCGCTGCTGGGCCGCGTCTGATACACGGGCGCGGGCGCTGGCTCAGGGACCGATGCACTCCACGTGCGCGGGGTGCGCAAATCCAAGTCTCCGCCACGGTACGCCATACTCGTCTCTCCTCGCCGGGACTGATGTTGCCCGCCGTTTACTGGAATGCTCTCTCGGGATGCTGCACTACGATTTTGTCGAGGGCATGCCGATGGCCGCCACCCTAGCCTCGCTCAGCCGACCCCCGAGGTCCGGCATGCTTTGACTGGAGCTGAGGATAGTCGGTTCCCGCAGCAATCGCGAGGGGTGGGGACGGGTTCATCAGTTCTTTGGTGAATGACGCGGCCGTTCGATACTTCAATGGCTTGGGTGAAGGTGTTTATACGTCTAAAGCGGGGCTAGGCCGCCGGTTCAGGCCTCGGGGGCGTGATGGAGCTCCGGGCCCTCGTTGCGCGGATTGTTCAGGCTGCGGCTGACGTCGACCACCTCCAGAAGGCTGGCAGACGGGGGGGCGAGGAGGCTTTCGGCGACCTTGGACGTCCCGGGCGTACAATCCAGCCAGACGTCGAAATCGGCTGGGGCCAGGATGACGGGCATCCGGTCGTGGAACGGTTCCATGGTGGCGTTCGCGGCCGTGGTGAGGATGGCCATGGTTTCCAGTTCACTGCCATCGGCGCCGAGCCAATGTTCGGCAAGGCCGGCGAAGGCCATCAGACCGCCGTCGCGGGGCCGGAACAGATGGGGCTGTTTGGAGCCGGGCTTGCCGGTCCATTCGTAGAAGCCCGTGGCGGGAACGAGGCAGCGGCGATGACGCATAGATCCGCGAAAGGAGGGCTTTTCGGCGGCGGTTTCGGAACGGGCGTTGATGAGCGTGGAGAATTCGCGAGGGTCTTTAACCCAGGACGGAATGAGACCCCAGCGCACGAGGTGCTGCTCACGTTCGCCCGATTGTGAGCGTCTGACGATGAGGACGGGTTGGGTGGGGGCGATATTGTAGCGAGCAGGAAATTCCAGGCCATTCTGCGTGGCGAAGTAGGCGCGAACGGCCTCAGGCGGCGCGGTCAGACTGTAGCGGGAGCACATGTGGCCTCACAAACCGTCTCCGCCCCGTCCGGCGCGGGGTGGGAGCATCACGTGTGGCGGGCGAGAATCGATGCTACAAACGCCACCGCCACGACCGCGCCCGAAAGCGTGGCGATAGCAGGAAGATAGTGGCCGCAAACGGAACGGGCAATGTCTGCATCTCCAGCACGACTGAATAGATCTGCGCGGTTACACGTCGCTGCTGTGGCGGCAGGCGTGGTGAGTTATCTATTGCTGGCCATGCCCTTGGCGCGTGCCCAGGATGCAAAACCCTACGACGAGCAGTTGATGCGCCTGTCTGAGATTTTGGGCGCCGTGCACTACCTGCGCGAATTGTGCTCGGCCAATGACGGGCAGCGATGGCGCGATCATATGCGCACGCTGATCGATGCCGAGACCGCCAGCGCGCAGCGCAAAGCGCGCATCACGCGCAGTTTCAATCAAGGTTATCGCAGCTATAGCCGCACCTACACGACCTGCACGCCCTCGGCGCAGACAGCGATTGAGCGGTTTATGGTGGAGGCTGTCGAACTGACGGACGCCCTCGTCGAGAAGGCGCCGTGAGATTTTTCATCCGCGATTGATTTACCCTGAATTGCTGCTACAGCCCCGGCCTTAACGGGTCCGTGTTAAGCGCAGAGTTCAACGTCGCGATCGGTGCTGGGGGCAGCGCTCGATCGATCAGGGTGGGAGAGGACGCATGAATTCAGAAGCTCGCGAATTGGCCGAGAGCGACGATACCAGCTTCAAGGCGCTTGGATTGATCCTTGCCGCCTGGGACGAAGGTACCGAAAGCGGCGTGACATCGGAGCAAATGGCGTATGCGGCCCTGTTTGCGGCGCTGACTGATCTGGTCTCGCTGTATGGCGAAGACGCCGTGGTTGAATTGGCGCGCGGACTTGAACGCCGCCTGATGCAAGGCGAATTCACTCTTGGCCGGGTCATGCAATAAACCGGCACGCTGGTGAAACCGCGTTAGTGACCGAAGCCCAAGCCGCCTTTGAGCACCATTTCCCCGATGAGCACGGCTCCAAAGATCATGAGCGCGATGCCAGCGTAGCGGTTGATCATTTGAAGGTGGTCGCTATCGACCAAGTGCCGGTAACGGCTAATCAGATTGGAGAGGAAAATCCACCAAGCGAGACTTCCTGCCATGATGGCTGCGACCATCAACAGCGCGTCGACGGTGGTTTGGACTTCAACGAACGTCGAGATACCGCCGAAAATTGCGAATAAGCCGAGGACTGCGCCGGGATTGGTGATGGTGAGAAAGAACGTTTGCGGGATGTCCCAGGCAAAATCGCGCAACGAGGTCATTTCAGCATCGATCTGCGCTTCGGTCTCGATTGGCGGCACGGTTAAGTAGAGCTTGATGCCGAAGGCCGCGAGTGCAAGACCGCCAACGATTTGGATTGCGGTCCGGTGATACTCTATCGCGCCAGAGATCGCGCCGACGCCAAGCGCGGCAAACAGCGCGATGACGCCGTCGCCGAGAACGGCGCCGATGCCGGCCGCGAGACCGCCGAAAAATCCCCGCTCCACCGCACGTTGAATGCACAGAACATTGACTGGCCCGACCGGGGCCGCGACGAGCACGCCGATGACCAAACCGATTGGGATGATAAGGGGATTGGGGATAAAATCCATGCGTGTGAGGCCCGTGCGCTCCTGGCGCTTCGTTCATCCGCCGTGACGGCGTCGATCTAAAAACGCCCCGGACGCGGGCAACGGTGAAGGGAACCATAGGTAGTGAGGCGAACAGCGCTTGTCCATGGTGACGGGACCATCGGGGATTTCCCGGTACGGGGAGGCCAGAGGTCGCGGGTGCTGCCTGAGCGATCGACGCAACCGGTTCAACTCACAGTCAAAAAATGCAGCGATGGCTCGGCTAGATTTCGCACTTGCGGCAAATCGTCAAAAATACCTTGGCGTCTGAGGGTTCCATCATCTGCTTTACTCTGTTAGGGAGCAAAAAGTAGCTTCGGTAGGGCGGCGGCTTTGCTGTCGTAGCTGCGCCGTTTTCCGCGGTGTTTAGGTTTCAAGTTGAAGGGTTCCGTTATGAGAGTTCGTCATCTCGCCGTTGTCGCCGGCCTATTCTTTGCGATGGCATCGCCTGCGTCGGCTGAGATTCCTGGCGCGTATGGAATGTGGGGCGAGATGCCCAGATCGAAGCCCGCATCGGGCGGTGGGTTCGGGATGGTCAAGCCGAAGACGCAAAAGGCGCAGCCGTCGTTGGGCGCATTCGGCCCCGGCACGATGAAGCCGCAGAAGCCGCCGCAGTTTTCCGGTCAACCGAAGGCACTGATGCAGGGTGGCGGGAAGCCGGCGATTTCCGCGCAGTCGCCGCAGGTGGTGTCCTACGGTAAGGGTTATGGCAAAGGCACGGTCATCGTCGATCAGTCGCAGAAGAAGCTCTATTATACGCTTGGCAATGGGCAGGCTTATGCCTACCCGGTCGCGGTGGGCAAGAAGGGCTTCAAGTGGACGGGCACGCAGAAGGTTTCCGGCGTTAAGGCATGGCCCGACTGGGTGCCGCCGGCTGAAATGCGCCAGCGCAAGCCACACCTGCCCATGAAGATGACCGGCGGCATAAATAATCCGCTCGGCGCGAAGGCCATCTATCTCGGCAGCTCGCTCTACCGCATCCACGGCACGAACGACTCCGGTTCGATTGGTACAGAAGCATCATCGGGCTGCATCCGTATGCACAACGGCCACGTCGTCCACTTGGCCAAGCTTGTGAAGTCGGGCACGCCGGTCCACGTGGTCAACTGAGACCGGTTGCGATCGACACTCAAAATGAAAAGGCCGCCTGTTGGGCGGCCTTTTTTTATTGGGTTGCCTGTGCAGACCTCAGCGAACGAGGTGGTAGAGAAGATCGTGGAGCGGCGAAGGCCAGGGCAGCACATTGATGCCAGCGGCCGACTTGACGAGATAGAGAGCGGTACCCGCAGCCGCCAGCGACGCCACCGTCAGAAGCGCCGTCAGGAGAGCACGCGCAGACACTCGGACCGCCGAACCGGTCAAAGCGTTTGCGTCATGCTGGGGATCGAACGTGGTCGTGGAAGGCAGCGTGGAGATCATCATGACGAGGTCTTTGCAAAGGCAATGCCAAGCCGACAGACCGTGATGGTTGCAGCCTTAACCCTCCAGGCTGTCACACGTCATAGAAGCGCACAGGTTCGCCAAATCCCGATTTGACCAGTTCGCCCTGCCACATGACGCGGCGGCCGCGGACGAACGTGCCGACGGGCCACCCGATGACGGACTTGCCGTTGTAGGGCGTCCAGCCGACGCGGCTTTCGATCCAGCTGTCCCGGATGGTTTCGCGGCGTTTCAAATCGATGATTGTCAGGTCCGCGTCCCAGCCAACGGCAAGGCGGCCTTTGCCGCGGATGCCAAAGAGGCGTTGCGGGCCGTGGCTGGTCAGGTCAACGAAGCGTTGCAGCGATAGACGGCCGGCGTTGACGTGGTCGAGCATGGTGGGGACGAGGGTTTGGACGCCCGTCATTCCGGAATGCGAGGCGGGATAGGCGTGGTCCTTTTCCTCGCGGGTGTGAGGGGCATGATCTGAGCCCAGCACGTCGACGACGCCGTCGGCCAGCGCCTTCCAGATCCGCTCGCGGTGGCGGGCGTCGCGGACGGGCGGGTTCATCTGAACGTAGGTGCCGAGCTGCTCGTAGCATTCGGGGGCGGCGAGCGTGAGGTGATGGGGTGTCACCTCGACGCTGGCCCACTCCTTGTGGGCTTCGAGGAAGTCCATCTCTTCGGCGGTGGAGATGTGGAGGACATGGACGCGGCGGCGATATTTCTCCGCGAGACCCACGAGGCACTTGGTGGCGATGATGGCTGCTTCCTCGTCGCGCCAGACGGGGTGGGAGGATGGGTCGCCGGGTTCGCGCAGGTGCATGCGCGACTTGAGGCGGTCTTCGTCTTCGGCGTGGAAGGACGCGCGGCGAGAGAGTTTCGCAATGATCTTGTCGAGGGAGGCGGCGTCGTCGACGAGCAGGTTGCCGGTGGAGGAGCCCATGAATACTTTGATACCGGCAGAGCCTTCGAGGCGCTCTAATTCCGGGATGTGGGCGATGTTCTCGCGCGTGCCGCCGACAAAGAAGGCGAAGTCGCACACCATGCGGTGGCGGGCGGCGGCGACCTTGGCTGCGAGCGTGGACGCGCAGGTGGTGAGCGGTGCCGTATTGGGCATCTCGAAGACGGATGTGACGCCGCCGGCGACGGCTGAGCGGCTGCCGGTCTCCAGATCTTCCTTGTGGGTCAGGCCTGGTTCGCGAAAGTGGACCTGCGTGTCGATAACGCCGGGCAGGATGTGGAGGCCACGGGCGGGAAGCGTGTCGAGGGTTTTTGCTGATCCCAGCTGGCCAAGCGCGACGATCCGGCCATCGCGGATGCCGATATCGCGGATGCCTTCGCCGTCGTGGTTGACGACGGTGGCACCGGAGATGACGAGGTCGAGGGGGGCGGTCATGGTGGGTCCAGCATGTTAAGCGGCGAGAGCGGGTTCTGGCTTGCCACAGCGGGCGGCCCCGCCTTAGGTACGTAACACCAGGAAACAATGCATGGCCCCGATGACGCCTGAGATCAAGATAGCGGAATTACCTGACCGGGGCGTGGTGGCCATTGAAGGACCGGATGCCGCCAAGCTACTACAAGGTCTGGTGACGAATGACCTTGCGCTGCTGGACACGCGGCCTGCGATCCATGCCGGGCTGTTGTCGCCACAGGGGAAGATCCTGTTCGATTTCTTTGTGGTGCGGACGGCGGATGGGATGCTTCTCGACGCGGCCCGCGAGGCGGCGGCCGGCCTCGTGAAACGATTGATGCTCTATAAGCTGCGTGCGGCCGTGACGATCAAGGATGTGTCGGAGGCTTATGTGGCTCTCGCATTATGGGGGCCGAATGCGTGTTCGTCGGGCGAAACCGCCGGGACGGTCTCATTTGCTGATCCCCGCCACCCCGAGCTTGGTTTGCGTATTCTGGCAGAGGCGCGCTTTGCCAGAGATATCTCGTCGGCAACGAACGGCGTGCCCGTCGAACCCGAGACGTATCATGCGCACCGCATCGCGCTTGGCATTCCGGAAGGTGGCAAGGACTACGCGTTTGGCGATGCGTTCGTGCATGAGGCGCTGTTTGATCAACTGGGGGGCGTGTCGTTCTCCAAGGGTTGCTATGTGGGCCAGGAGATTGTCTCGCGGATGGAGCACCGGGGCACGGCGCGTAAGCGGATTGTGCCGGTGGTGGCGACCGGCGGTACACTTGTTTCCGGTGATGCGATCATGGCCGGAGAGGCCGAGATCGGGCGGATTGGTTCCGTGTCAGGATCACGTGCGCTGGCGGCGCTCCGGCTCGACCGGGTGGAGGAGTTTGCGGCCAAAGGTGTGGCGTTGACGGCGGGGGATGCACGCCTCCAGGTGGACATCCCATCCTGGGCGCACTTCAAGCCACCGATTTCGCACGCCTGATAACGAAGCGCGGGGCCAAGGACCTGAACCAATGGCAAAGGCCACACCAAAAGGGCAACGCTGTCCGTGGTCCGGGACGGATCCGCTTTACATTGACTATCACGATAGCGAATGGGGCGTGCCGCATGCCGATGACCGACGGCTGTTCGAAAAGCTGATCTTGGAGGGGTTTCAGGCGGGTTTGTCGTGGATCACGATCCTGCGCAAGCGCGAGGCGTTCCGGGCGGCGTTTGACGGTTTTGATGCGACGCGGATCGCGCGTTACGGGGATAATGATATCGCGCGGCTGATGGGAGACGCGGGCATCGTGCGCAACACGCTCAAGATCGAGGCGACGATCGACAATGCGCGGGCGTATCTCGCGCTCAGGGAAAAGACGACGCTGGCAGCGTTCCTGTGGTCGCATATGGAAGACGGGCCGGTGCTCAATACCTTCCGCTCTATGACAGACGTTCCGGCCGTGACAGCGGACTCGACGCGGATCTCGAAGGCGCTGAAGGGCGAGGGTTTCCGGTTCGTGGGGCCGACGACAATCTACGCGTTCATGCAGTCGGCCGGCTTCGTGAACGATCATCTCGTTACGTGTCCGCGACATGCGGCGTGCTTGAAGCTGCACCGTACATTTGAGCAGCCGCAATGACTGAAACACAAAAAGTGCTGCGTCCGCGGGCGTGGCAACGCATGCTCTCGGGCCGAAGACTTGATCTGCTCGATCCGTCGCCGGACGACATCGAGATTTCTGATATCGCTCATGGGTTGGCGCGCGTGGCGCGGTGGAATGGGCAGACGGTGGGGGAGCATGCTTTTTCGGTTGCTGAACATGCACTGATCGTGGAAGCCATATTTTCCGATCGCGCGCCGGACCGCAGCGACGCAGATGCATTGGCGGCGTTGCTTCATGATGCGCCAGAGTACGTGATCGGCGACCTCATCAGCCCGTTCAAGACAGCCATTGGGCTGGACTACAAGGCGTTCGAGCTGCGCATTCTGGGCGCCATTCACGAACGGTTCGGGCTGCCTGCCACATTACCGCCTTATCTCACGGATGCCATCAAAGCTGCAGACACCATCACGGCTTTCTATGAAGCGACGCGGCTGGCGGGTTTTACTGAGGTGGAGGCGCGCCTGTACTTTGGTGAGCCGAATGGGCTGTCCCCGCGTTTAGCGCGAAAGCTGGATCGACTTACCGCATCGCCGACCGAGGAGGCGGAGCGGCAGTTTTTGGCCCGTTTCGCAGTGCTTTATGGCCGCGCACCCGGCGTGATTGGAACAAAGTGACCCAAGCTTGTGCGCGTCCTTGGAATATTCGGTGATCAGCACCGTTAGCCACCCTAGAGGCAGCGGTTGACACGCATACGGTACGTCGCGAGAGACCGCAGTCACGATCGTCTAACGCTAATAGAGACGGGAGACTAGGCCCATGGTATCGGACGCAAATGTGCGGCGTATTCCGCGCGAGAGCCTCGAGCGACATCACCCCAAAGGGACGGCGATGCGCCAGGAAGCACCTGCTGTAGAAATTGGCCTGAATGCCGCGATCGTGGCCGTGCTCGACAACGAGCCGGTCGTGCATGTCGTGCGCGAGGACGACACAGGTGGGCAGGATGCTTTGCCATCGGGGCCGTTTTCACCGTTGAAACACCGCACGTTCGAGGGTGGTCTGAGGACGTGGGTCTCGGACCAGACCGGCCTTGAACTCGGGTACGTCGAGCAGCTCTATTCATTTGGCGATCGCGGCCGAAGCGCTCAGCCTGACGATGAGATGCCGCATGTGGTGTCGGTCGGATATCTCGCGCTCACGGATGCCGGACAGATCGAGGAGTCGCAGCGCGGGTCTTGGCGCAGCTGGTATCATTATTTTCCCTGGGAAGATTGGCGCAAGGGCCGTCCGGCTATTCTTGAGGCGGAGATCGTTCCACGGCTGCGCGAATGGGCAGAGCGTCCGCAACATGTCGGCGAACCGGCACGGCCGATTGCACGCCAGGACCGCGTGCGCATGTGTTTTGCGATCGATGGCGCAGCATGGGATGAAGAGAAAGTTCTCGAGCGTTACGAGCTTCTTTATGAAGCCGGTCTCGTCGAAGAGGCGCGCCGCGATGGCCGCGAGGCCGCGCTTGCCTGGGCTCCGACACCACGCCTTGGGGCGATGATGCGGTTCGATCACCGGCGAATTCTCGCGACGGCCATTGGGCGGACTCGCGCGAAGATCAAATATCGCCCGGTCATCTTCGAATTGATGCCGCCGGAATTCACGCTGTTTGAGTTGCAGCGGACGGTGGAAGCCATTCTCGGCCCGCACCTGCACAAGCAGAACTTCCGCCGCTTGGTCGAAGGAGCCGGACTCGTGGAGCCGACGGGTCATATGAAAACGCGGACGGGCGGACGGCCGGCGAAACTGTACCGGTTCCGCAAAGAAGTTTTGCTGGAGCGACCGGCGCCAGGTGTGCGCGTGAAGCCTGGTCGCGTTTGAGATTGAGGCTGGGACCCCGGCGGCGTTGCTGCCGGGGTCAATTCTTTTCTATCTCTTATTGTCCGATGGTGCGTAAGCGGGCCCTCGCCATTTTCGGGCTGCCTGATCGCTTCGCGAATAATTTGTGTCACGGCGCGCCATTCCACTGGAAAAGCAGGCCGCGATCCCTTAAATTAGGCAATAGAGTGCTCGAATAGAGCATAAGTCAGTGTCGCCGACAAGTGGCGAATGTACTCAGGTCCTCAATATGCTCGCAATGAGCATTGTGTGGATTTCCGATGTGGAGGTTTAAAGTTCATGGTGCAGGTCACCCTTCCGCTCAGCCGATCAGCCGCAGCCGTGCACTCCGCGCCGAAGACGGGTCCGGACCACGGCATCCGTTTCACGCCCGCACTGGAGCGCGAGTTGGCGCCGGTCTACGACCGGATGAAGCGCGTTGTGACGCCGATGGAATGGGCGCACTACGCCCCGTTTGTGAAGGCGATCAACGACCTGAAGGCGGAGCGCGGGGCGGTGATCCTGGCGCACAACTACATGACGCCGGAGATTTTCCATGGCGTCTCGGATTTCCGCGGCGACAGCTTGCAGTTGGCGCGTGAAGCGGCGAAGGCCAAGGGCGACATCATCGTTCAGGCGGGCGTCCACTTCATGGCGGAAACGTCGAAGTTGCTCTCGCCGAACAAGACTGTGCTGATCCCTGATCTGCGGGCTGGCTGCTCGTTGGCGGCGTCGATCACGGCAGCGGACGTGCGGCTGTTGCGCGAAGCTTATCCCGGCGTTCCGATCGTGACGTATGTGAATACGTCGGCGGCCGTTAAGGCTGAGTGCGATATCACCTGCACGTCTTCGAACGCGGTGAAGGTCGTGGAAAGCCTCGGCGCGCCGCGCGTGCTGCTCATCCCGGACGAGTATCTGTCGAAGTATGTGCAAACGCAGACGGATGTGGAAATCATCGCGTGGCGCGGCCATTGCGAGGTGCACGAGCGCTTCACGGCGGAGGAATTGGAAGCGTACCGGGATGCCAATCCGGGTGTGAAGATCATCGCGCATCCCGAATGCCCGCCCGATGTGATCGGTGTCGCCGATTTCACGGGCTCGACGTCGGGCATGATCAACTGGGTGAAGACAAACAAGCCGCGCAAGGCGCTTCTGGTGACGGAATGCTCGATGGCGTCCAACGTCGCCGACGACGTGCCGGAGGTGGAGTTCGTGCGGCCGTGCAATCTCTGCCCGCACATGAAGCGCATCAGCCTGGAAGCGATTTACGAGAGCCTACGTGACCTTAAGCACGAGGTCACCGTCGACCCCGACGTGGCGGTCCGCGCGCGCCGGGCTGTAGAGCGGATGGTCAATCTCAATAACTGATCTGAGCCTGACGTTTTGGGGCCCCGGGGTGGGGGCTTGGGAGCAAGGTGGCATTTGATGGCCAAGACCAATCGGAATGGCAAGTTCAAGGGCTTTGCAAAGCCAAAGACGCCTCTGGGTCCCGGTGACATTGTTATCGTGGGCGCAGGGTTGGCGGGGCTTTACACTGCGCTCAAGCTGGCGCCGCTGCCGGTCACAATCGTTGCCGCCGCGCCGCTCGGCGAGGGTGCATCGAGTGTTTGGGCGCAGGGTGGCATCGCTGCGGCGGTGGGCGAGGGCGATACGGCGGAGGCGCATGCGCACGACACGGTGATTGCCGGCGCCGGTATCGTTGATGAAGAGGTCGCGCAAACCGTGGCGGAAGAGGCCGGCCGGCGGGTGCGCGATCTGTTGCAGTATGGCGTACCGTTCGACCGCGATCTGGAAGGGCATTTCGTGTTGTCGCGGGAGGCTGCGCATTCCGCCAAGCGCATTGTGCGTGTGTCGGGCGACCGGGCGGGTGCGGCCATCATGCAGGCGTTGATTGCCGCTGCGCGGGCGACACCGTCAATCCGCGTCATCACCGGGCATGAAGCAGAAGATTTGGTGATCGAGAATGGCCGCGCGGTGGGTGTGCGACTCGCGCGCGGTGATACGCGCGGGCAGGGGACATATGAACTGATCCCGGCGAGCGCTGTGGTGCTCGCGACCGGCGGCGTTGGCGGGCTTTATGCGGTGACGACGAACCCGGCTTACGCGCGCGGTGAGGCGATCGCTTTTGCGGCGAGGGCCGGCGCGGTGATCGCCGATCCGGAATTCGTGCAGTTCCATCCAACTGCGATCGACATTGGAGCGGACCCGGCACCTCTGGCGACGGAAGCGTTGCGCGGGGAAGGCGCCTTGCTCGTGAACAATGCGGGCGAGCGGTTCATGTTGCGGCATCATGCAGACGCGGAACTCGCTCCACGAGATATTGTTGCGCGGGGCGTCTTTGAAGAGATCGTTGCTGGCCGTGGTGCGTTTCTCGATTGCCGCGCGGCGATAGGGGCACGGTTCGAGACGGCGTATCCGACGGTTTACGCGCACTGTCAGGCTGCGGGGATTGATCCGGTGGTCGACTTGATCCCGGTGGCGCCGGCGGCTCACTATCACATGGGCGGCATCGCGACCGACATGCACGGGCGATCGAGCGTGGAAGGGTTGTGGGCGGCGGGTGAAGTGGCTTCGACGGGATTGCATGGTGCGAACCGACTGGCGTCGAATTCGTTGCTGGAGGCGATCGTCCTGGGCGGACGGGTCGCAGACGATATTGGTTCGTTGGTGACGGCGTCGAGCGCCGTGCCGGTGGCGGAGCTGCGGCTAGTCAAGGGCGGCAAGGTTGTCGATATGCGGCTCAGGGCCGACGCGATGCGCCGTATCCGGCGAATTATGAGCGAAGATGTGGGTGTGGTGCGTGAGGCGAAGGGGCTGCGCCACGCGCTGATGGCGCTGCGCGAGATTGCGGCCGAGGCTGCGGGCGACGCAGTGGTGGCGAATATGGCGCTGACGGCGCGGCTCATCGCGGCGGCGGCGTTGTCGCGCAAGGAAAGCCGGGGTGGGCATTTCCGTAGCGATTATCCGGAGGCGGAGGCGCGGCTGCAGAAGCGGACATTTGTGACGCTCGATGATTTGAAGTCGGTCGAGGCGTCGCTGAAGCCGCGGGCCAAGCGCGTCGCGCTGGAGCTGTCGCTGTGAGTTTACCCCGATTGCCGAAGGCGCTTGTCCAGCGGGCCGTGATCGATGCGCTCGCCGAAGATCTGGGGTTGGCGGGTGATCTGACGACGGACGCGACGGTGGCGGCGGATGCGACGGCGGAGGCGGTCATCGCGTCACGTCAGGTTGGCGTGATCGCGGGGCTCGATCTCGCGGCGGCGGCCTTCGCGGCGATGGATGAGAGCGTGCGGTTCGAGCGGGTGACGGCCGACGGCGGGCGGGTGGAACCGGGCGACGTGGTGGCGCGGATCTCGGGGAATGCACGGGCGATCCTGACGGGCGAGCGCGTGGCGCTCAATTATTTGGGGCGGTTGTCGGGGATTGCGTCGCTGACGCGGCGTTATGTGGACGCGATCAGCGGAACAACCGCTGCGATTGCAGATACGCGCAAGACGACGCCGGGGCTCAGGGCATTTGAGAAATATGCCGTGCGCTGCGGCGGCGGGCAGAACCATCGCACGGGGCTCTTTGATGCGATCCTGATCAAGGATAATCACATTGTTGCGGCAGGCGGTGTGGAAGCCGCGATCACGCGCGCCCGGACCTACGCCGGACACATGGTGAAGATCGAAGTTGAAGTCGACACGCTCGAACAGCTGGCGCTCGTTCTCAAACACTCCGTCGATGCCGTGCTGCTGGACAACATGGCGCCGGAGACGTTGCGGGCGGCGGTGAAGCAGGTGGGCGGGCGGGCGCTGACGGAGGCGTCAGGCGGGGTCAATCTGAAGACTGTGCGCGCTATTGCGGAGACCGGTGTCGATTTGATCTCCGTCGGTGCCTTGACGCATTCTGCTGCGGTGCTCGATCTTGGTCTTGATTTCAAAGGGTAAGTCGCGCGCCCGTTAACAAGTGCGACCCTGCAAGCTTGCTTTTGCCGCAATCATCACCCAAGTGCATGGCAGCCGGAGTTGAGGGCGAAGACCCGCCACACTCGGCGGACGAGGAGCGCATGACTTATATCGTCATCTGGGGCTTGGTCGCGATTACGTCGGCGATCGTTGGTGGCGTCATCGCGGCGATGAAGAACCGCGACTACTCCTCTTGGGCCGCGTGGTGCTTTGTTTTCCCGCCGTTTGTGATTGCCATTCTGCTGACGCCGAAGAACACTGGGGCGGCGCCGGTCAGGCGGCGATTGGGCGACGACGGCGATCCCGACCGGGGTATGCTGTAATTAGCAATTCTCAGCTGGCGCCACGCCGGCGCGCGGTGATTGCGGCGCGCGCAGCGGCTAGACGCGCAATTGGCACGCGGAACGGCGAGCACGACACGTAGTCGAGTCCGAGCTCGTGGAAGAAGGCGACAGAGGTCGCATCACCGCCATGTTCACCACAAATGCCGATTTTGAGACCGGGGCGGCCTGCGCGGCCACCGGTGACGCCGATGCGGATCAGTTCGCCGACGCCGGCTTCGTCAATGGAGACGAAGGGGTCGCGCTCGAAAATGTTCTTGCCAGCATAATTTGAAAGTATCGGAGCGGCGTCGTCGCGCGACAGGCCGAGACACGTTTGCGTCAGATCGTTGGTGCCGAAGGAGAAGAATTCGGCACCGCCCTGACCTTCGCTCAATTCTTTTCCGCGAAGCGCCGCGCGGGGAAGCTCGATCATGGTGCCGATCTGGTAGATGAGGCGTTGGCCCGTTTCGCCTTCGATCCTTGCCGCAGTGGCGCGGATCACATCGGCCAGAATGTCGAACTCGCGGCGGTAGGCGACGAGGGGGATCATGATCTCGGGTTTGACCGCGTGTCCCATCGCCTTACCGGCTTCGATAGCGGCTTCGAAAATGGCGCGGGCCTGCATTTCGGTGATTTCGGGATAGCGGATGGCGAGGCGGCAGCCACGGAAGCCGAGCATTGGATTGAATTCGGAGAGTTCGGCGACTCGGGTCTTGAGGCGTTCAAGTGTGATGCCCAGCGCTGCAGCGATCGGGGCCAGTTCGGCTTCATGACGGGGCAGGAACTCGTGCAGCGGGGGATCGAGGAGTCGGATGGTGACGGGGTCCCCGTCCATGATGCGGAACAGTTCAGTAAAGTCGGAGCGCTGCATCGGCAGAATTTTGGCCAGAGCTGCTCTGCGTCCTTTTTCGTCGCTGGCGCAGATCATTTCGCGCATGGCGAGAATGCGGGAGGCGTCGAAGAACATATGTTCTGTGCGGCAAAGGCCTATACCTTCAGCGCCGAGTTTGCGCGCTTGAAGCGTGTCGCGCGGGGTATCGGCATTGGCGCGGACTTTGAGGCCGCGGAAGGTGTCGGCCCAGGATATGAGGGTTGCAAAGTCTGCCGAGAGTTCGGGCTGTTTCATCGGCACGGCGCCGGCAAGGACTTCGCCGGTGGTGCCGTCAATGGTGATGACATCGCCGCGCTTGAGGGTACGGCTCGCGGTGCGCACGGTGCCTTGGGCAAGATCGATGCGGATGCCTCCTGCGCCGGAAATACAGGGCAGGCCCATGCTGCGGGCGACGACGGCGGCATGACTGGTGAGGCCACCGCGCTGCGTCAGCACGCCGGCAGCGGCACTCATGCCGTTGATGTCTTCGGCGCTGGTTTCGACGCGAACGAGAATGACGTGGCGGCCTTGTGCCCGCATGACTTCGGCTTCTTGCGAGGTCAGAACAATTTCTCCGGTGGCAGCACCGGGGGAGGCGGGCAAGCCACGCGCGATGAGATCTTTGGCGGCGCCGGCCTCGATGCGCGGATGGAGGAGGTGGGAGAGCGCCTCGGGCTCGACCATCATGACGGCTTCGTCGCGGGAGATGATTTCTTCTTCGACGAGGTCGACGGCGATCTTGAGTGCTGCTTCGGCGGAGCGTTTGCCGGAGCGGGTCTGGAGCATCCAGACTTTGCCTTCTTGGATTGTGAATTCGACATCTTGCATATCGCGATAGTGGGCTTCAAGACGGGCGAAGATGGCCTTCAGCTCCGCGAAAGCGCCGGGCATGACCGCTTCAAGAGTGGCTTCCTTAGCCTTCATTTCGGCGCGGGCTTTTTCCGTCAACCGCAATGGTGTGCGCGTGCCGGCGACGATGTCCTCGCCTTGGGCGTTCGGGAGATATTCGCCGTAGATTTCATTGGCACCGGTGGACGGGTTACGTGTGAAGGCGACGCCGGTGGCGGATGTTTCGCCGCGATTGCCGAAGACCATGGCTTGCACGGTGACAGCGGTACCCATGTCTTCGGAGATGGCGTGGAGGCGGCGGTAGCTGTCGGCGCGCTCATTGTGCCAGGAGCGCAGGACCGCGTTGATGGCGCCCCAGAGTTGCTCGTTCGTGTCCTGGGGAAAATCGCGGCCGATTTCGGAGCGGATGGCCTCCTTATAGCGGCCGATGACATCGCGCCACTGGGCGGCTGTGACTTCTGTATCGGAGGCGAGTGCGTTGAGGTTCTTGAAGTTGTCGAGAAGATCAGCGAACAAGCCGTGGTCGACGCCGAGGACAACATCGCCGTACATTTCGATGAAGCGGCGGTAGCTGTCGTAGGCGAAGCGTTCGTCGCCGGAGCGGTGGGCGAGGCCTGCGACCGTCTCGTCATTGAGGCCGAGATTGAGGATCGTGTCCATCATGCCGGGCATCGAAATCGCGGCGCCTGAGCGGACAGCCAACAACAGTGGATTGGCTTGATCACCGAATGCTGCGCCGGTGGCCCGTCCCGTGGCCGCTACAGCGTCGCGAATTTCGTTTTCAAGGCCGTCGGGCAAGATCTCCCCGTTGGCGAAGAAATAGCGGCAGACGCGCGTGGAAATGGTGAAGCCAGGCGGTACCGGCAGGCCAAGGCGGGCCATCTCGGCCAAATTGGCCCCCTTGCCGCCGAGTTCCTCGGTGAGACCTGCGTGACCATCCGTACAATCGGGGCCGAAACGATAAACCCAAGCTGGCATGGGGTGCTGCTTCCGGTCGCGTCCTCCGCATCCCGGCGCCGGGCGCGGAGGGCGGTCTGATCGCTCATCCTGGGCGTCGCGACATCGCCTCAGGATGTTGGCATAGCAGGTCGGGGCGGGGTGCAAAAGAAGCGTTCAGCCGCCTTGTAGGTGCGTCCTGAATTGGCTACGCCGTACCCGACTTCGACCTGACCGCGAGAGGCCCATGAACCGACATTTGCCCGCAGTTCTCGAAAAGCTCGATCAGAACCGGGAGGCGGGTCTGGAGCGGCTGTTCGAACTCCTGCGGATCGACAGTGTTTCGACCGATCCAGCGTTTGCGTCATCGTGCCGGCGGGCGGCGGAGTGGTGCGCGGCGGCACTCAGGGAGATCGGGTTCGACGCGTCGGTGCGGGATACGACGGGGCATCCGATGGTTGTTGGGCACGACCGCAAGGCGCGCACGCAAAAGCAGCCGCACGTGCTCTTTTACGGGCATTACGATGTGCAGCCGGCTGATCCGCTGGACTTGTGGACGACTGATCCGTTTGAACCGCGCATCGTCGAGGAGCCGGGCAACGGCCGGGTTATCATCGCGCGCGGGGCACAGGACAACAAAGGTCAGCTGATGACCTTTTTTGAGGCGGCGCGGGCGTGGAAAGAGGTTGCGGGTGCGTTGCCGGTCGCGGTGTCGGTGATGCTCGAGGGCGAGGAGGAGTGCGGGTCGCCGTCGCTGCCGGCGTTTCTGGCAACTGCTGGCGATGAGCTGAAAGCCGATCTCGTGCTGGTGTGCGACACGGGGCAGTGGGACCGGGAGACGCCTGCGATCACCACCATGCTGCGCGGGCTGGCTGGTACGGAAGCGATCGTGACCGGGCCGTTGCGGGATCTGCATTCGGGCATGTATGGCGGGCCGGCGATCAATCCGATCCGGGCATTGGCGAAGGCCATGGCGTCGATCCACGACGATGCGGGCCGGATTGCCATTCCAGGATTTCTGGATGGGATTGTGCCGTTGCCGGAGGCGCAGCGGGTGCAGTGGGGGGCGCTGTCGGCTGAGGCTGAGGGGCCGTTCCTGGCGTCGGTGGGCTTGAAGACGCCTGCTGGCGAGCGCGGGTGTTCGGTGATCGAGCAACTATGGGCGCGGCCGACGGTGGAGTTCAACGGCATCACCGGGGGATATCAGGGTATTGGGTCGAAGACGGTGATCCCGTCTCGAGCGTCGGTGAAAATCACATGCCGCTTGGTGCCGGGGCAGGACCCGGACCGGTGTCTGACGCTGTTGCAGGATCACATCCGTGCCAACCTCCCATCTGATTGCACGGTGGACTTCATCGGGACGCGGGGCAGCGCTGCGGTGGGTTTCGATACGACGGCGCCGGCGGTGCGGGCTGCAGCCGAGGCGCTGGAAGCGGAGTGGGGGAAGCCTGCGGTGCTGATGGGGTGCGGCGGCTCGATTCCCATTGTCACGTCGTTCAAGGATGCGCTCGGTATGGACAGCCTGCTCGTCGGCTACGGGCTCGACGATGATCGCATTCACAGCCCGAACGAAAAATACAATCTGACGAGCTTCACCAAAGGTGCGCGCAGCTGGGCGCGCATTCTCGCCGCTTTTGCCGACGGCGGCCGATAAAACGCTTTCGCTGCGGCGGGGATTGCGCTTGCCGCAGTGCCCGCTAAGGTGCCCAGCCGTTCAAGGAGCTTCGATCCCGTGCGTATGATGCTGATTGCTTTTCGTCTCGCTATTGCCCTGTCGATCGCTGGACCGATGGCACCGGCAGCGCACGCGCAATTGCGTTGGGACGACAGTGGGCGGGAGGGCCGTCAGGAGCATGTGGCCGGGAAATTCGACTACTATGCGCTGGTTCTGTCGTGGAGCCCGACGCATTGTTCGACACCGCAGGGCGAAGACGACGACATGCAGTGTAACCGGCGCGATGGGAAAAAGTATTCTTTCGTGCTGCACGGGTTGTGGCCTCAGTACACGCGCGGGTGGCCGCAGGATTGCCGGACCCAGCGACGGCCGTTTGTGCCTGATACCGTGATCACGGGAATGCTCGATATCATGCCGAGCCGCGGACTTGTCATTCACGAGTACCGAAAGCACGGCACCTGCTCGGGCCTCGACGTCCAGGGCTACTTCACGCTGTCGCGGCGGCTGTTCAAAGCCATTCGCATTCCGGACGACTACATCAATCCGTTCGAGACGCAGTATGTCTCACCGCGCGACCTGAAGCGGGCGTTTGTCAAAGCCAACCCCGGGCTACCGCCAGACGCCATCGCGGTGTCGTGCTCGCGGGGCAACCGGGGCCGATTGCGCGAGATCCGGATCTGCTTTTCCAAGGACGCCAAGCCGATCGCGTGCGGTCCGAATGAAGATGAGCGCAAACTGTGCTCGGCGGGGGAAATGGCCGTGCCGCCGGTACGTTCGACCAAGCGCGAGGACGATGGGCTCGGCAGCGTGGGGTCGTCGCCCTTGCCGGGGCCGCGTTGAGCGAAGGATGGTCACCGCTGGACTTGTGGAGAGAGGCGGCGGGTTCGTGTTTCCTTTTGGGGACCGCTTGCCGGGGTGAGGCTCGGCCCCGCACACTCACCGTATGATTCGGAGCCGAAGCACCGCAGACCGACTTGATGGGAGCGAGAGACCGCGCGCGCTGG
>LNFM01004786.1_pt1 | contig 26494 bp, 21 predicted proteins | sample 596031 | NCBI WGS metagenome assembly LNFM01 (sample SAMN04254537, study PRJNA301005) | activated carbon metagenome | isolation source: dual media filters at the Ann Arbor, Michigan drinking water treatment plant | place: USA: Ann Arbor | reverse complement strand
GTGTCGAGCAGCGGCACGAGGGCTGCCGGAATCGCCGGGATCCGCACTTCGACCCGTCCGTCGGCCCCAACGGCGATCGAGACCTTCGTCGCCCCCGGTTCGTGGGCCCCGGCCGTTGCGGCGAGACCGACCGCTGCCGCCATGACCGCCAACCGCACCCATCGCGTTCCCCATGGCCCCATGGTCAGTCCTCCCGCCGAAGTCCGAGAGCCCCGTCCGCGACGAGTGACGGAGGGGCCGGCGCCTCGAGCCCGACTGCCGGCTGCGACAGCGCAGACGCCACCAGGTCTCGGGCTCGTTCGGCGTCACCAGCCGCCGCGACGATGGCGGCCGCGTGTACGCGCAACCGCCGGCTGCGCGCCCCCGTCCGCAGGGCGCGCTCGATGGCCGCCCTGGCCGTCTCGATGTCGCCGCTCTTGAAGGCACTCCAGGCCAGGGCTTCCTGAGACACGATGTCGTTCGACGACGCCGTGGCGCGTTGTGCAAGCGCGAGAGCCCGTGGCACGTCGCGCCCATGCATCGCGAGGAACAGGGCATGCGCCCCGGGTTCAGGAGCCTCGTTGCGCCAGCCGGCATCGGCGCGGGCGTACAGCCGTTCGGCCTCCTCGCCCTCGCCGCGGGCGGCGCGGAAGTCACCCAACCTGGCGAGCCATCCCGGTGCAGGGGCCTGTGTCACCGCTGCAGTCATCGACGCGACGGCCCCATCAAGGTCGGCCCCGGCTGCGAGCACCTCCGCGCGGGCAGCAAGCGCCGGCGCGTAGTTGGCGAAGCTGTGCAGGGCGCGCTCGGCCGCCTGCCGCGCCTCAGCCAACCGACCCAGCTGGAGCTGCAAGGCAGACAGCTGCGTCAGGTGCCATGCGTGGGCTTCGATGTCATGCGGGCTGCTCGCGGTGCGCGCCATCTCCATCACGCGCAGCGCGCCCTCCACATCACCGCCGAGCTCGCGGGCGTACGCCACGCGTGCATAGGCGGCGGCATCGGGCCGCAGCGTCGCCATCCTGTCGAAGGCCGCGAACGCCGCCTCGTATTCACCTTCCTCCAGGGCCGCGTCGCCCAGCACGCCGTGCAGCCAGGTGTCGTTCGGCTCATGGGCGAGCAGGCGCGTGGCCATCTGTCGCGCTTCGACGAACCGGTGCTCCGACAGCAGGAGCGCGGCCAGCATGCGCTCGATCTCGTACGTCCGCGTGCCGCGGTCGACCAGTTCCCGCAGTCGCGCGGACGCCTCGACGACGAGACCCACATTGCCGGTGACCCTCGCCTCACGCAGCGACAGCTCCGCCAACCGCACCGCGGCCGCAGCGTCTTCCGGGTGGCTCGTCAGCCAGACCTGCAGGCCTGCCCGCGCCGACGCGAGATCGGCCCGGCCGGTGGCGATCGGGCTGCCCGCCACAAAGGGGGGACGAACCTGTGCTGAAGAGGGAGCCGCCCGGAGGAACCAGGCGCCGGCCACTGCAGCGGTGACGGCACCGGCGGCCATCGCCGCCAGGACCCGGGCGCGAGACGACGGCAGCCGGTGCCGGCGCATCAGCGGTTCCCCGCGTGCGGGATGCCGAGGTACGGGAAGGTCGCCAGGTAGGGCACGTCGTTCCGCCCGACGCCATCACCGATCTGGTTGTTGGGGGCGATGTTGAAGCCCGGCGTCAGCGGCGTGGCGCCGGCGGCCGCCTGCAACACGATATCCGTGACGTCGTCGCCCACGCGGCGACCGTTGGGGAAGCCGGCCAGGTCACCGCGAAGCACCCCCATCGGATCGGGCTGGCGCGACGGCGGAATGCCCATGTTCAGGCGAAGCTGCTCGGATGCCACGACCCCCTGCGGCTGGTTCAGCCCGGGGATCCCCGTCAGGAAGATGGTGACGAGGTCGTTGCGCGGGGCGGGGGGCGACTGTACGCCGTAGATCAGATTGAGCAGCTTGGGGACTTCCGGGTCGAGGACGCGATCGAGCGCGGCGCCATCCGACGTCGGCGTGATGGCGTTGAAGACATCCTTGCGCGCGAGGTCGATCACGGCCTCGTTGACGAGCGGATTGCCCAGGCGCGAGATCTGGACGAGCTCACCGGTGTAGTCGACCTTGCCCGCCGAGCGCGTGGCCACGGCCGGCCGGCTGGTCGTGGTCCAGACCCCGATGATGCCGTTCGGGTCGGATGGGCCCGCCGGCATCGTGCCGGTCCGCGTCAGGTCGCGCATGGGCACCTGCAGCGCGAGCGCACTCACGTTGAACCCCGCCGTGCTGTCTTCGACCTCTCCCGACCCGACGCCCAGCAGGTCGAAGATGGCCAGATCGACGTAGAAGCCCTCGTCCCGCTGACCCGCGAATGCCCGCATGTCTCCCGGCAACTGCTGGATGCCGCCCGCCAGCGCACCGTAGTTGGGGGTCGAGCGGGGCCCGATGTTGGGCGGCGGCACTGGCAGACGACCGGCCAGCAGGGTGCGCCTGCCGGTTCGCCGGGGGCCGTCGATGCGCGTCAGGCTGTAGAACTGCCGCACGTTCAGGTCCGGGTCGTCGATCGTCGTCACCGGGCCGGTGTTGTACAGGAACGTGGCCGGGTTCCGGACCTCGGTGGTGAACTTCCACTGGAAGGTGATGTCCTCGACCGCGTCCGCGTTGTTGTCGACGTGGATCTCGTACGTGACGTTCGGATCGAACGGGTAGAAGTTGGGCCCGCCATCCGGATCCTGGAACGGGATCACGTTGGCGATGAGGGTCACCAGCGTCGGCTCGTTGGGATCGACGAAGGCATACAGGTCCGTGTTGTCCGCCATCGGATCCTGCGCGATGAGCGGGGCTTCCCGGTGACTCGAGGCCTGCCCGGGCAGCAGGGCCAACGTGGCCAGCGCTCCGGCGCCCAGCAGTGTGCACAGCGTTCGCATCGTCTTCTCCCTGAATGCGCGCGGAATGCGGCATTCAGGGAAGCTCTACGGCTACTGCGCCCGTCTGGATGTCTGTCCGGTCGAGCTCTACTGCGCGCTCTGCGGCGTCCGCTCGATGCGCGACACGTCGTAGCCCTGTGTGCGCGCCGCTTCGATGAGGCGGGCATACGTCGGTGCGTCGACGTCGGGCGTCCGCGACAGAATCCACAGCGAGTCGCGGTCCGGCGTGCCCACGATCGCCGTGCTGTAGTCCGGAGCCAGGTCGAGAACCCAGTAGTCGCCCCAGACCGGCAGGAACGAGAGGAAGGCCGGGGCGAATCGCACCTCCAGCACCGACGCGGGGCCGTCCTCGCTCGCCCGGCGTGCGACCCCGTTGGCTTCGATCGATCCCTTGGCGGTCGCGCAGGTGTTCCGGACGTCGATACGTCCATCGGGGCGACCGGCATAGAACACCACGACGTCGCCCGTGCACTTCTTCTGGAACCGGTTCGGGTACCGCGCCAGTTCGAACCAGCGCCCCATGTACCGCTCGACGTCCAGGTTCTCCACCGGACGCACCTTCGCCCCCGGGACCTGGGCGCCGACGATGGTGGCGCATGGCAGGGCGACGAGCGCCACCCCGACGGTGAGAGCAATCCGTGCACAGACGCGCATTCCCATGATCCTTTGGACGCCACCGCGCCCGCCTGGATGGCGGGGCTCGGTCAGCCGGCTGCCCTCCACCGTATACTGCCCTGCTGTGTCACATCGCATTCCCGTCGAATACGACACCGAACGCACGATCCGCACACGCAACAAGCTCTACTACCGCTGGTTGCACTGGCCGATCTGGATCTTCGTGTTCTTCATCGCGCCGGGGCCGCTGACCTTCGATCTGTTCGAGCGCGGCTTCGACCTGCGGATGGCCCTCTGGCTGGGCGTCGTCATCGTCGCCACCGGCATCCCGTTCCTCCGCGGACGCCTGCCCGGGTGCGAGCCGGCGCCCTACATCATCCGCTTCACCGAAGACCGCCCCAACCCGGTCTACCGACGCATCTGCTACTCCATCGCGTGGGGCGAGGCCATCACCTTCGCACTCCTGAACATCGTCGGCCTGATCGTGGCGATCACGACTGGCGACTGGATGCTGAAGCAGATCTATCGCTACGCCTATTTCCCGCTCGCCGGGACCATCTGGGCGATTGGTCTCTCTGGGCATCTGCCGCGGGTGAAGCGGTCGACGTCCGGGGAAGGCCACGAACGGCGCTACTTCTACGGCACGGTGTGGGCCGTGGCCATCGCCCAGCCCGTGCTCTGGTTGCTGTATCTGACGATGCCCAAGGGGCCGGTGCCGGATACGTTCAAGCTGCTGGTGTTCCTGGGCGTCCTCGCCGCGATGGGCTGGCTCGCCTACAAGGGCCGCCTGCCCAGAACCCGCCCCATCGTCCCCGGCGAACTCGCTGCCCTCGACTGACACTGGAGCCGACGCATGACCGAGAGCCGACCGTTGACGATCCTGTGCGTCGCCACCTACGAGAAGGGCGCCGAATTCCTCCGTGAGTGCAAGCGGCAGGGATGCACCGTCCTGCTGCTGACGACCGAGACGCTGCAGCACCTGCCCAGCTGGCCGCGCGAGGCCATCGACGAGATCTTCGCGATTCCAGCTGTCATCGGCCGCGACGACCTGCTGAAGGGCGTCAGCCATGTCGCCCGGACCCATCGCATCGACCGCATCGTCGCGCTCGACGACTTCGACGTCGAGACGGCGGCCCTGTTGCGCGAGCACCTGCGGGTGCCCGGGATGGGCGAGACCACGGCCCGCTACTTCAGGGACAAGCTGGCGATGCGCATGCGCGCCCGGGATCACGAGGTCCTGGTACCGCCGTTCACCGGCCTGTTCAACGACGAGGCCGTCAACGCCTACCTGGATCGGGTCGAGGGGCCCTGGCTGGTGAAGCCTCGATCGCAGGCCGCGGCGATTGGCATTCGCAAGGCGTCCACCCGCGACGAGGCGTGGCAGCACATCCACGATCTCGGCGACCTTCGATCGTTCTCGTTGCTCGAGCAGTTCGTGCCGGGCGACATCTACCATGTCGACGCGATCGTGTGGGATCGCCAGGTGGTCTTCACGGCCGCCCACCGCTATGGCTCACCGCCATGGACCGTCGCGCATCAGGGTGGGGTGTTCACCACCAGCACCGTGGATCGTCGGTCGGAAGATGCGCAGGTGCTGGACGCCCTCAACCGGCGTCTGCTCGACACCCTCGGCCTGGTCAGGGGCGTGACGCACACCGAGTTCATCCGTGCCCAGGCCGATGGCCGTTTCTACTTCCTCGAGACGGCCAGCCGTGTGGGCGGCGCCTTCATCGTCGACGTCATCGCCGCGGCGACGGGCGTGAACCTCTGGCACGAGTGGGCCAGGCTGGAGGTGGCTGGTGAACACGGGCACTACGACGTGCCGTCGCACCGCGAGGACTACGCCGGTCTCGTGCTCTCGCTCGCGAAGCAGGAGCATCCGGACACCACGGCGTACGACGACGCGGAGATCGTCCAGCGCATCGATCTGGCGCACCATGCGGGCCTGATCGTGCGTGCCGACGACCCGGCGCGCGTACACATGCTGCTCGACGCCTATGCGAGCCGCTTCCTCGAGGACTTCTACGCCTCGGCGCCGGCGCCCGACTCGGCGACGCACTAGGCGCCGCCCGTCTTCATGTCCCGCGACATCGACGCGCTCACCTCGTACACCCTGAAGCACCTGCGCGACCGCTGGTGGACCACGCGCTGGACGCAGTGGGTCAGCAGCCACTTGCGCTGCGATCCCGGTGAACGCCTGGTGCACGTCGGCTGCGGCAACGGGGAGATCGACGTCGCCCTCGCCCTGGCCACGCCGGGCCTGCAGGTGGTCTCCCTGGACGTGGTCGGCGATCGGGCTCGACACACGCGCGAGCTCGCCACCGACGTGGACGCCCGCGTGATGGCCGTTGTCGGGGACCTGCGATCCCTGCCGATCCGAGCAGGCAGCGCCGACGCCGTCCTCTGCATCGGCGTCCTGCAGCACCTGGCCGATCCTGCGGCCGCGGCGGCGACCCTCGGCGCGCTCGTCCGCCCGGGCGGCCGTGTCCTCGTCGTCGAGCCCGACCATGAAGCGCGGTACTGGTTCAGCGCCTCGGCCGCTGGGCAGCAGGCATTCGCGCTGGCGCGCGAGACCCTGGGCCGCGCGCACCGCGCCGCCGCCCCGGACGCGCCTGCCCGTCTCGGCGTCCATGTCGTGTCCTGGCTGCGAGAGGCCGGGCTCGAGCCACTGGCCGTCGAGGCCCTGCCGGTCTCCGAGTCCCGGCTCGGGGCGCCGCCTCCGGGCGTGTGGGAGGCCAGGGCGACCCGGCTGACGGCCGCGATGCCCGACCAGCCGGCCGACCGCGATCACCTGCTCCACGCGCTGAACGCCTACCGGGCGGATGCCGATGCGCAGGGCGCCGGCTTCGTCGAAGTCCAGCACGCGCTGCTGATTGCCACGCTGGCACAGCGGCCGCAGATGCGCTGGTAGAGGAGTAGGCTGTACGAGCTCATGCCTGCCGGACACGAGGGCTGGGGCGCCTACGCGCCCTTCTACGACTGGGAGAACGCCCGCACCATGGGGCGCCGGGACCTCGCGTTCTGGCAGCAACTGGCCACCCAGACCGGCGGCCGCGTGCTCGAGCTGGGGAGCGGCACGGGGCGTCTGACGGTGCCCCTCCGCCGCCAGGGCATCCCGATCATCGGGGTCGACCGCACGGCCGAGATGCTCCGTCGCGTCGGCCCTCGCGCTCGACGGTCGCGCACCGCCCGACCGCCCATCTCCCTGGGCGACGTCACCCGGCTGCCGTTTGCCGACGACAGCTTCCGTCTGGTGATGGCGCCCTACGGCCTCCTGCAGTCACTGCTGAGCGACGTCCTGCTGGCCCGGACGATCCGTGAGGCCTGGCGCGTGCTCGAACCGGGGGGCCTCTTCGGGCTCGACCTCGTCCCCGACGTCCCCAAGTGGCGGCAGTACACCCGCAAACTGGTCTTCTTCAGTCCCGCAGGCCCCCGTGGGCTGCCCATCACGTTGCGGGAAACCGTCCGCCAGGACCGCGAGAAGGGGTTGACGACCTTCGAGCAGGAATACAGCGAGGGGCGCGGCAAGACCCGTCAGGTCACCCCCTTCACCATCCGGTTCCGGACGCTGCCGCTTCCGGCCATCGCGGCGCGGGTGGAGCGGGCCGGGTTCCAGGTCGAGGCCGTGCTTGGCGACTACCGGGGCGCCGAGTGGGACCGGCGGGCCGACGTCTGGCTGCTCCTGGCCCGCAAGCCCGCTGCTGTGGGTAGGGCCGGCTCTCCGAGCCGGCCGTCAGGGGAATCGGCGTAGCCGTCGGGGCGGCACGCCCGGCGTGCTAAGATCCCGTGGTTTTCCGACGTTTTGCCGAGGAGTTTCACGCGATGTCCGGCCACTCGAAATGGCACACGATCAAGCACAAGAAGGGCGCGCTCGACGCCAAGCGCGGCAAGATCTTCACGCGCATCATCAAGGAACTGTCGGTCGCGGCACGTAGCGGCGGCGGCGATCCGGCGATGAACCCGCGGCTGCGCACGGTCATCGCCGAAGCCAAGTCCGTCAACATGCCCAACGACAACATCACGCGCGCAATCCGGCGCGGGACGGGCGAGGAAGACGGCGTCAGCTACGACGAGATCACCTACGAGGGCTATGGCCCCGGCGGTGCCGCCGTGATCATCGAGACCCTCACGGACAATCGCAACCGCACCGTGGGCGAACTGCGTCACATGCTCACCAAGTACGGCGGCAGCCTCGGCGAGACCAACAGTGTCGCCTGGATGTTCGACCGCAAGGGCTACATCGTCGTCGACAAGGCGGCGGCCGAGGAGGAGACGCTGATGGCGGCCGTCCTCGAGGCCGGCGCCGACGACATGGGCGACGATGGCGACAGCTGGGGAGTGACCACCGAGATCGGCGGCTACGAGGCCGTCCTCGAAGCGGTCAAGGCGCTGGGCATCGAACCGGCGACCGCGCAGGCGATGGCCATGCTGCCCAAGAACACGATCAAGCTCGAAGGCAAGACCGCCCAGCAGATGCTCAAGCTGATGGACGCGCTCGACGATCACGACGACGTCAAGCAGGTGTGGTCCAACTTCGACATCGAGGAAAAGGAGATCGAGGCCTCGATGGCATGAGGATCTTCGGGATCGATCCCGGGTCGGTGCGCACGGGATACGGCTGCATCGAGTCCAGCGGCAGTCGCTGGGCCCTGCACTGCAGCGGTGCCATCGTGCCGCCCGCCCGGAGCGCCTTTCCCGAGAAACTCCAGGTCATCCACCTCGAACTCCTGGCTCGGCTCACCGACGCGCGCCCCGATTGTGTGGCGATCGAGAGCCTCTTCCACGGTCTGAACACGCGCAGCGCCTTCGCCCTGGCCCATGCCCGTGGCGTGATGCTGCTGGCGGTCACCCAGCTCGGTCTGCCGGTCGTCGAGTACGCGCCCGCGGAGGTCAAGCGGGCCGTCGTCGGGTTCGGCCGGGCCGAGAAGCCGCAGGTCCAGCAGATGGTCACCATGCTGCTCGGGTTGGCGGCGCCCCCGAAACCCCTCGACGTGTCCGACGCCCTCGCGGTGGCCCTGTGCCACGCCCACACCGCCGCCTCTGGCATCCCCCAGGCCGACGCGTCGCCCTTCGCGCGCGGTCGCCGGGTCACGAGCTGGCGTCAGCTCCGGCCCGAGGATCTGGAACACCGGTGATTGCCGCCCTGCGCGGCCGGCTGTTCGAGAAGCAGCCGGCGCGACTGATCGTGGACGTCGGTGGCGTCGGCTACGACGTGCAGGTGCCCCTGTCGACGTACGGCCGCGTGGGCGACGTCGGCAGCGAGATCGCGCTGCGCGTGCATACCCACGTCCGCGAGGAGCAGATTGCGCTCTTCGGTTTCCTCACCGCGCTCGAACAACAGATCTTCGAGCGGCTGATCTCGGTCAACGGCATCGGCCCGAAGGTCGCCCTCGCCGTGCTGTCGGGCATCGCCCCCGGCGATCTCGTGGCGGCGGTGCAGGGCAACGAACCGGCGAGACTGACGACCATCCCCGGCATCGGTCGCAAGACCGCCGAGCGCATCGTCCTCGAGTTGCGCGACCGCCTGCCGGCGGCCCTTCCGGTCTCGGCCGACGCGGCCACGCCCGGCAGCATCATCCGCGCCGACCTGCTGTCGGCGCTCGTCAATCTCGGCTACCCGCGCCCGACCGTCGAGAAAGCCGTCGGCGACGTGCTCAAGGCCCAGCCCGGGGCGACCTTCGACGAGGCGCTGCGCCAGGCCCTCGGGAAGCTGGCCCGCGCGTGACCATCGACGAGAGGGAGATGCCGGATCCCCGCGTGGTGAGCGGCCGCGTCGGCGACGACGACGCGCAGTACGAAGCCGGACTGCGACCGCGCACGCTCGACGACTACATCGGGCAGGACCGCGTGCGCGAGAACCTGCAGGTGGCGATTGCCGCCGCCCGGCAGCGTGACGAGGCGCTCGACCACGTGCTCGTCTCCGGACCGCCCGGCCTCGGCAAGACCACGCTGGCGCACGTCATCGCCAACGAACTCGGCGTGTCGATGAAGGCATCGTCGGGGCCGGTCATCGAGCGCCCCGGCGATCTCGCCGCAATTCTCACGACGCTGCAGCGCCACGAGGTCCTGTTCATCGACGAGATCCATCGTCTGTCACCGGCCATCGAGGAAATCCTCTATCCGGCGATGGAGGACTACGAACTCGACATCGTCATCGGCCAGGGGCCCGGCGCGCGATCCGTGAAGGTGCCCGTGCAGCCCTTCACGCTGGTGGCGGCGACGACGCGGACCGGGCTGCTGACGGCGCCGTTGCGCAGCCGGTTCGGGTTGGTGCATCGCCTCGACTACTACACCGAGGCCGACATGATCGAGATCGTCAGCCGGTCCGGTCGTATCCTCGGCGTGCCGCTGTCGGGCGACGCGGCGGTGGAGGTGGCGCGGCGATCGCGTGGCACCCCGCGCATCGCCAATCGCCTGTTGCGGCGCGTGCGTGACTACGCCCAGGTGCGGGCCGACGGCACGGTGACCTTCGACGTGGCGCAGGCGGCCCTGACGCTGCTCGAGGTGGACGCCTATGGCTTCGATGAAGTCGACCGGCGCCTGCTGCGTACGATCATCGACAAGTTCGATGGCGGTCCCGTCGGCGTCAACACGCTGGCGGCGGCGCTCGGCGAGGAGCGCGACGCCATCGAGGACATCTACGAGCCCTTCCTGATGCAGGTGGGCTTTCTCGAGCGGACGCCGCGTGGTCGCGTGGTGACGCGCCGCGCGTACGCTTTCTTCGGGCTCGAGGAGCCCGGAAAGGACAATCGCCTGTGGTAACGGAGTCTGCGGCCCGCCCGCACGGGGTCCTCAGCGGTGGCCAGATCACGATCCAGCCGTGCATCAGCGGGCTGGCGACGTACCTGCCGCCCCGCACGCTGACCAACGCCGATCTCGAGAAGATGGTCGACACCAACGACGAGTGGATCCTGCAGCGGACCGGCATCCGCAAGCGCCACATCGTCGACCCCGGGGTGGCGACGTCTGATCTCGCGGCGGAGGCGGCGCGCGCCGCCATCGCGCAGGCCGGCCTGTTGCCGACCGACATCGACGTGATCGTCGTCGGCACCACCACGCCGGACACGATGTTCCCCAGCACGGCCTGCCTGCTCCAGCACAAGATCGGGGCGACCAGGGCCTGGGGCTTCGACCTCGGTGCGGCCTGCTCCGGCTTCACCTATGCGCTGACGACGGCCGCCGGGTTCGTGGCGGCGGGCATGGCGAAGCATGCGCTGGTGGTCGGGGCCGACGTGATGTCGAGCATCATCGACTACACCGACCGCACCACCTGCGTGCTGTTCGGCGATGGCGCGGGCGCGGCTATCGTGTCGCCCTCACCCGGTGACGGCCTCGGGCTGATCGACTTCACGCACGAGGTGGATGGCAGTGGCGGCCCGGCGCTGTGCATGCCGGCGGGCGGGTCGAAGCTGCCGGCCTCGCACGAGACCGTGGACAACCGGATGCACTACGTCCATCAGGACGGGCAGACGGTGTTCCGCTTCGCCGTGCGCAAGAACGAGGAAGTGTGCCGGCGGTTGCTCGACCGCAACAACATCACGGCTGACGACCTCGACCTGTTCGTGTCGCACCAGGCCAACAAGCGCATCATCGAGTCGGCAGCGCAACGCCTCGGCGTGCCGCCGAACAAGATGGTGCTGAACATCGGGGAGTATGGCAACACGACGGCGGCAACGATCCCGCTCGCGTTGAACGACGCCGTGCGTGACGGGCGCCTGAAGAAGGGCGACCTCGTGATGCTGGCCTCGGTGGGCGCCGGCTTCACGGTGGGGTCGGTACTGTTGCGGTGGGCCTACTGACGAATCGGTGAGGGCCGGCTCCCGCCTTCGCCAGGGCTTCGGCGTGCAAGCGGAGAGCCGGCCCTACCCCACGCCGACACCGGCTGCCCACGCCGGCCGTTTTCGCTACTCGTGCTCGGCGACGTCGTGGTCGAGCGGCACGCGCTCGGCTCTCGCCTTCTCCGCTTCCTCGAGCTTGACGAGGCCGCGTCGGATGGCCGCCGTGGCCGCCTGCGTGCGGTCGCGCACGCCGAGCTTGCCGAGCAGGCCGTTCACGTACGACTTGATCGTGCCTTCGGTGGTGTTGAGTTCGTGGGCGATCTCGCGGTTGCTGTGGCCGCTGACGATGAGCCGCAGGACGTCCATCTCGCGCCTGGTGAGGTCGGTGCGCCCCGCCTGGTCGAGCACCTGGGTGATGCGCGGCGGGATGTACTGTCGACCCTCGTGGACCGCGATGATCGCCTCGAACAGCTCGTCGCTCGGCATGCCCTTCAGGACGTAGGCGGCCGCACCGGCCGACAGTGCACGCGCGATGTCGACGTCGCCTTCGTACACCGTCAGGACCACGACCCGGGCTTCCGGGAACTCGCTGCGAATGGCGCGGATGGCCTCGGGGCCCTCCATCACCGGCATGCGCAGGTCCATGATGGCCAGGTCCGGCTGCGTGCGACGGAACGCGGCCACGGCCTCTTCGCCATTGCTCGCCGTGGCCACCACCGAGAAGCGCGGATTGCGCTCGAGGACGGCAACCAGTCCCTGCCGCAGGATATCGTGATCGTCTGCCACCAGCAGACGGATGGGTGAGCGTACTTCGCCGGTCACAGCGACTCCTTGGGGTCGAACACGATCCCCCTCATGGCGAGATCGGCCGCGTCGGCGATTTGATGAATCCCACGCGATGGCAGGCGCTGACGTCGCCTCGACGCCCTCGATCCTGCAGCGGTCTCACCGAAGTCCAATGATGGCACAAACACTCTGGCTCTGCCGTGGTGGTCTGACGATCTCATCCGGCCTCGGGAACGAGCACGGCGACGGGCAGCACCTGCAGGGCCTGCGCCAGGAACATCCACTGTTCAGACGAGGTACGCGCCGGTGTGACGAGCGCGCCGGTGAGCAGGTCGCGCCACCTGACGCTGGGACTATCCAAAGGCAGGATCACCCGCGATGTCGCCCACGCCGACCCCACCGGCCACGTCCCGGGCAACTGCCCCGTGCGTAAGCCGATGATGACGAGTGCCCACCCCGCCTCCTCGTGCGACCGCGCGAAGGCCATGGCGGTCGCAGCGACCGACAGGTCGACGTCGAGCGGCCGATAGGTACCTCTCAGCCACAGGTCCGGACGGTCCCGCCGCGCCCGCAGGAGCGCCGAGGCGACGTGCAGCTTGATGCGGCCGTCGGGCCAGGCGTCCAGCCAGGCGCTCACGCGGTCGGGGCCGAAGTCGTCGCTGGCTCGTACCTCGTCGAGCGCGCCCAGCCGCTCGGCGAGCGCGTCGAAGGGCACCGGCCGTCGATTGTCGGGATCGACGAGATCGAACTTCCAGTCCTCGGCGCCCTGATACGTGTCGGGCACGCCGGGCGCGGTCAGCTTCAGCACGGTCTGGGCGAGGGCGTTGCACACGCCGCGCGTGGCCAGCCTCGCGGCCAGCGGGGCCAGCACGGCCAGCACCTTCGGCGCGGCCGGGCCGGCGAGCACGTGCTCGACGTACGCGCGCGTGGCGGCCTCGTAGGGCTCGTTCGGCGTGATCCAGCTGGTGTGTCGCTTCGCCTCGCGAATGGCCTTCAGCATGTATTCCGTGAGGCGTTCGACCAGCGCGGTGGGGGCTGGCGCCTCGATCGCGACCCCGGGCGGCCAGCACCCGACCAGCACCTGCAGGAAGCGGCACTCGTCGTTGCGATCGGGCGCCCAGGTGCCTTGCAGCAGCGTGCGCGCGGGGGCCGCGGCCCGCAGCGCGCGGCCGAGCGTGTCGCGCCAGTCGTCGGCCATCTCCGACAAGGCGTTGATGCGTGCCCGCACGTCCTCGCCGAGTTTCGTATCGTGCGTGGACAGCGTCGTCATCTCGGCCGGCCAGGAGCGCTGACGCGTGCCGTTGGCGGCATGGACCGCCTCCACCGACTGCTCGGTGGTGCCGGGATCGCCGCCGACCTCGTTCATCGAGACCAGCACGTTGTAGCGATAGAACGTGGTGTCCTCGACGCCCTTGGCCTGCACGGGGCCGGTGTACTGCTGGAGCTTCATCGCGAACTCCAGCCGACGCTGGTACATCGACGGCGCGCCATGCGCGGCGGGTGGCGTCGACGAGGGCTCCGGCAGCAGCACCTCGCGCAGGAAGCGGAACAGCGAACCCTCCATCGCGGGATTGCGCCGCCGGGCCTCGGCGATGGTCCGGTCGATGATCGCGAGGTCCTCCTGCGTCCAGCCGCGGGCGCTGACGTACGTCCGGTAGACGGGGATGCACGCGACGTATTCGGCAATCAGCTCGCGCAAGCTGTTGAGCGTGAAGTCGCGGGTGTGGCGATCGGCGCGGGCGATCCGTGCGAGCGCATCGGCGAGCACACCGAGCTCGCTCGACATCGCCGTGTCCATGATCAATCGCTTGGCGTCGTAGACGATCTCGTGCAACGGCTCGCGCGCGCCGGTGACGCGGGCATGGACCCGCCGCAGCCGACGCAGGCCGGCCGGGTCGATGAACAGGCCGTTGATCTCGTTCAGGAACGCATAACCGGTCGTCCCATGCACCTGCCAGTCGTCGCGCAGACGCTCGCCGTGCTCGAGAATCTTCTCGGCGACCACGTACAGCGGGGCCTTCTGGCCGGTCTCGTTCTGGGCGAACTGCTGCAGGCGCGCGAAGTACGCCTCGGGGTCGAACAGGCCATCGGGGTGATCGAGGCGCAGCGCGTGCACGTGGCCGTCGCGCAGCCACGTGCCGATCAACTGGTGCGTGGCGTCGAACACGGCCTCGTGTTCGACGCGCACGCCCGCCAGCTCGTTGACGTCGAAGAAGCGACGGTAGTTGATCTCGTCCACCGCCGTGCGCCACGACGCCAGTCGATAGGGCTGGGCCTCGAGCAACGCATGCAGTTCGTCGAACGAATCTGGTTCCCCGGCGCGACCGTTGATGTGCCCCACGGCGTGCGTCATCGCGTCGATCACGAGCGGCGTCTCGTCCGCCAGGCGAAGCAGGCGCCCGCGCAGCACTTCCTTCTCGCGCTGACGGACGATGATGCGCTCGGGATGCGTGTCGGTGTACGGGGGCAGGTTGTGCAGGCCCTCGAGGATGCTCTGGAACTCGATCACCGCCGGGTGCCCGTCGCCGAGCGACGCCATCAGCACCGGCACGGCGTGGCGCAGCACCAGCGGCGTCTGCCGCGGGTTGATCGGCAGACGATGCTCGAAGTACCGCAGCCAGAGGCGACCATCCTCGTACTCGATCTGCAGCTCGCCGCGGTCGAGTACGTCGCCGTACTGATCGCCCAGGATGGGCAGCAGGACCTTCTGGCGCAGGTGCGGCGTGATCGGATCCCAGTCGATGTCGAAGTACTCGGCAAACGGCGAACACGGCCCGTTCTCCAGCACTTCGCGCCACCACGGATTGGCGCGCGGATCGACGCCCATGTGGTTGGGCACGATGTCGGCCATCAGCCGCAGGCCCAGGCGCGCGGCCTCCGACGACAGTCGCTCGAGATCCGCGTCCGTGCCCAGGTCGGGATTGACGGCGGCATGGTCGCAGATGTCGTAGCCGTGCGTGCTGCCGGGACGCGCCTTGAGCATTGGCGAGAGATACAGCGCATCCACACCGAGTCTCGCCAGATACGGGGCCAGCGCCGTGGCGTCGGCAAACGTCAGGTCGGGGCCGAGTTGCAGCCGGTAGGTACTGGTCGGCGTCCACGCCGGTGCAGGCATGGTCATGCCGCGCCTCCCGGCAGGTGGAGCACCAGGCCGAACGGCTCGGGGCTCGCATCGATGACGATCGCGCCATCCTCGATCCGCACCCCGTGCACGATCGCGCCGGCGCTGGTCGCCGTGGCGTGCAGGACGACGACGGTGTCGTCGGACCGCAACGACGGCCTCGGCAGACGTCGTGTCGCCGTGCCGGAGAAGTCGACGTACGTCAGCAGGAGTCCGCCGCGCGCCGACGGCTGCTCGAGCCACAGGCCATCCGATCCGATCGATTCGCACCGCACGCGTCCTCGGTCGCGCGGCTGCGCGGCCACATGGGCATGGCGCACGGCCAGCAGCGCGCGCGTCTGCGCCAGCACCACCGCATGGGAAGGCTGCGTAGACTCCTCCCAGGGCAGGCGGCTGGCCCGCCACGTCGCTTCCGCCTGTGGGCTCGGGATCCGCTCGCGGGCTTCGGGATCACCGAAGGCCGAGAACCGGCCGAACTCGCGTCGTCGTCCTTCGATGACCAGCGCGCCGAGGGCCTCCTCGTGGTCGGTGAAGTAGAGGAACGGCGCCGACGTGGCCCATTCCTGGCCCATGAACAGCAGCGGCGTCTCCGGGCTCGTGAGCAGCAGCGTCGACGCCGCCAGCCAGGTCGCATCGCTCACCTGGTGATGCAGGCGTTCGCCGTGGGCGCGGTTGCCGACCTGGTCGTGGTTCTGGACGCAGATCACCGACGCCTCGATCGGCACGCCGGCCGGCGACGTGCCGCGCGGGCCGTCGTAGTGCGCGGCATGCTGGCCGGTGAACACCCAGCCATCGCGCACCGCGGCCGCGATCTCGTCGGTGTTGCCGCGGAAGTCCGAGAACCACGCCTCGTGGTCACCCGCGAGATGACGACGGACGGCGTGGTGGAAGTCGTCGGCCCACACGCCGGTCATGCCGAAGCCGCCCTCTGGAATCGGGTGCAGCAGCGTGTCGAGGTTGCGTTCGTCTTCGGCGATCAGGTGAATCTCCCGCCCGGGGACGCAAGCCGCGACCTCGCGGGCGATCTGGGCGAGGATGTGCTCGCGGCTGTGGTCGGTGAGGGCGTGCGTCGCATCGAGGCGCAGGCCGTCGAGGTGGTACTCGATGAGCCACTGCAGCACGTTGTCGCAGATCACTCGACGCACCGCCGCGCTCCCAGGGCCATCGAGGTTGATGCCGCGCCCCCACGGCGACGTGTGCCGGTCGGTGAAGATCGTCGGCATCCACGCCGCAAGGTAGGCGCCATCCGGGCCGAGGTGGTTGTAGACCACGTCGAGCAGCACCGCGAGTCCCAGGGCGTGCGCGCGATCGACGAGGGCGCGCAGGTCATCGGGATGGCCGTACTGCTCGGAGGGCGCGAAGAGCGCCGCGCCGTCGTAGCCCCAGTTCCACCGCCCCGGGAAGGCGGCGATGGGCATCAGCTCGATCGCGGTGACGCCGAGGTCGACGAGCGCGGGCAATCGCGCCATCGCGGCGGCGAACGTACCTTCGGGCGTGAAGGTGCCGACGTGCAGCTCGTAGATGACCAGGCGGTGGCGCGGCACGCCACGCCACGACGCGTCGGTCCAGGCAAAGGTCGTCGGGTCGATGACCATCGACGGACCATGCACGCCATCGGGCTGCCAGCGACTGCAGGGGTCTGGCCACGGCGTGTGGTCGTCCATCTGCAGCCGGTACCGCGTGCCGGCACCTGCGCCGGGCACGTACGTCTCGAACGTGTCGGCGTCGACACGGGCCATGTCCATCGGTGCCTGTCCCTCCACGTGGGCGCGCACGGAGGCGGCGCCCGGGGCGCACACCCGCATCCGTACACCCGCCTCGTCGAGGTGCGTGCCGTAGGTTGGCGTCCAGCGCGTCGTCATGCCGGCTCTCCTGCCGGGCGTGCAGCCAGATCGATGAGCACGGCGCGTGCCAGTTGGCGACGGTCGTCTGCGGCGTTGACGGCATCGACCAGCAGGCGCCACAGCATCCCGACGCGCAGCCCCTCCACGAGGTCGAGCACGGGCACGGTGGTGCGCCCGCCGGCGGCGAGTTCCTCCTGCCAGCCCCGCACCAGGGCCCACGTCGCGATGGCCCACCAGGCCCGCGCCACCGGGTCCTGCGGTTCGCGGCGACCGCTGTCCTGCAGCGCCGTGAGTGCCGCGTAGGCGAGATCGGCCGCGAGCGCGGCGATGTCGCGCTCGCCGCAGTCGGTCAGCGCCCCCGGCTCCCCTGGGGTTCCCGGCGTGCTGTCGTCCGGATCGACCGGGGCGGGCTCGCCATCGGTCCAGCGCCAGCGTGCGAGCGCCCCGAGCACCTGCCGCGACGCGAGCACACGCTGGCCCGCGGCTGAGACGAGCAGGGTGGCCCAGCGGCTGCGTGCGTCGGCAGGCAGCTCCGACAGCGCCGCCAGGGCGGCGTCGGCGAGCTCGCGATCCTTCGAGGGGCCTGAGGTGTCGTCAGCGGCTGCACTGACGTCGGCTCTCGCTGCAATGGCGTCGGCCATCGCCATGTGCGTGGCCGCCACACGTCGCCCCATCACTCGCGCCATGCGCTCCACCTCATGCAGGGGCTCGCTGTCGAGGCGAGGGGCATCGCGGCCGTCGCGCAGCCAGGCGAACGGGTCGGCCGGTGTCGTCAGGGTGTGCGGTTCGGCCAGCCAGCGCAGCGCCAGCTGATGGGATCGGTCCCAGCCGTCGTGCGTCGACGGGACGCGCGACCGCAGCAGCATGAACGGCCAGCGCTGCCCGTCGGGCGTCAGCAGGTCGAGATGGGCGTACGCGACGGGCAGTTCCACATCGAGGTTGCGTGACAGTGCCTCGAGAATCTGCTCCTCGTGCGATCGACCGCGCAGCAGCCGGCGGCGAATCTTCATCTCCGCGGCAGCGCCGCAGGCGATCACCGTCTGCGCGAGCGTGGTGGGCATCAGGGCGTAGGGCTCGTGATCGGCCAGCACGGCGGGCCCCTGCGACGCGGCATCGAACACGCCGCCACGGCCGGCGAGTCTGGTGCCCTCCGTCAGCATCCGCATCAGGACCCGCGCGGCATCGGCCTCGATCACCTCGTGCAGCGTGCCCGTCCTGGCGCCGGCGATGCGGGCCAGCACGCGGTCGGGATGGCGGTCGAGCATCTCCTCGCCCCTCGGCCCGCTCGTGAACGTCAGCACCAGACCGTATCGGTAGGTATCGACTTCCCCTTCGACGTCCACCGCGAGCAGCACGATCGGTTCGGCGCCGCCACGCGCCAGGGCGTGACTCGCCACGCGGACGCCGTGCACCCCCGACCCCGGGGCGCGGTACCACGGCTGGCGTTCGAGGTACGGCAGCAGGTAACGACGCTCCAGCACGGCGCGTCCCGGGCCGTCGAACAGCGTGTCCCAGCGTTCACTCACGAGCAGGTCGGGTAGTGCATGCCGACGCGTGTCGGCGACGGCCTCGCTGCTGGCGCGCGGATCGCTCGCATCCAGGATGTGCAGCCAGTACCAGCCGTAGGGGGCCAGCGTGATGCGCGTGGTGCCGTGCTCGAGCGGAGGCAGATGCGTGCCGCCGAGCATCTCGACCGGCACACCCTCGAGGCGCGTCCGCACCTCCGCGGTCTGGACGGTGGCCGACAGGTTGGCGACCACGAGCACGGTGTCGTCGAGGTACTGCCGCGTGAAGGCGAGGACCCGCCGGTTGCCGGTCTCGACGAACTCGATGGTGCCGCGGCCGAAGGTCGGATGCGCCTGCCGCATGGCGATCATCCGCCGCGTCCAGTTCAGCAGCGAGGCCGGCGAACGTTCCTGCGCCTCGACGTTGACGGCCTGGAAGCCGAACACCGGGTCCATCACCAGCGGCGCGCACAGGCGCTGCGGATCCGCGCGCGAGAAGCCGCCGTTGCGGTCCCCGGTCCACTGCATCGGTGTCCGCACGCCATGCCGATCCGACAGGTAGATGTTGTCGCCCATGCCGATCTCGTCGCCGTAGTAGATGACCGGCGTGCCCGGCAGCGACAGCAGCAGCACGTTGAGCAGTTCGACCCGTCGCCGGTCGCCATCGAGCAGCGGCGCCAGTCGACGACGGATGCCGACGTTGATGCGCATGCGCGGATCCTCGGCGAAGGCGCCGTACATGTACTCGCGCTCTTCCGGCGTGACCATCTCCAGCGTCAGCTCGTCGTGGTTGCGCAGGAACAGCGCCCACTGACAGCTCTCGGGGATGTCGGGCGTCTGGCGCAGGATCTCGACGATGGGCTCGCGGTCCTCCCGCTCGATCGCCATGTAGAGGCGTGGCATCAGCGGGAAGTGGAACGCCATGTGGCACTCGTCACCCGCGCCGAAGTACTCGCTGACGTCGGACGGCCACTGGTTGGCCTCGGCCAGCAGGACGCGCCCCGGGTACTCGGCGTCCATGAAGCGGCGCACCTGCTTGATGAGCGCGTGGGTCTCCGGCAGGCTCTCGCTCGACGTGCCTTCCCGCTCGATGAGGTACGGGATCGCGTCGAGTCGGAAGGCGTCGACCCCCAGGTCGAGCCAGAACCGCATGATGCGCAGCATCGCCCGCATCACCCGCGGGTTCTCGAAGTTCAGGTCGGGCTGGTGGTGGAAGAAGCGGTGCCAGTAGTAGGCGTTGGCGACCGGATCCCACGTCCAGTTCGACGTCTCGGTGTCCGTGAAGATGATCCGCGTGCCGTCGTACTTGCGGTCGCTGTCGCTCCACACGTAGAAGTCGCGCGCCGGCGACCCCGGCGGCGCCTGGCGTGCCTCCTGGAACCAGGGATGCTGGTCCGAGGTGTGGTTCATCACCAGCTCGGTGATCACCCGGAGGTTGCGCGCATGCGCCTCGCGGAGGAAGCGCCGCACGTCGCGCAGCGTGCCGTACGCCGGATGCACGCCCTGGTAGTGCGCGATGTCGTAGCCATCGTCGCGCAGCGGCGACGGGTAGAACGGCAGGATCCAGATCGTGTTGATGCCCAGCGTCTGGAGATAGTCGAGCTTCCTGATCAGCCCCGAGAAGTCACCGATGCCGTCGTCGTTGCCGTCGAAGAAGGTGCGGACATGCACCTGATAGATGACGGCGTCCTTGTACCAGTCGGGCTGTGCCGGGCGTGAAAACTCGTCCATGTCGTCCTGGAAAGCAAATCGCACGCCGGCACGACCGGGGATGGCCGCGCGAAGCGTGCGAGGGCGGTGCCGCGCGGCGTCCTCTGCTGACTGGGACGCCCGGCGCACCGACGTGATGACAGGACGATGTTACCGGAGTGCGGAGCGCGTTCGCTCATCCGCACGCAGCAGCACGACCGAGCGCCCGGCCACCGGGTAGCTGCCGCGTTCTGCCGGTGCCACGGGCTGATGCTCGATGCCCGTATCGAAGACACGCGTCCAGGCCAGACCACTGCCGAGCTGTGGCAGCTTGAACGGTCGAGGTGCCGCGTCGGCGTTCAGCAGCACCAGCAGCGTGTCGTCGACGATGGGCTCGCCGCGATGGTTGATCTCGTCCATGGCGACGCCGCTGAGGAGCATGCCGAGGGCACGGACGTGCGACGCCGACCACATCGCGTCGGTCATCTCGACGCCCGACGGATCGAACCACGCGAGATCCTTGACGCCGGCGCCGCGCAGCGGCCGGCCCTGGAAGTAGCGCTGGCGACGCAGCACTGGATGCTTCTGGCGCAGGGCAATCAGCATCCGGGTGAAGTCGAGGAAGTCCTTGTCCTCCTCGGTCAGCTCCCAGTGGAACCAGCTGATGTCGTTGTCCTGGCAGTAGGCGTTGTTGTTGCCCTTCTGCGTCCGCCCCATCTCGTCGCCGCCGCCGATCATCGGCACGCCCTGCGAGAGGAGCAGCGTGGCCATGAAGTTGCGACGCTGCTGCACGCGCGCCTGCCGCACCGCAGGGTCGGTGGTCGGCCCCTCGACGCCGAAGTTCATCGCCAGGTTGTTCGATTCCCCGTCGCGATTCTGCTCGCCGTTGGCCTCGTTGCGCTTCTGCTCGTAGGTCACCAGATCGGCCAGCGTGAAGCCGTCGTGGCAGGTGACGAAGTTGATGCTCGCGCTCGGCAGGCGTCCGGTGTGCTCGTAGAGGTCGCTGCTGCCGGCCAGTCGCGTCGCGAACTCCGAGACCTGACCGCCATCGCCGCGCCAGAAGCGCCGCACGGTGTCGCGATAGCGCCCGTTCCACTCGGTCCAGCCAACCGGGAAGTTGCCGACCTGGTAGCCGCCTTCGCCGAGGTCCCACGGCTCGGCGATGAGCTTGACCTGCGAGAGCACCGGGTCCTGATGCATGATGTCGAAGAACGAGCCCAGCTTGTCCACCGCGTGGAGTTCGCGCGCCAGCGCACTCGCGAGGTCGAAGCGGAAGCCGTCGACGTGCATCTCGAGCACCCAGTACCGCAGGCTGTCCATGATGAGCTGCAGCACGCGCGGGCTCTGCATGTTCAGCGTGTTGCCGGTGCCGGTGAAGTCCTCGTAGTAGCGCTTGTCGCCGGGCGACAGCCGGTAGTACGACAGGTTGTCGATGCCCCGCAACGACAGCGTCGGGCCCATGTGACTGCCCTCGGCCGTGTGGTTGTAGACCACGTCGAGGATGACCTCGAGGCCGGCCGCGTGCAGCGTGCGGACCATCGACTTGAACTCGCGCACCGATCCGTAGGCCGACCGGCTCACCGAGTAGCGCAGGTCCGGCGCGAAATACCCGAGCGTGTTGTAGCCCCAGTAGTTGGCCAGCCCCGCCTTCACGAGGTGCCAGTCGTCGATGTGGTGGTGCACCGGCAGCAGCTCGACGGCAGTCACGCCGAGCTTGAGGAGGTGCTCGATCGACGCTTCCGACGCCAGGCCCAGGTAGCTGCCGCGCAGGTCGTCCGGGATGCCGGGGTGCCGCTTGGTGAAGCCGCGGACGTGCAACTCGTAGATGACCGTCTCGTGCCACGGCCGCTTCAGGCGGCGGTCGTCGCCCCACGTGAACGCCGGATCGACCACGGCTGCCAGCGGCGCGTAGGCCGCGTTGTCGCGGTCGTCACGGCTGTCCGGGGCCCCGATCGTGAAGCCGAACATGCTGTCGTGCCAGCGGACGTTGCGACCGACGGCCTTGGCATACGGGTCGAAGACGAGCTTGGCAGGGTTGAACCGGTGGCCTTCGCGCAGGTCGTACGGCCCGTGGACACGGAACCCGTAGAGCTGGCCCGGGCGCACTTCCGGAAGGTACCCGTGCCAGACCTGCTCGGTCCGCTGCCGCAGCGGGATGCGGTGCGACTCGCGTCCGGCGTACGGCGAGTCGAACAGGCACAGGTCGACGCCCGTGCCGTGCTCCGAGAACAGTGCGAAATTCACACCGATCCCGTCCCAGGTGGCACCGAGCGGATAAGGAGATCCAGGCCAGACTTTCATCGTCTCTCGCCGGTTGCGCCATGGGAGGGGCAGAGCACGGCGCCCCAGTATGCCATCGGCGGCTCAGGTAGCGGGCTGCAACGCGCGCGACAGCGCGGCCAGCAGCAGGAGGCTGCGGAGGGTCCAGGCGACGGTCCGCAGCCAGTTCGACCCCACCAGCCAGCCGTGCGCCTGAGCGTCGTAACCGGAGGCCAACTGGGTATGCATCGGCACCTGCAGCAGGGCCGTGGACAGCCAGATGACGCCGAGGAGCAGCGCTCCACCCCACGCCCACGACTGGGGGAACGCCGCTGGTCGCTCCGACAGCAGCAGCGCCGTCGTCACCAGTTCCACCAGCATCATCGGGCCGACGACCACCGTGATGAGGCGGCCGTGCGCGGCGGCGAAGGCCGGATAGGTGGCGCGATCGGCGAACGAGAACAGCGGGTAATGGACGACCTGGATGACCCAGATCAGGCCGGTCAGGAACCACGTCGCCGCGGCGTTGACCAGCAGCAGACGCAGCGGGGTCATGCGACCGGCGTGGCCTCGACGCGGCCGAGCGTGAACCGCAGGGCGTCTTCGAGCCGGGGATGCAGGAACTGGAAGCCCGCGGCCTGCAGGGCCGCCGGCACCACGCGCTTGCTGCTGAGCAGTTCGGCCTCGGCAAACTCGCCGAACAGCGCCGTCAACACGAAGGCCGGCACGGGCAGGAACGCGGGACGCCGCAGCACGCGGCCGAGCGTGCGCGTGAACTCGGCATTGGTCACCGGTGTCGGTCCCGTCACGTTCACCGGGCCCTGCACATCGGCATGGGTGAGGGCGAACAGGAGCGAGCCGAGCACGTCTTCCATGCCGACCCAGCTGTAGTACTGCCTGCCGCTCCCGAGCGGGCCACCGAGGCCGAGGCTGAAAGGCAGGCGCATCTTGCCGAGCGCGCCGCCACGCGCGTCCAGGATGATGCCGAACCGCGGATGCACGACGCGGATCCCGGCGGCACGGGCGGGATCGGCTGCCGCTTCCCACTCCTGGCAGACGTCGGCGAGGAATCCGGTGCCCGGGCGACTCGCCTCGGTCAGGATCTCGTCGCCGCGATCGCCATACATGCCCATGGCCGATGCACTGATGAACACCCGCGGTGGCACCGGCGCGGCCGCGAGCGACTGTGCCAGCGCGCGGGTCGGGCCGACCCGGCTGTCGCGGATGCCGGCCTTCATCGCCGGCGACCAGCGTCCGCCGGCCACGCTCTCGCCTGCCAGATGAATCACCGCATCGACAGGCCCGAGTGCCGCGGCGTCGACGATGCCGGCGGTGGGAGTCCATTGGCGTTCATCACTGGCCTGCGGGGTGCCGCGCACCAGGCGCACCACCTCGTGGCCCCCGCCCCGAAGGAAGGGCACGAGGGCGGATCCGACCAGGCCACTGGCGCCGGTGATGGCGATGCGCATGCGAGTTCCTGACTGGTGGCGGGCCAGATCGGCGGCCGTCACCCAGTGACGATACGCGAACATGCGCCGCAACACCCGCGCCACGATCGGGCGCGCCGGCCGGGACAGCGGGTCGAGGGGCAGGCGCCACGTGACCGTGTCGTGCAGCACGCTCGCGTCTGCCGACGTGCCGGCCTCGACACGATGGGTGTGGTGCCAGTGCGCGAACGGACCGGACGCCTGCGTGTCGACGAACTGCACGCCCTCGACGAAGCCGTCGGCCTGATGGCGGGCATCCCACACGAGCGTCAGCGGTCCCTGACGCAACTCCAGCACGACGCGTCCGTCACGCAGGCCGCCCTCGCGCGTTCGCACGCGGACGCGATCCCACGGGGGCAGCAGGCGCGCGAGCGCCGACGGCTGGGCATGCCAGGCAAAGGCCCTGGCCGGTGAGGCCGGGAGGCGTGAGGCGAAGTGATGTGTTGTCACAAAGAAAATGCCGCCCCGCACGGAAGTGCGGAGCGGTGCCAAGCCGCACGTGCAGGACCTTAGTACGCGCCCTTGGCCTTGGGCAGGATGACGGTGTCGATGACGTGGATCACACCGTTGCTGGCCGCGACGTCGGCCTTGATCACCTTGGCGCCATCGACCGAGACGGTACCGCCGTTGACGGCGATCTTCACGCTCTGGCCCTGGACGGTCTTGGCTTCCTTCAGCTTGACCACGTCAGCGGCCATCACCTTGCCGGCCACCACGTGATACGTCAGCACTTCCTTCAGCTTCGGGATGTCCTTGAGCAGGCCCTCGACCGTGCCGGCCGGGAGCTTCTTGAACGCGTCATCGGTCGGCGCGAACACCGTGAACGGCCCCGTGCCCTTCAGCGTCTCCACCAGGCCAGCGGCCTTGACGGCGGTGACGAGGGTGTTGAACATCCCGGCACCCACTGCGGTGTCGACGATGTCCTTGGTCTGGGCCTGGGCCGGAACGGCGGTGAACGCGACGGCAACGGCCGCGGCAAGGGCGAAACGACGAATCATGGCAAGTCCCTCCTGATACTACTGACAAACAACGCGCCCGGTTCGTCGGGCGCCGCATGTGCCGCATGGCGGCGTAAGTGGTCTGACGCCATGTTCGCGTCCCGGGGATCCCGGAGCCGGTGATTTTGTCTGCCGGCCCGACCCGCGCAATCATGACGACCTGCCTATGGACGCTGCCGGCGTCAGGAAGGCCCCCGCAAAAATCACATGCGCGTTGACGACTTCGACTTCGACCTGCCCGCCGATCGCATTGCACAGCATCCGCCGCCGGTGCGCGGCACCTCGCGGCTCATGGTGCTGGCGCGCGAGACCGGCGAGACCACCACCACGACCGTAGCCGACCTCCCGTCGTGGCTCCGCGCCGGTGACGTGCTGGTGCTCAACGACACGCGCGTCTTCCCGGCGCGCCTGCTCGGCCGGCGTCTGCCAGGCGGCGGGCGTCTCGAATGCCTGCTCGTCGAAAGGCTCGATGACAGGCTCACGGCTCAGGGCTCAGGGCTCAAAGAACAGGCTGACGGCTCAGGGCTCAAGGAGCAGGCTGACGGCTCAGGGCCCAGAGGGCATGCTGAGGGCGATATGTGGGAGGCGCTCGTGCATCCCGGGCCGCGGGTGAAGGTGGGCAGCACGTTCGTGATCGACACGGACGGGAGTCGGGAGTCGGGAGTCGGGAGTCACGGCGGGGCGATCCACGGCGAGATCGTCGGGCGCGGCAGTCACGGGACGCGCACCGTGCGCCTGCGCGCGGAGGGCTATGCCGACGTCGACAGCGCCATCGAGGCGCTCGGGCACATGCCGTTGCCGCCGTACATCAAGCGGCCGGATGCCACCGACGATCGCGAGCGCTACCAGACCGTCTTCGGCAGCCGACGCGGATCGGTGGCCGCGCCGACGGCCGGGCTGCATTTCACCCCGGACCTGCTCACGCGCCTGCGCACCGTCGGGGTGCAGGTGGTCACGATCACGCTGCACGTCGGCTACGGCACCTTCAAGCCCGTGCGTGTCGACGACATCGAGGACCACGTCGTCGATCCCGAGCGCTATGCCGTCTCGGTCGAGACGGCCGAGGCGATCAACCGCGCGAAGGCGGAGGGCCGCCGGGTGGTGGTGGTGGGCACGACGAGCACGCGGGCCCTCGAGAGTGCCGTCGACGCCGATGGCCGTGTGCAGGCCGGCGCCGCGACCACGTCGCTCTGCATTCGCCCCGGGCACCAGTTCCGCGTGGTCGATGCGCTGATCACCAACTTCCATGTGCCGCGGTCGTCGCTGCTGTTCCTCGTCTGCGCCTTCGCCGGCCGCGAACACGTGCTGGCGGCCTATGCGCGCGCCATCGCCGAGGAGTTTCGCTTCTACAGCTACGGCGACGCGATGTTGATTGTGTGAAGGATGCGCGAGGGTAGGGCCCGTTTTCGGAACGGGCCGTCGAAGCCGGGCGGAGGCGAGACGGGCCGTCGTGACGGTGAGCTGACGGTGACGGCCGGCTCGGAGAGCCGGCCCTACCCACGCTGAGCTGTCGACCTTTTCTGCTGTAGCCGTCGACCTTC
>LNFM01005880.1_pt1 | contig 26495 bp, 24 predicted proteins | sample 596031 | NCBI WGS metagenome assembly LNFM01 (sample SAMN04254537, study PRJNA301005) | activated carbon metagenome | isolation source: dual media filters at the Ann Arbor, Michigan drinking water treatment plant | place: USA: Ann Arbor | reverse complement strand
GCCTTGTACCCATCATGGCACGACTGACAGCTCGCCCGCACCACGGCCCACTGGGCGGCGAAGGCGGCGGCGTCCTCGCCGGCGGCGAGTTCGGCGAGGCGGGCGGCGGCGGCGGCGTAGTCGGCGGCCTTCGCGTCGAAGCCGGCGCGGTCGCTCCAGATCCCGGGTTTGGCGTTGGTCCGGACGCCCGCTTCGGCACCGCTGCCGGCGGGGAAGGCGCCGGGGACGGCATGGGCCCAGCGCGACAGGGCGCGGGTCGGGAAGCGCTGGCTGGCGATGGGCTGGCCGGCGTCAATGGCCGCCTTGATCGAGCCCATGGCCACGCCCGACAGCATCATCGCCGCCTGCCGCGCCTCGACGATATCCGCCGAGGGCGTGCGGGCATCCTGGGCCCCGGCCGTGCCGCCGAGGCACATCAGGCCGACCACGGCTGCTGTCAGTCTCCGCTTCATCGTGTCTCTCCCCGTTCGAGGCGAGGCTCCGCCGGGGCGCGGCGGGTGTCAATGGAGGGGTGGGGAGTGGCTGGTGGTGAGTGGTTGGTGGCTGGCCAGCACCGGTGTCGTGGCTCAGCCCGCGCCGCCCTTCCGCCGGCAGGGACGCTGCAATCACTAACCACTAGCCACTAACCACTTTCTCGGCTTACCTCCGCCCAACAAGGGAGAGGAACCCGGATGACCGACACACCCGCGAGCGCGCCCGTCAGCGGCGTCAAACGGATCGAACTGACGCTGCGCGCCCTGGTGCTGGGCTGTTTGCTGGCCGTCGTATTCACTGCCGCCAACACCTATCTGGGCCTGAAGGTCGGGCTGACCTTCGCCTCGGCCATCCCGGCGGCGGTCATTTCCATGGCCATCCTGCGGATGTTCAAGGACTCGACCATCTGGGAGAACATGACCGTCCAGACGGTGGCGTCGGTGGGCGGGGCCATGAGCTCCATCATCTTCGTCCTGCCCGGCCTGGTCATGGTCGGCTGGTGGCTGGAGTTCCCGTTCTGGGAATCGGTGCTGATCTGCGTCTTCGGCGGGATTCTGGGCGTGACCTTCTCCATCCCCCTGCGCCGGGCCCTGGTGGTCAACGGCGGCCTGCCCTATCCGGAAGGCGTCGCCGCCGCCGAGGTTCTGACCGTCGGCTCGCGCGGGGCTGAACAGACCGAGAGCGCGGTGCGCGAGAACGCCTCGGGCCTGTGGGTCGTGATCACCGGGGCGGTGGTCTCGGCGGGCTATGCGCTGCTGGTCGCGGGCCGGGTGTTTGCGGCAGAGGCCACCAAATTCATCAAACTGCCCGCATCGCTGGGCGGCGGCGCAACCGGCATCGGCTTCAGCATGCAGTTCGCCCTGCTGGGCGCCGGCCACCTGATCGGCCTCAGCGTCGGCCTGGCCCAGCTGTTCGGCCTGATCCTGGCCTGGGCGATCGCCGTGCCGATCCTTACCAGCCCCGAGACCATCGCCTGGCTGACGGCCAACGGGATTCCCTCCATCGCAACCACCCTTGACCCGGGCGCTGCGGCCGAGGAACTGGCCAGCACGGTCTGGCGGCGCGAGGTCCGCCTGATGGGGGCCGGCGTCATCGGCGTGGCCGCCATCTGGACCCTGATCAAACTGGCGGGTCCCCTGATCGGCGGCCTGTCCTCGGCGCTTGCCGCCAACCGGCGCCGTCAGGATGGCGGCGTTCTGGATCGCACCGAGCAGGACATTCCCATCAATATCGTGGCCGGCCTGTCCGTCGCCTGCCTGATCGGCATCGGCTTCATCCTGGCCTGGTTTGCCCAGGGCAATCCGACCCTGGCCAATTCGACGGCCCTGCTGGTCGGCGGCGGCCTGATCTATGTGGTCCTCATCGGCTTCGCCGTCGCCGCCATCTGCGGCTACATGGCCGGACTGATCGGCTCCTCGAACAGCCCGGTGTCCGGGGTCGGCATCCTGGCCATCGTCATCGCCTCCCTGCTGATGCTGGGCGTGCTGCAGCTGGCGGGCCTGCCAGCCGACCCGTCGGTGATCGCCTTTGCCCTGATCGTCACGGCGATCGTCTTCGCCGTGGCCGTCATCGCCAATGACAATCTGCAGGACCTGAAGACCGGCCAGCTGGTCCAGGCCACGCCCTGGCGGCAGCAGACGGCCCTGATCGTCGGCGTCGTTGCCGGTGCCCTCGTCATTCCGCTGATCCTCAACCTGCTGAACAAGGCCTTCGGCTTCGAGGGCGGCCCTGTCGGGATCGCCGATGAGCCCCTGGCGGCCCCTCAGGCCACCCTGATCTCGGCCCTGGCCCGCGGCGTCATCGGCGGCGATCTGCGCTGGGATCTGATCGGTGTCGGTGCCGCCATCGGCGCGGTCATCATCCTGCTCGACATCATGCTGGGCGCTGCCACCAAGGGGAAGATGAAGCTGCCGCCCCTGGCCGTCGGCATCGGCTTCTACCTGCCCGCCGCCGTGACCACCCTGCTGGTCGTCGGGGCCGTGTGCGGCTGGATCTATGACAAGGCGATCAAGACCACCCGGTTCGCCGACGTCGGCCGCCGGATGGGCGTGCTTCTGGCCTCCGGCCTGATCGTCGGCGAGAGCCTTTTCCTGGTCATGACGGCGGGGGTGATTGTCTCAACCAACAATGAGGCGCCCTTCGCCATGCTGCCGGAAGGCTCGACGTGGCCGGCCATGCTGTCCGGGATCGCCGTGTTCGCGGTGCTGACCGTCCTGCTCTACGGCTGGGTGCGCGGTCGGTCGGCGAAGGTCTGATCGCCCTCTCTCCGCCCTTTTCCTGAGGGATAGGACCGCCGTTACGCCAGTGCGTGTTCGTCACGCACTGGCGTTTCCGCGTGCGCCCCTGTAAGAGGCGCGCGCTCCCCGCACCGTCGCCTGAACCCAGCCGCCGCCCCAAACTTTCGCCCGGGCCGGCCGCCTTGCACGTCTGATAGTCAAATGAACCTGCGCAACGTCGCCATCATGACCAGCTTCTGGCCCAGTCGGGCGTCTTCCGAGCCAATGAGGCGACGACCGAGCGCGCCATGGACTCCAACGACCAGGAGCGCGAGCGCGGCATCACCATCCTGGCCAAATGCACGAGCGTGCTGTGGAACGGCAAGGCGGGCGAGACCCGGATCAACATCATCGACACCCCCGGCCACGCCGACTTCGGCGGCGAGGTCGAGCGCATCCTGGGCATGGTGGACGGCTGCGTCCTGCTGGTCGACGCCGAAGAGGGCGTCATGCCCCAGACGAAATTCGTGCTGACCAAGGCCCTGAAGATGGGCCTGCGTCCGATCCTGTGCATCAACAAGGTCGACCGCGCCCACGCCGATCCCGACAAGGTCCACAACGCCGCCTTCGACCTGTTCGCCGCCATCGGCGCGACGGACGAGCAGCTGGACTTCCCGCACATCTACGCCTCGGGCCGCGCCGGCTGGGCGACGCTGGACCTGATCGTGGAACATGTGCCCGCGCCCAAGCAGGTCGAGGCCGCCGACAAGCCGTTCCAGATCCTGAACGTGCTGATCGAGAGCGATCCCTTCCTGGGCCGCCTGCTGACCGGCCGCATCGAGAGCGGCAAGGCCGTTCCCGGCATGGCCATCAAGGCCCTGTCGCGCGACGGCAAGATCCTGGAACAGGGTCGCATCACCAAGGTGCTGGCCTTCCGCGGCCTGAAGCGCCAGCCGGTCGACAGCGCCGAGGCCGGCGACATCGTCGCCATCGCGGGCATGTCCAAGGCCACCGTGGCCGACACCCTGTGCGCCCTGGAAGTCACCGAGGCGCTCCCCGCCCAGCCGATCGATCCGCCGACCATCTCCATGACCGTCTCGGTCAACGACAGCCCGCTGGCCGGCCGCGAAGGCGACAAGGTCCAGTCGCGCGTCATCCGTGACCGCCTGCTGAAGGAGGCCGAGGCCAACGTCGCCATCCGCGTCACCGAGACGGGCGGCAAGGACGCCTTCGAGGTCGCCGGCCGCGGCGAACTGCAGCTGGGCGTGCTGATCGAGAACATGCGCCGCGAAGGCTTCGAACTGTCGATCAGCCGTCCCCGCGTGGTCTATCAGACCGGCGAGAACGGCGAGCGTCTGGAGCCGATCGAGGACGTCGTCATCGACGTCGACGACGAATACACCGGCGTGGTCATCGAGAAGCTGTCGGCCCGCAAGGCCGAGCTGAAGGACATGGGCCCGTCGGGCGCCGGCAAGACGCGCCTGACGCTGAAGTCGCCGTCGCGCTCGCTGATCGGCTACCAGGGCGAGTTCCTGACCGACACGCGCGGTTCGGGCGTGCTGAACCGGGTGTTCAGCCACTATGAGCCGCACAAGGGCGCCATCGAGGGCCGTCTGAAGGGCGTGCTGGTCTCGAACGGTGACGGCGAAACCGCCGCCTTCGCCCTGTGGAACCTCGAGGACCGCGGCATCATGTTCGTCGGCGGCGGCGAGAAGACCTACCAGGGCATGATCATCGGCGAGAACGCCCGTTGGGACGACCTCGACGTCAACCCGATGAAGGCCAAGCAGCTGAACAACATCCGCGCCGCCGGCAAGGATGAGGCCGTTCGCCTGACCCCGCCGCGCCGTCCGTCGCTGGAACAGGCCATCGCCTATATCGAGGAAGACGAACTGGTCGAGGTCACGCCCAAGTCGATCCGCCTGCGCAAGGCCGTGCTGAACCCCTCGTTCCGCAAGAAGCGCGTCCGCGAGGAGTAAAAGCGGCACGAGTCGCACCTGAATCGGCCAATCAGGACAGACCCAAGGTCATTTCGGGGCGGGCGAAACAAACGGTCACAGCGTGTGTTTTCCTGTCGGTGCGAGCCCTCCCCGCTCGCGTAGACAAGGCAGATATCATGCGAAAGACCGCGCTCCTCACTGGCGTCGCCGGCCTGTTCCTCATGACCGCTCCCGCGTTCGCACAGGACAGCACGGCCGCGCAGACCCAGGAACCCGCCCCGGCCGCGGCCGCAGCAGCCGCCCAGCCAGCGGCTGAGCAGCCCACCCTGACCCTGCAGCCCGGCTCCGACGTCAAGGGCTCGGACGGGACCGTACTGGGTCAGCTGGAAGGCGCCCGCAACACCGAAGCCGGCCAGGAACTGACCGTGCGCGGGGCCGATGGCCAGCTGCGCGGCGTGCCCGTCGCCGGCGGCGTGCGTCAGGACGGAGAAGGCGTCGCGGTCGGCTGGACCAGCGCCCAGTTCGCGGCAGCCCCGTCCATCACGGACTCGGCGGCTGACGTCGCCGAACCGGCCGCCGCCCCGATGCCGCCCGCCGAAACCGGCATGGCTCCGGCGACCCCGCCGACCCTGCCGCCGGCCGATGACTCCGGCGCGCCGGAACCCGATGAAGGCCAGACGGCCGAACCGGATGCTCCGGGCGCCTGATCCCGGCGCAGCGGACAAGAAAAAGGGCGGCTCCTCACGGAGCCGCCCTTCGTCGTTTCAGTCAATGAAGCGCCTAGGCGCGACGCTTGACCAGTCCCAGAAGGAACAGCAGCAGGCAGGCGCCGAGGAAGGCGACCAGCAGCGTCATGATGTTGAAGCCGGCCACGTCCATGCCGAGGAACTGGCCGGCGATCCAGCCGCCGAGCAGGGCACCGACGACGCCAACGATCAGATTGGTGACCAGGCCGTGGCTGCGGCCCATGACCTTTTCAGCGAGCCAGCCGGCGACGATGCCGATGATGATCCAGCCGATAATTCCCAAGCCCATAGTGTTTCTCCTGACATTCCCAAGCGCGATCGCTCTGTCGCGGTAATGCGCTGGTGCGGCAACGGTTGCGCGTGAGGTCGCAAAACACCGCTCATCGACACTTGAAGGGCGAGCCGTCCCGCTTCGGGACAGCCCGCCAACAAGGGGAAATGGGGCCATGGCCACCGATATTGACCTTCACCTGGGCCGCCGTCTGCGCCGCCGCCGGCGTCTTCTCGGCCTGACGCAACAGCAACTGGCCACCCAGGTCGGGATCCGCTTCCAGCAGATCCAGAAATACGAATGCGGCGCCAATCGCATCTCGGCTGCGCGCCTGTGGCAGCTGGCCGAAGCGCTGGAATCGCCCGTCAGCTATTTCTACGACGGTCTGGAAGAAGCGATCGAGCGCAAGGAGGCGGCCAACCAGGGCGGCGAGATGTTTTCCCGCAAAGAAACCCTCGACCTGATCCAGGCCTACTACCAGCTGGGTGAGCGTCCGCGCCGGCGCCTGCTCGATCTCGCCAAATCGCTGCACGCCGAGGGCGACGCCGCTTAGGGTCTAGGGTCTAGGGTCTAGGGTCCAGGATATTTGGCTCAGGTGGATCGTCCCACTTGACTAGAACCTAGTCCCTAACCCCTAACCCCTCCCTATGACCGAGTACGAACTGTTCGCCGTCGACTTGGCCCGTGAGGCCGCCCGCGTCTCCCTGCCGTATTTCCGCGGCGCGTATGAGGAGACGGACAAGGGCGGCCCGGGCGCGTTCGACCCGGTGACCCAGGCCGACCGCGAGGCGGAGGCGGCGCTCCGCAGCCTGATCGCGGCCCGCTATCCCGACCACGGCGTGATCGGGGAGGAGTATGGCGAGGACCGGCCGGACGCCGACCACGTCTGGATCCTCGACCCCATCGACGGCACCCGCGCCTTCATCGCCGGCCTGCCGCTGTGGACCAATCTGATCGCCCTGCGCAGCGAAGGAAGGCCGACCGTCGGCGTCATCGGCCAGCCGTATCTGGATGAGATCTTCATCGGCGGCCCGTCGGGCGCGCGTCTGCTCAAGGGCGGAGGCGAGACGCCGCTGGCCGTGCGGCCCTGCCCCCGCCTGACCGACGCCCTTATCGCCACCACCGATCCGGACCTGTTCACCGGCGCCGAACTGGGTGCCTGGACCCAGGTGCGGGCCGCCGCCCGCCTGGCCCGGCTGGGCTGCGACGCCTATGCCTACGCGATGCTGGCCGCGGGCCGGATCGACCTGGTGGTCGAAAGCGGGCTGAAGGTCTGGGACTGGTCGGCGCTGGTCCCCGTGATCGAGGCGGCCGGCGGCGAGGTCACCAACTGGCGCGGCGAGACGCCTGACGGCAGCGGCCAGATTCTGGCCGTGGGCGATGTCGGCATCCGCGAGCAGGCGCTGGTGACGTTGCGGCGGGCCAGCCTCTGATCAGGCCGCTTCGTCAGGCTCGGACTGGCTGACGGGCTCGGGCGCCGGGGAAACCGCCGCAGGGGACAGGTCCTCGATCGGGGAGACATAGGCGCCCATGGCGTCGAACTCTTCGAGGAAGACCGCGCGCATGTCGTCGGCCTCCATGATGATTTCGTGCTTGGCACCCGGAATCTCGACATAGCGGCCGCGGCCCAGGCGTTTGGCGGCCCATTTGTTGGTCTGTTTCCAGACGCGGTCGTCCTCGGCCGCCTGAACGATGGCGACCGGAATACGGACAGTTTTCAGGGCCTTGGGCTTGAGCGAACGCTCGCCGGCGTCCAGGGCGAAGGCCAGCCAGCCCCAGGTCGGACCGCCGACGGCCAGATGCGGGCAGGCGTAGAGCTGCTGCCGCCACTGTTCGTAGCGGCTCTCGTCGGACGTCAGGGCGTCCTTCTCGAAGGTGTGGTCGAACGGATCGTCGGCGTCGTCGAGGACATAGTCGCCCGCCTTGCCGTGGCGCAGGTTCCAGCGCACCGCCAGCTTCACCGACCACATCGACCGCTTGCCGGTCTTGATGCGCAGCATGGGGCTGGACAGGATGGCGCCGGAGAACCGGCTCTCGCCGCCCTCGAGCGTCATCAGGTTCAGGGTTCCGCCCATGGAGTGACCGACCATGACCCACGGCTTGGGGGCGCGGCCTTCCCAGGCGTCCAGCAGGCGGGCGTAGTCGTCGAGGAATTCCTCGACCGCCCGGGCGTGACCCTTCAGACGGTCCGGCAGCAGGCGGGCGGACAGGCCCTGGCCGCGCCAGTCGTGGGCCAGGACGCACCAGCCGCGGGCGAGGAAATTGCCGATGACCTCGAAATATTTCTCGATCGGCTCGGTGCGGCCGGGGCTGACGATCACCGTCCCGCGCGGCTTCTTCGCCACCAGGGTCGAAGGCGTCCAGAAGGCGGCGCGCAGGCGCAGGCCGCCGGCGCCGCGGAACCATTCGCCCACGCCGCCGGGAGGCGCGGACGCACCCGGGACCCCCATCAGGGGCGCATTGGCGGCATAGGCGGCGGCTCGGTTCACTCTGGCTTCCTGAATCTCAAGGTCATGCGGTCACTCTCACCGATCTCGTCGTATTTCGACCGGTCGAAGGTCGGGTTCGGCGGCGAACCGCGCGGCGCCGTCAGCCCCATGGGCGGCAGGGTTTCGACGCCGAACGGATGATCCTTGGTATCCCTTTCATTCGCGTTGATTTCCGACGCCGCGACGAAGGCGAACCCCGCTTCGGCCGCCAGCTGTTTCACAAACGCCTCCTGGACGTATCCGTTCGCGGCGGCGGGGTCCTGGTCCTCCTCCGGCCCGAGCCGATGCTGCTCGATGCCCAGGACGCCGCCGGGACGGAGGGCCGCATAGGCGTCGGCGAAGGCCTTTTCGGCGATTCCGGCCGCCATCCATGCGTGGATGTTGCGCATGAACAGGGCCATGTCGGCCGTGCCGGCCAAGGTGACCGGACCTGACGTGGGGCCGAAGGCGGAGAGTTCTATCTCTCCATACAGGCGGCGATCATTGGTGAACCGCTGCTGGAAGGCCGCCATCAGGGCGACCTGCGACGGATCGGCGCCCGGCCCGGTCTGGAATCCGGCGGCGACGTATTTGCCCGCGCCCTCGGCCAGGTAGGGGGCGAGAATCTCGGTCCACCAGCCGCTGCCCGGCCAGAACTCGACCACCGTCATGCGGGGTTGGAGACCGAGAAAGCGCAGGGTCTCCATCGGATGGCGGGCGGCGTCGCGAACCTTGTCCTGGGCGCGCCAGGGACCGGCGACCGCCCATTCCAGCGACCCCTGCGGCGGACCGTCAGGCGTCGGCGGCGGCTCAGCCGTCTTTTCCTGGCGACCGCAGGCGGCGAGACCGGTCAGCGTCAGGGCCGCAACGCCGGACAACATGCCCCGGCGCGACAGCGACAATCGCCAATCCTGTCTCGAATTAATCATCCAGTTCCCCTGGGGGCCGGTTCTGCACGTTTCGGACCAGCCACCCGGGGCCGGGCTTAACCCTGTTCCCAGGCCCGGTCAAAACGGTTCCGGGCATCGACGAACATCAGCCCGGCTTGCGGAATCGCAGGGTCATGCGGTCGCTTTCACCGATCGCGTCATACTCGGCGCGTTCGGCCTCGGTCAGGGGCGTGGGCCGGTCCGTGGTGCTGTTGGCGCGCGGGGCGCTGGTGCGCACCGGGGGCAGGGTCCAGACGCCGTACGGATGGTCGCGATCGTCCTTCGGATTGGCGTTCAGCTCACTGCGGGCCTCAAGCACGAAACCGGCGGCCTGGGCGGCGCGGATGATGTGGCTCTCGGGCATGTAGCCGGTCGGGGCGGTGACGTCGGGGTTCAGGCCGTCCTCGCTACGGTGCTGCTCGATCGCCAGCACGCCGCCGGGCTTCAGCGCCTTGAAGAAGGCGGCGAGGAAGGCGTCGGTCCGGCCGGCGCGATGCCAGTTGTGGAAGGCGCGGGCGACCAGAACCATGTCGGCGGCGCCATCCTCGACGCCCATGCTCTCCAGCGGCTGGTTGACCGCGACATAGGTCCCGCCGGTGGCCTCGGCATAGGGCTGCAGGATGGCGGTCCACCAGCCGGCGCGACCGGGCTGAATCTCCACGACCGTCGATCCGGGGGTCAGGCCCCAGAAGGTCAGGGTCTCGAACGGGTGGCGATAGACATCCCGGGCTACGTCAGCGGCCGGGCGGGCGGCTGAACCGATGGCGGCCTGGAGCGCGGTGTCTTCCTGCAGCACGGGCGGTGTCATGGCGGCGCGGCGGGCTGTGCGCTGGGCCGGGGATTCATCCAGCGTCGGCATCGCCGGCAGGGTCTGGGCGGTGGCCATAGCAGGCAGGGCCAGTGCGGTCGTCATGACGAGGGCGAGCAGGCGCATTGAGGATCTCCCGGACGAATTTGACGGCGAACCCTAAGGCCTCCGGTGCGAGGGGCAAGCCATGACGGCTGACCGGCGACAGATTGGCGCGGGCAGAACGCCCCTTGACGGTTTCCCGGCACTTCCCACATCGGTTCCGAGGCCGCCGATTTCGGGGCCTCCAGACCGGACGGGGCCGATCATCGGGCCGACCGGACTGAACTCCCACCGCCGGTCCGGGCATCAAACCGCGGGACCGGTTCAACCTTGCTGATCCCCAGGAGGATGACCCATGCGTACCTATGATTTCACCCCGCTGTACCGTTCCGCCGTCGGCTTCGACCGTCTGGCCGGCCTGCTGGAAAGCGCCGCCGCCACCCGACAGGAAAACGGCTGGCCGCCCTACAATATTGAGACGACGGGCGAGAACGCCTACCGGATCGAGATTGCGGTGGCGGGTTTCAAGCCGGACGAGCTGACCCTCGAGGTCAAGGAGAACCTGCTCACCGTCACCGGCCGCAAGACCGCCAATGACGATGCGGGTGCCGGGCGGACCTATCTGCATCGCGGCCTTGCCGAGCGCGACTTCGAGCGCCGGTTCCAGCTGGCCGACTATGTCGTGGTCAAGAGCGCGGATCTGGCCGACGGCCTGCTGTCGATCGAACTGGCCCGTGAGCTGCCCGAGGCGCTCAAGCCGCGCCGTATCGAGATCGGCACCCCGGCCTCGGCCAAGCCGCTGATCGAAGGCAAGAAGCCCAAGGCGGCCTGAGCCATCACACAAGCCGCCTGAAGCAGCGAGCCTCCGCGAGGCGAGCGTCAGGCGAAAAGAGAGGGGGGGCGGCGTTCGCGTCGCCCCTTTTTCGTGGGTGGTATCAGGCGGCGATGGCGGACCTGGCCTCGATGGCCCGTCGCTGCTCGTCCGTCAGGGCACCGGGGTCGACCCGGGCACCGGACAGATCGGCCCCGTCCAGCCGGACTCCGTCCAGCACGGCACCCTCGAGACGGGCGAAGCGCAGGTTGGCCTCGACCAGAATGACCGGCATCGAGCGATCCTTGCCAAGCGCCAGGGGCCCCAGGTTGGCGCCGCGGAGGTCGGCCTTGTTCAGCAGGACGCCGTTCAGGCGCGCGCCCCGGAGGTCCGCTCCGCGCAGGTCGCAGCCGCGCAGGTCCGACCCTTCAAGGCCCGCGCCCTGAAGGCCGACGCCCCTGAGGTCCATGCCGGCGAGACAGGCCTGTCTGGCGCTGAGTCCGGGCAGCTTCAGGCCCTTCAGGCGATCCCCCAGAGGACGAAGATCCTCGCCGTCGAACATCGCCGGCTGGCCGAAGACGCCGCCGCTTTCAGCCCAGGCGTTGGCGTCCAGCGCCCGTTCCGCCAGCCCGTCGGCGCGAGACCGGGCGTCGGAGCTCGGGCTCCGCAGTGCGCCGGTCATGTCGGCGCGGCTGGTGTCGGCGCGCTCCACGGCCACCCCGGTCAGGATCGCCCCCATGAGCCGCGCGCCCTCCAGATTGCAGCCGTCAACGGATGCGTCCTCCAGCATGGCGCCGGTCAGATTGGCTTCCTTGAGATTGGCCTTGGTCAGCATGGCCCCGCGCATGGAGCAGTCGGTGAAATCCGCCTTCATGGCGGTGATGCCGTCCAGGTGACCGCCGTCCAGGGTGGCACCGGCGAAGGTCGCGCCGTCGGCGACGCCCTGGCGGGTCTCGTGTCTGACCGCCGCCAGACCCTTGGTGGCGTGCGGAACGGCGATCACGCCCTCGCGGAAGTCGGCGCGGGTGAGGTCGGCGTTCATCAGGCTTGCACCCCGCAGGCAGGCCCCGCGCAGGTCCGCCCGCACCAGCTGGGCGCCGGTGAAGTCCGCGCCCCTGAGATCAGCGCAGAACAGGACGGCGCCATTCATGCGCGCGCCGACCAGTTTGGCGTTTTCCAGCGCGCAGCCGGTGAAGTCCGCCTCGGCAAGATTGCGGCCCGACAGGTCCAGCCCGTTGAGGTCGACGAATTTCAGCATCAGACGGCGACCGCCCGGGCGGCCTTCCACCAGACGCTCATGCGCCGTGATGAACATGTCGAGATCGCCCTGGGACAAGGCGCGACGAACAAAGGTCATGCGACAGCGTCCCCTGTCTCGAGGCCGCGAGCGCCCTTGGTGATCGCATCGTCCAGATCGGCGTCGCGCAGGCACGCACCGAACAGGATGGCCCGGCTGAGATCCGCGCCGGCCATGATCGCGCGATTGAGGTCAGCGCCCGACAGGTCGGTTCCGCGCAGGCTGGCCCCGGTCAGGTCGGCAGGCAGAACCCGGTCCGACCCGATCATCAGGGGCCCCAATTTTGCGCCGCGCAGATCTGCGCCGTTCAGCCGGGCCCTGGTCAGCCGGGCCCCACGGAGGTCAGCGCCCTTCAGATTCACGGACCGCAGATCCGCATCCTCGAGATGCGCGCCCTGGAGCTGCACCCCCTCCATGTCGAGCCCGTAGAAGACGGCGCCGCGCGCCGAAAGGGCGGTCAGGTTGTAGCCGCGGATCGAGCGCAGGGCCCGCAGGTCAACGCCGTCGAAGACCGAGGGCCGGCCTTCCGCGCCGCCGGTCTCGCACCACTGGGCGTGCTCGGCGAGCATGTCGGCGGCCGGCATCTTGCCGACGGGGCTGCCGGACGAGCGTTCGTCCGTCAGGACGCCGGTCATATTGGCTCCGTCCGTTCGCCACATGGCGCTCTTCACGCCGACGAGAACCGCGTCGCGGAGGTCGGCACCGGACAGGTCCGCGCCCGAGAGGTCAGCTCCGGACAGGTCAGCGCCGCGGAAGCTGGCCTGTTTCAGATTGGCCCGGACCATCTTGCAGTCCTTCATGATGGCGTCGGAGAAGTCCGCCGCCACGGCCACGATCCCGGTCAGTTTCGAGCGTTCCAGATTGGCCCCGGCGAGGCAGGCGCCGTGGGCCTGGGTGTCGTTGCGCACCTTGGCCTCGACGATCTTGAAGCCCAGTTTGGCGTCGGCCGCCGCGATGGTGCCTTCGCGCAGATCGGCTTCGAACAGATCGGCGCCGGTCAGGTCCGCGCCACGCAGGCAGGCCCCGCGCAGATCGGTCCGGCGCAGACTGGCGTCCACCAGCAGGCAGTCCTGCATGTCCGCGCCGAAGAAGGTGGCGTTGTCCAGCTTGGCGCCGGACAGGTCCGCTCCGATCAGATTGGCTGCCGCGAAGTCCGCGTCCGCGAGGTTGCGGCCTCTGAGCGAGAGGCCGGACAGATCGAGCCAGGCCAGGACGGCGCGCGCGCCGCCGGGCTTGGCTTGCCACAGGCGGTCGTGCCGGACGCAGATGGCGTCCAGCTCGGACTGTTCGATGCGCCTTCTGGCGGCTGGTTGGACGGCGTTCCCCGACATGGTCCCGATATGGCACGCCTCCGCTTAAGGAAGCGTTTGTAGAGGGTGATTGGTGATCGGTGATTGGTGGCTGGTGGCTGGTGGCTGTCGCGATGACGGCGGAAGGGCGGCGCGGACCGCGCTGTCGCGCAGGCGTCGGCCACCCACCAACCACCAATCACCAGCCACCCCTCCGCGGCCAGCCTCGCAGCCTAGTGTGTCAGCAGACCCTGCTCGGCCAGGGCGTCGGCCAGTTCGCCGGGGCTGACCCAGACGCGGGTGTAGCCGGCCTCGCCCAGACGCTTCAGCTCGGTGGTCAGGTCGGCCTTGGCCGAGGCCGCGAAACGGGCGTCGAAGCCGACCCCGTCGGCGCTGATCCGGACCATCGGCCGGCCGGTCTCGACCCTGTGCAGATAGCCCTCGTAGAGCACCGCCGCCTCGGGCGCGAGCAGACCGGTCTCGACCTGGAGCCCGGCCTTTTTCAGCCGTTCGACGCCACGACCCGAGGCGAAGGGCGAAGGGTCGACCGCGGCGACGACGACCCGGCTGACGCCGGCGTCCATCAGGAAATGCGAGCAGGAGGTGCGGCCCGAGGACCGGGCACCGCAGGGCTCCATGGTCACATAGGCGGTGGCGCCGCGCGCGCGGTCGCCGGCAGCCGGCGCGGCCTGTTCCTCGGCATGGGGACGACCGCCGGGCGCGGTGGCGGCCTCGGAGACGATCTCTCCGTCCCTGACGATCACGCAGCCGACGGCCGGATTGGGCCAGGTCTGGCCCATGCGGTCCTTGGCCAGGGCGATGGCCCGGCCCATGAACCGGATGTCGTCCGAGGCCTGCTGCGGCGTGGTCATTCGCCGGCTCCGAGCGGCGGCAGTTCCGTCGCGCGCGCCGGGTCCAGATAGCGGGCCGCAACGGGCCTGAGCGCGGCGTCGAGGTCGATCTCCAGCGGGTTGCCGGTCGGAATCTCGACGCCGACGATCCGGTCGTCGGGCACGTCGAACAGATGTTTGACGATGGCACGCAGGGAGTTGCCGTGGGCGGCGACCAGGACGTCATCGCCGGCCTTCAGGCGCGGCGCAATGGCCTCGTCCCAATAGGGGAGGACCCGATCCAGCGTGGTCTTGAGGCTTTCGGTGTCCGGAATGGACTGGCCGGCGTAGCGCGGATCGCCGGCGAAATCCCATTCACCGCCCGGGGCCAGCGGCGGGGGCGGGATGTCGTAGCTGCGCCGCCAGATCTTCACCTGGTCCTCGCCATGCTTCGCCGCGGTCTCGGCCTTGTCCAGACCGGTCAGGCCGCCGTAGTGGCGCTCGTTCAGCCGCCAGTCATTGACCACCGGCACGTCGCGCAGGCCCGCCGCATCGAGCGCCAGCGCGCCCGTCCTCGTCGCCCGCTTCAGCACCGAGGTGAACATGACCGCCGGCCGGAAACCCGCCGCGGCGATCTGTTCGCCGGCGCGCCGCGCCTGCGCCTCCCCCTCGGCGGTCAGGTCGACATCGACCCAGCCGGTGAAGCGGTTGTCGAGGTTCCATTGGCTCTGGCCGTGGCGCAGCAGGATCAGGCGGGGCATTCAGGTCTCCGGACAGTCAGTTGGGGGTAGGACCGGCGGCGGCGCGGGTCAAGACGAGGGTCGGGCGATCGCGCCTCGCAGCCTTGCCGGCGGCTGCGCGTTGTTGTCCGCGTGGCACCCGGTGCCCTATAGCCAAGCTGCAATCCCGTCTCTCCCAAGGTTTCCGATGCAAAAACCCCGCTCCGACCTGCGCCCGAACACCGCGGACTATGAGACGGTTCCTCTGGTCAAGGCGACAGGGTTCCGCGAGTACGACGCGCGCTGGATCCTCGAGAAGGAGATCAATCTGCTCGGCATCCAGGCCCTCGGCCTGGGACTGGCCACCTATGTGCATGAGATCGGGCAGCGGCCCCGGATCGTGGTCGGGCACGATTTCCGCTCCTATTCGCTGAGCGTGAAACAGGCGCTGACCCTCGGCCTGCTGGAAGGCGGGATGGAGGTGCTGGACATCGGCCTGGCGCTGTCGCCGACGGCCTATTTCGCCCAGTTCGCCCTCGATGCGCCGTGCGTGGCCATGGTCACCGCCAGCCACAACGAGAACGGCTGGACCGGGGTGAAGATGGGCGCCAATCCGCCGCTGACCTTCGGCCCCGACGAGATCGGCCGGTTGAAGGACATCGTCCTGAACGGCGAGGGCGTGAGCCGTCCGGGCGGGTCGCTGACCCGCGTCGAGGGCTTCCGCGAACGCTATCTGGAAGAGATCACCGCCAAGGTGAAGCTGAGCCGGCCGATCAAGGTCGTGGCCGCCTGCGGCAACGGCACCGCCGGCGCCTTTGCCCCCGAGGCCCTGCGCCGGATGGGGGCCGAGGTCATCGAGATGGACACCGACCTCGACTGGACTTTCCCGAAATACAATCCGAACCCGGAAGACCACGCCATGCTGATGCAGATGGCGGCCCGGGTGCGTGAGACCGGGGCCGAGCTGGCGCTGGGCTTCGACGGCGACGGCGACCGTTGCGGCGTGGTCGATAACACCGGCGAGGAGATCTATGCCGACAAGATCGGACTGATGCTGGGCCGCGACCTGTCGGCCCTGCACCCCAACGCCACCTTCGTCGTCGATGTGAAGTCGACCGGCCTGTACAAGACCGACCCGGTGCTCAAATCGAACGGCGCCGACGTCGTCTACTGGAAGACCGGTCACAGCTATATCAAGCGCAAGACCGCCGAACTGGGGGCCCTGGCCGGGTTCGAGAAGTCGGGCCATTTCTTCTTCAATGCGCCGCTGGGCCGGGGCTATGACGACGGCATCGTCGCCGCCGGGGCCGTGCTGGCCATGCTGGACCGCAATCCGGGCAAGAGCCTGTCGCAGCTCAAGGCCGCCCTGCCCGACGCCTGGACGTCCATGACCATGTCGCCGCACTGCGACGACGAGCTGAAGTATGGCGTGCTGGAGCGGATCGTCGCCGAGTACCAGGCGCTGGCCGATGCCGGCGGCTCGATCCTGGGGCGGAAGATCGTCGAGGCGATCACGGTCAACGGGGTCCGGGTGCATCTGGATGACGGGTCGTGGGTGCTGGTGCGCGCCTCGTCCAACAAGCCGGAGCTGGTGGTGGTGGTCGAGAGCATGCGCTCCGAGGCCGACATGCGCGCACTGTTCCGTGATGAGGTGAAGCCGAGGCTGGCGAAATACGCCGAGATCGGGGCCTATAATCAGGAGCTCTGAAGCCAGCGGAGGGGGCACGGTGTCCGACGGCGAGCCCCGCGTGGTGATCATCGGCGGCGGGTTCTCCGGGGCCATGCTGGCCGCACGGCTGGCTGAACGCGGCGTCGCCTGCAGCCTGATCGACCGGACAGGGACGTTCGGGCCGGGGCTGGCCTATTCGACGCCGTTCGAGGGGCATCTGCTCAATGTCCGCTCCGATCGCATGAGCGCGGTGGAGGGGAAGCCCGGCGACTTCGTGGACTGGCTGCGGGACAACTGCCAGCAGCATGCGGACCCGGACGGGTTCGCGCCGCGCCGGCTGTACGGCGAATATCTGCAGCACCGGCTGAACGCGGTCCGGATCGCCCATCCCGGGACGATCGAACTCATCACCGGCGAGGTGGCGGCGATCGGGACCGACGCCGTTCGCCTGTCCGACGGGCGGGCTGTCGCCGCGTGCGCGGTGGTGCTGGCGACCGGCAACCCCGCACCGAAGACGGCCGGCAAGGGGTCACGCCGGATCATTCCCGACCCGTGGGCCCTCACCGCGCTGGAGCGGATCGGGCCGGAGGATGAGGTGATCATCGTCGGCACGGGCCTGACCATGGTCGACATGGTCCTGTGGCTGGACGCCACCGGCCGCAGGGGTCGGATCACGGCCCTGTCCCGCCGCGGCCTGACGCCCCGCGTTCATGGCACGGGACACGACCACCCCGAACCGCCGACCGACGCCCTGACGACAGGCCCCCTGTCGGATCGGCTGAGGGAGGCGCGTCGGCTGGCGTCGGGCGGTGGCTGGCGCGGCGTGATGGAGGGACTCCGCCCGGTCACGGCGGAACTCTGGGTCGAGGCGGACGCGCAGACCCGTGGGCGCTGGCTGCGGCATCTCCGACCCTGGTGGGATGTCCATCGCCACCGGATTCCGGCTCATGTCGACGAGGCCATGAAGCAGTTTCAGGCCGCTGGCCGCCTGGCCATCGTGCCGGGGCGTATCGAACGGATCGAGGCCGATGCCGACGGCGTGGCGCTGCATCAGCGCGCGCGGGACGGATCCGCGCTGTCGCCGATCACCGGCCAGTGGCTGATCGATTGCACCGGCCCCGGCCATGCCGCGCTTGAGGACCCCCTGACCGGCCCCCTGATCAAGGCGGGACGTGCACGGCTCGATCCCGTGGGCATGGGTCTCGATCTGGATGCCGGGGGGCGGCTTCTGGCCGCGGATGGAGCGCCCGACGCCCGTGTGTTCGCCCTCGGCCCGCCCGCCCGCGCCGCCTTCTGGGAAACGACCGCCGTGCCGGACATTCGCAAGCGGATCGAAGGTCTGGTCGACCGCCTGGCCGGGGCTCAGACCACCGCCAGCAGATAGATCAGGGCCAGCGCCAGTCCGAGCAGGGACAGCAGCGACAGGATCACCACCGAGGCGATGCGGACGCCCGAACGGGCCACCGCCCGCGCGTCGGTGCTGAGCCCGAGGGCGGCCATCGACAGGGCGGTGAGGACCTTGGCGGTGTCCGCCATGACCGGCACGGCGGCGGCCGGGATCCACCCCATCGAACGCGCCGCCATCATCAGCAGGAAGCCGATGATGAACCACGGAACCAGCTGATGGATCGCGACGCCGCGCCGGGGGGCCGTGACCGCCTCCGCCTGGCGACCGCGGACCGCCGTCAGGATCGCCAGGCCGAGACAGACGGGCCCCAGCATCAGGACGCGGACAAGCTTGATCAAGGTTCCGGCCTGGTTGGCGACGGCCCCCACGGGCAGGGTGGCGGCCAGGACCTGCGGCACGGCATAGACCGTCAGGCCCGCGAGGACGCCATAGCGGACCTCTGACATCTGCAGGGCCGAACCCAGCAGAGGCAGGAGCAGGACCACGGCCACCCCCAGTACCGCGGTGAAGGCGATGGCGGCGGAGACGTCATCGGCCTCGGCGTCGATCACCGGGGCGACAGCGGCGATGGCCGAGTTGCCGCAGATGGCGTTGCCGCAGGCGATCAGCACCGCCATCCGGTGCGGCAGGCGCAGCAGCCGGCCGATCCCGTAGCTGATGAGGAGCGCAAGGACGACCACCACCGCCGTTCCCGCGAGCAGTCCGGGCCCGATAGCCATGACCGTCGCGGCGCTGACCGAGGCACCGAGGAGCACCACGGCGATCTCGAGCAGGGTGCGGGCGCTGAACTCGATACCGGGGCACACTGCGGCGGGCGGGGTCCAGACGCTGCGGATCGCGGCGCCGATGAGGATGGCCAGGACGATGGCGTCGACCCAGCCGCGTCCGAACAGCCGCACCTCCAGCGCCTGGACGGCGACCGCCGCCAGGGCGACCGCCACACAGGCGATCAGGCCGGGGATCAGGGCGAGGACACCGGTGCGACGGGCGGGAATCATCGGGGCAGACTGCGCCGGTCCGGCGGCGGGTTCCATCCTTCAGTTCGCCCGCACTGGAACGCGGTCCGGCCGACGGCTAGGCTGAAGCCTGACAAGGGAGAACGGCGATGGCGAATCCGATCATTCGAGGCTTTCGCGGCATCGCCCGGTTCTCTGGACGGGATACCCGCGGCCAGTTCTGGCCCTATGCGGGGGTGGTGTTCGCGCTGGTCTTCCTTGGTTTCGGGATCGTCATGTCCCTGGTCATGAACAGCATGTTCGCCGAGATGCAGGCGTTCGCGGTCGCACATCCCGAGGCGGCGACGGTCCAGTCATCGCCGGGCAGCTATTCCATCGCGATCGACGCCAGCCATCCCGAGGCGCCCATGCCCGACCTCGGGCCGTTCTTCGGGGTCATGGCGGCCATGGTGCTGACGGCAATCGGCCTGCTCGCGGCGGCCGTGTCCCGTCGCCTGCATGACAGCGGCCGCCGGGCGTTCTGGGGGCTGATGCCGGTGCCGTTCCTGCTGTTCGGAGTGACGGCTTTTCCGATGATAATTTCCCAGTTCATGGCGTCCGACACGCCGAACCTGGGCCTGTTCTTCCTGCTGTTCTTCAACAATCTGCTCTACCTGATCGCACTGGCGAGCCTGGTCATTCTGCTGGCGCTCCGGGGAACGCGCGGTCCGAACCGGTTCGGGCCGGAGGCGGTCTAGAGGCTGTTCGCCTTCGCCGGTCGGCTATTGGATCATTCCAACACCGTCATCCTCGGGCTTGACCCGAGGATCAGAGGCGAGAGGCGGACTGTGCGCCTGGGGCGGCCCCGCGACCGTGCACGTGCGGGTTCGACGGAGCACCGGACCGTCTGGTCCTCGGGTCAAGCCCGAGGATGACGGTGGGGTGTGGGGTGCCCCTACCCCGCCGCCTTCACCGCCGCGACGACATCCGCGACCACCGATTTCACCAGCTTCGCGTCGTCGCCTTCGGCCATGACGCGGATCAGCTTCTCGGTGCCCGAGGGGCGGACCAGCAGGCGGCCCACGCCCGCGAGCCGGGCCTCGGCGTCGGCGATGGCGGCCTTCACGCCCACGTTCTCCAGCGGCTTGCCGGAGGTGTAGCGGACGTTCTCCAGCTTCTGCGGCACGGTCTCGAACTGTCTGGCCAGTTCGCTCATCGGCTTGCCGCTTTCCACAAGCACCGCCAGCACCTGGAGTGCGGACATCAGGCCGTCGCCGGTGGTGGCGTGGTCGTGCAGGATGATGTGACCGGACTGTTCGCCGCCGAGGTTGAAGCCGCCCGCGCGCATCCGCTCCATGACATAACGGTCGCCGACCTTGGTGCGCTCCAGTGACAGGTCGTGGCTGTTCAACAGCCGCTCCAGCCCGAGGTTGGACATGACGGTGGCGACGACACCGCCGCCCTTGAGCAGGCCACGTTTTGCCCAGTCCAGGGCCACTAGGGCCATAATCTGGTCGCCGTCGACGACCTGACCCTTCTCGTCGCAGATGATGACCCGGTCGGCGTCGCCGTCGAGGGCGATGCCGATGTCGGCGCGATAGCGTTTGACCGCCTCGGCCAGGGTTTCGGGATGGGTCGAACCGCAGTCGGCGTTGATGTTCAGGCCGTTGGGCTCGACGCCCACCGCGCAGACTTCCGCCCCCAGCTCGTAGAGGGTGGTCGGCGCGACCCGGTAGCCGGCCCCGTTGGCGCAATCGACGGCGACGCGCAGGCCCTGCAGGCTCAAGCCCTTGGGGAAACTGGCCTTGGCAATCTCGACGTAGCGGGCCTGGGCGTCGTCGATGCGCTTGACCCGGCCGAGCGCGTCGGGCGGCGCCAGATCGGCGTCCAGCGCCTGATCCATCATCGATTCAATCTTCAGCTCGACCGCATCCGACAGCTTGTAGCCGTCGGGGCCGAACAGCTTGATGCCGTTGTCGAGGTAGGAGTTGTGCGAGGCCGAGATCATCACCCCGATGTCGGCGCGCATCGAGCGGGTCATCATGGCCACGCCCGGCGTCGGCAGCGGGCCGAAGGTCCGCACGTCCATCCCGGCCGAGGAGAAGCCCGCGACCAGCGCCGGCTCGATCATATAACCCGACAGGCGGGTGTCCTTGCCGATGACGACAAGGTGGCGGCGTTCGTCGGACGACATGAACAGACGGCCCGCCGCGAGGCCTACACGCAGGGCCACCTCCGGGGTCATCGGATGGGTGTTGGCGCGGCCACGGATGCCGTCCGTTCCGAAGTACCTGCGTTCTCCCAACCGTCTCGTCCTTATGGGTTCGGCGGCGCAGAAATCTTGCGAAACCGCTTTTTAGATGCAATCCGGGCCGCCCGTCGCCTACACCGGCGGCTGACAGTGAGGGTCGGCTTAGACCGTTACCCGTCCGCGCGCAAAGCGCGGCAATCCAATTTCGAGGGCCTATTTCATGTGCGGCATCATCGGCGTGACCGGGACAGGCCCGGCGGTTCCCCGTCTGATCGACAGCCTCAAGCGGCTGGAATACCGGGGCTATGACTCCGCCGGTGTGGCGGCGCTGGTCGACGGGCGCATCGAGCGGCGTCGCGCCAAGGGCAAGATCCGCGAGCTTGAAGCGGTGCTGCTGGCCGAGCCGCTGGCCGCCACGGTCGGCATCGGCCACACGCGCTGGGCCACCCACGGTGCCCCGACCACGCTCAACGCCCACCCCCACAAGGCGGGACGCGTGGTGCTGGTGCACAACGGCATCATCGAGAATTTCGCCGAGCTGAAAGCCGAGCTGGCGCTGGAGGGCCGCGTCTTCGAGAGCCAGACCGACACCGAGGTGGTGGCGCATCTGCTGGACCGCGCGCTCGAAACCGGCAACGACCCGCTGGTCGCCTTCAAGAGCGTGCTCGACCGGCTGACGGGCGCCTATGCCCTGGCGGTGCTGATCGAGGGCGAGGACGGGCTGATCCTCGGTGCCCGGCGCGGCAGCCCGCTGGTGGTCGGCTGGGGCGAGGGCGAGATGTATCTCGGCTCGGACGCTCTGGCGGTCGGACCGTTCACCACGCAGATCTCCTACCTTGAGGAAGGCGACTACGTCGGCCTCGACCGTAACGGCGCGCGGATGTTCGACGTCGGAGGCAATGCCGTGACCCGGCCCATCGTCCAGGTCTCCGCCTCATCCGCCCTCGTCGAGAAGGGCGAGTACCGGCACTTCATGGAAAAGGAGATCCATGAACAGCCGGACAGCGTCCAGCACACCCTGTCGCACTACCTCGACTTCGTGAACGGCAAGGCCAAGACGGATTCCGCGGATTTCGCCGCCATCGACCGGCTGCAGATCATCGCCTGCGGCACCGCCTTCTACGCCGGCCAGATCGGACGCTATGCGTTCGAGAAACTGGCCAACCTGCCCTGCGACGTCGAGATCGCCTCGGAGTTCCGCTACCGCCAGCCGGCGCTGACGCCGGGCACGCTGGCCGTGGCGGTCAGCCAGTCCGGCGAGACCGCGGACACCCTGGCCAGCCTGTCCTGGTGCAAGGCCAAGGGCCTGCGCACGGCTGCCCTCGTCAACGTCCACTCGTCATCGATGGCGCGGGAGGCCGAGACCCTTTGGCCGACCCACGCCGGCCCGGAGATCGGCGTGGCTTCGACCAAGGCGTTCACCGCCCAGGTTGCCGCCCTGCTGGCCCTCGCGGTCGCCGCCGGGGTGCAACGCGGGGTCATCGACGCCGCGAAGGAGGCCGAACTGGTCAAGGCCCTGTTCGAGGCGCCGCGACTGATCGCCGAGGCCATGGGCATGGAAGACGACCTGAAAGCGGTCGCCCATGACATCTCCAAGGCCACGGACGTTCTGTTCCTCGGTCGCGGCGCGATGTTCCCGCTGGCCATGGAAGGCGCGCTGAAGCTGAAGGAGATCAGCTACATCCACGCCGAGGGTTATGCCGCCGGCGAGCTGAAGCACGGGCCGATCGCCCTGGTCGACGAGCTGACGCCGATCGTGGCCCTCGCCCCGATGGATGAGGTGTTCGAAAAGACCGCCTCCAACCTGCAGGAGGTCGCCGCGCGCGGCGGGCCGGTGATCATGATCGCGCCGAAGTCCGCGCCGGATCCGCACGGCGCCGGCATCCGCCGCGTCGATGCACCGGAGTGCCATTCGCTGATCGCGCCGCTGGTCTACGCCATCCCCGTACAGCTGCTGGCCTATTACACGGCGGTCCAGAAGGGCACCGACGTCGATCAGCCCCGCAACCTGGCCAAGTCCGTTACTGTCGAGTGATCCCTCTCGCGCCCGGATGCGTTAGGCTACCCGACCCCGCCGTTCAGGAATTCGCATGACCGACCAGACCCGCCGTCTTCGCAAGGCCGTCCTGCCCGTCGCCGGCCTCGGCACCCGGGTCCTGCCCGGGACCAAGACCACGCCCAAGGAACTGCTGAACGTCGTCGACCGGCCGATCCTCAGCTATATCGTCGAGGAAGCGCGCGAGGCGGGGATCGAGCACATCGTCTTCGTCACCGGACGGTCCAAGGGCGCGATCGAGGACTATTTCGATCACCAGATCGAGCTGGAAGCCCAGCTGCTGGCCAAGGGCAAGACCGACATCCTCGAGATGATGAACGCCGAGCTGGCCAGCGCCGGCGAGATGAGTTTCACCCGGCAGATGCAGCCGCTCGGTCTGGGCCACGCGGTCTGGTGCGCGCGGGACATCATCGGCGACGAACCGTTCGCCGTCCTGCTGCCCGACGTCATCGTGGATTCGCAGCCGGGGGCGCTGAAACAGCTGGCCGATGTCTATGCGCGTGTCGGCGGCAATGTCATCGGCGTCGAAGCGGTGCCGGAGAGCGAGACCCACAAATACGGCATCGTCGATCCGGAGAACCGGGACGGCCGGCATATCCGCATGAAGGGGATGGTCGAAAAACCGCCGCGGGGCGAGGCGCCGTCGAACCTGTCAATCTCGGGCCGCTACATCCTGCAGCCGGAAATCTTCGGCATTCTGGAGAACCAGCCGCGTGGCGCGGGCGGTGAGATCCAGCTGACCGACGGCATGGCGCGGCTGATGAAGGACCAGACCTTCACGGCCGTCGAATATGATGGCGTCACCCACGACTGCGGCGACAAGATCGGCCTTCTGCGGGCGAATGTCGCCCTGGCGCTGAAGCGCCCGGACCTCGGTGAGGCAGCCCGCGCAGCCATAGCCGCGCTTCTTTAGGCAAGACCGGCGCGCAAGCGCGCCGGTGATCGCCCTGCCTTGGTCAGCCGCCGTTGGTGAGGCGCGAGCCGCCGGCGGTGATGCGGCAGATATTGTCAGTCTGCGGGCGGCCGGTCTGCTGGCCGGTAGGCGACAGAATTCCACCGCGCGCCTCGCAGCTGTCGGACAACTGCTGAAGCTCCTGGGCGTAGGTGCTGGAGCCGGTGGTCGGGGCGCAGGCGGAGAGAGCGAGCAGAAGGGCGGCGGGGGCAGCGAGGATCAGGGGGCGCATGACGGGGATCTCCTTGCGATGGGGCCCTAAGTAAACGCCTGAAGCCGCATTCGTTCAACTGCCTCGATCAGACGTTCCAGATCGTCGGGCGTGGACAGGCGATGGTCGCCGCCCTCGATCAGGTCCAGCCGTACATCGCCCCCGACCAGACGCTCGACGAGGGCGGTCGAATGCCGCCAGGGGACGACGTCGTCGGCCCGCCCCTGGAAGATGTGGACAGGCGCTGCGATCGGCAGGGGGGCACCGAGCAGCAGCCAGTCGCGCCCTTCCTCGAACATGGTCAGGGTCAGGACGTATTCGCCGAACCCCTCCTCGACGATGGTGATTTCGCCGTCGCGCAGGATGGCGTGGCGTTCGTGGTCGGCGAGGCCGGGCCACATCAGCCGTTCGGTGAAATCCTGGGCCGGGTTGATCAGAACCAGGCCGGCCATCCGCCCGGGCCGCGCCAGGGCGGCCAGCAGGGCCACCCAGCCGCCCATCGACGAGCCGACGAGGACCACGGGGCCCTTCAGGCTGTCGATCATGCAGATCGCATCCTCCCGCCAACGCCCGATCGTCGCCTTGCGCCAGTCGCCCGAGGATCGGCCGTGGGCGAAGTGGTCGTAACGGACATAGTCCCAGCCGCGTTCGCGGGCCGCGGCGTCCAGCGCCAGGGCTTTGGTTCCCTCCATGTCGGAGCGGAAGCCGCCGATCCAGACCACGGTGGGGCCTTCGCCGTCGACGCGGCGGTACGCCAGGGTCTCGCCGCCCCGGCAGGTCAGGTGCTGGATGTCGTCCAATCGCGGCTCCTCTCGCGAAAGTCCTCGTGGACTGATAGCGAACCCCGGGAAAGCGAAGCGAAGGCCAGAAACGCGTGACAGATACCAAGACTGCCAGGAAGGTCCTGTTCGTCACTTCTAACCGCATCGGCGACTGCGTCATATCCTCCGGCGTGATCCGCGAGATCGCGCGGCAGCTTCCGGGTGCCCGGATCACCGTCGCCTGCGGCCGGCCGCCCGCGCCCTTCTTCCGCTCGGCACCCAACGTGGAACGGGTCATCATCCTCGACAAGAAGAAGCTGGCCGGACACTGGGTCGACCTGTGGCGACAGGTCGTCGGCACGCGCTGGGACATGGTGATCGACATCCGCGGCTCGGCGCTCAGCTATCTGATCCCGGCCAGGCGGCGCGTGGTCTATAACCGCAGCTGGGAGACGGGACTGCGCAAGGTCGAGATGGTCTCGCGCATGATGGGCGCGCCGGGGCCGCTGGATCCCGAAATCTTCCTCGACGCCCAGGCCGTCACCGACAGTCAGGCGGTGATTGATCCGCAGCTGGCCGGTGGCAGTGGGCCCGGCCCGATTATCGCCCTCGCCCCGATCGCCCACCAGCCCGGCAAGAGCTGGCCGGCAGAACGGTGGGGCCAGCTGGTCGAGAAGCTGAAGGCCGAGCCCCGCTTCGACGGCTGGCGCTTCATGACCGTGGGCGGGCCGGGCGACCGGCCGCCGGCCACCCCTGCGCTGGAGGCCGCCGGGCCGCGCGGAATCGACTTCATCGGCAAGGGCGACATTCTCGCCTCGGCCGCCGCGATCGACGTCGCCGACCTGTTCGTGGGCAATGATTCCGGGCTGATGCACGTCTCCGCCGCGCTCGGCCGGCCGACGCTGGGCCTGTTCGGTCCGACCGAGTGGTGGCTGTACGGCCCGTGGGGTCCGAAGACCCGTACCGCCGCCTCCAACGAGACCCGCGGCGAGTTCGCGCCCATCGAGGCGCTGACCGTGGACCGTGTCTTTGAGGCCGTCCTCGACCTGCACGACGCCTACGTCGCCGGTGCCCCACCGCTCAAACCTTGAAGAGCGGGGCTTTCGCGGTCATATAGGCCCCGGTAGGGGAACGCCGCGAACCATCGCGCGCTCATCCTCGTCAGAACTCCGCCTCTTCATCCACGACTCCCCATCCACGCAAGGAACCGACGCTCATTCGCCGTCCGATGAACCAGCCGCCCGTCAAGGACGGGCCGCCCATGAACCAAGATATCCGCGCACCGCGCGTTCTGCTCATCGATCAGAACGGCGAGAAGCAGGGCGTCATGCCGACGTCAGCCGCGCTGGAAGCCGCCGAAGAGGCCGGCATGGATCTGGTTCAGATCGTGTCCACGTCCGAGCCGCCGGTCT